>Ga0247803_1000409_pt1 | contig 23588 bp, 16 predicted proteins | sample UWRJL014104B1_FD_180928 | JGI IMG/M metagenome (GOLD analysis project Ga0247803, IMG submission 180928) | Plant litter microbial communities from Arlington Agricultural Research Station in Wisconsin, United States - UWRJ-L014-104B-1 | ecosystem: Environmental > Terrestrial > Plant litter >...
TTTTTGATTGATTCGGTACCCAGGATCACATTGAACTTGTGAGAATTCTTGGATACCATGTTATAAGTCAAGGTGTTGTACCAGGTCCAGGTCCATTCATAATTATTTGTGGTCGTAAGGCTTTGCGTACTTCTTGCCTCTGCCGATTCTATATCACGGGGAACATAGTTGCGGTAGTTATACAAATTGTAGTCAATACCAAAACTGGTTTTTGCAGTCAGATTTTTGAGAATGTCCACTTCCGCGTAAGCATTTCCAAACAACCTCACTTCATTTTGCTGATTGTCTTTATTACGGAACAGAAGTGAAACAGGGTTTACAGAGTTGTCAACATCTGATCCACGCGTTCCTGCAAAATTTCCGGCCACATCGTACACCGGCACAATTGGCGGAACCCGGTATCCGAAAGAAGTGGGGTTACTTTCAGCATTATTACCATTCGGCTGACCAATTCTGGACGCATACCCAACCTGGAAATTTTGTCCGGCCCTGATACGCCTGTTGATATTGAATTCAGTATTTGAACGAAGCGTGTAACGTTTGAAACTCGTATGGATCATCAAACCCTGCTGGTTGAAATAATTCAGCGACATGGCGTAACGGCCCGTTTCTGATCCTCCCGAAACCCCAATCTGGTGATTTTGAATGGGCGCGGGCTGGTAAATTTCTTTCAGCCAGTTTGTCCCCTCCTTATTCGCTTTGGTGATCAGCCATTTTGTTTTGTTAAAATCCGCTGAGTTCACGTCTGTACTGTAATTGACATAGGTTCCATCGGGATTTTGAGCCAGCCTTGGGTCTCCTTCATAAGCACCGGAAGGGAAAATGTAATCAGGAATTTTTGGCGTGGCCCCGCTTCCAAACTGTGCGTGCGTTGGGTATGTAAGCGAAGTTCCTTCCGGAAATGCGCCATTCACCATTTTCGCCAGATTGAGCGTATTGATCCTTGATTTCCAGGTCAGGTCGGCATATTGCTGCGTGTTCAGCATACTTAGCAATTGGCCAGGACGCTGCGTTCCAACGTATGTGTCATAGGTAAAAACAGGCTTCCCTACTTTTCCTCTTTTGGTAGTAATAATCACCACCCCATTACCGGCGCGTGATCCGTAAATAGAAGCGGCCGATGCATCTTTCAAAATCTGCATGGATTCTATATCATTCAAATTCAGCGTGTTCAATGTGTTTGACACACCATTTGCACCAACTCCTTTGGTCGGAACACCATCCACAACGTATAGAGGTGAGTTGTCATTGATTGTACCAAATCCACGGATACGAACAGAAACTCCACCACCGGGGCTGTTTTCGTTCCCGATCACAACGCCAGGAACTTTTCCCTGCAGGGCCTGGCCTAAATTTGTTGCCGGAGTTGTTAGGAGTTGCTTCGCATCGAGTGTCGCAACGGCACCCGTGATTTCCTTTTTGGACTGAGATCCGTAACCCGTTACGACCACCTCACTCAGACTTTTAACGTCGTCCACCAGACTGGCATCGACAACTGATTTTGAACCAACCACTATTTCCTGCTTTCCAAAACCGATCGAAGAAAATACCAGCGTGGCGTCAGCTGATTTGACGTCTATGGAATATTGGCCTTCTGCATCTGTGACGGTCCCGTTGGTTGTCCCTTTAACCTGTACGTTCACTCCCGGCAGGCCCATATTGTCGGTGGATGAAGTGACTTTACCTGTAACCTTTTTTTCCTGTGCAAGGACAGCACTGTTTGTAAAAGCTGCTAAAAGCATCGTGCACAATAGCAGGAATCGTAAATTTTTTCTCATAGACGGCGCTAGAATAAAGTGTTCTTAAAGTATAATTATTTGTTAATATAATATCAAAATTACAAAATGGGTATACATTTCTACATTAATAAGTGATTAAAAAAGGAAATAATATAAATTAACCAATGGTTACAAAATTACCTGATATGAGTAATATCCAAGTCTGCAAACGTTTGCGCCTTAGCAATCAATCTTGCTTTCGCACCAGGTCCAAATGCATACGGAATCAGAAAATCGCGTAAAAAATTTGCAACTCTGGACGTACTTTTGTGGTTATTCTATATAATACCTTAGCAGGAGTAAGTCAATAAATCAATAAAATCACTTTGGAACATTTGAATGGCGTTTCGCTTGCGGAGCAGGACCTGATTGAAGTGCAGGGAGCACGTGAGCATAATTTGAAAAATATTGATGTTAACATTCCACGAAATAAGCTGGTGGTTGTGACCGGAATCAGTGGCAGTGGAAAATCTTCCCTGGCGTTCGATACCATATATGCAGAGGGACAAAGGCGATACATGGAAAGCTTTTCGGCATACGCGAGAGGTTTCATTGGGGAAATGGAACGTCCGGATGTGGACAAGATCAGCGGATTGTCGCCGGTGATCAGCATTGAGCAGAAAACGACTTCCAGAAACCCGCGTTCTACGGTGGGTACGGTAACAGAAATATACGACTTTCTCCGGCTGCTTTACGCACGGGCCGGAGAGGCATTTTCCTATGTTACAGGCCGAAAAATGGTCAAGCAATCGCAGGATCAGATTGTAAACCAGTTGATGACCCAGTTTTTAGGACAAAAAACCATTCTGCTTGCTCCCGCTGTAAAAGGCAGGAAAGGACACTACCGTGAGCTTTTTGTTCAAATTGCCCGTATGGGATATACGAAGGTCAGAATTGACGGCGAAGTACAGGATATCGTCCCGAAAATGCAGCTGGACCGTTACAAGGTACACGACATAGAAATTGTGGTGGACCGCGTGGTACCAAAAGCAGAAAAGGATGATCCACAGTCGCGTTACAGACTGAGCCAATCCGTGGCCACCGCCATTAAACAAGGCAAAGGTGCTTTGATGGTTTTGGATGAAAAAGGAGAAACCTATTATTTCTCACAAAATCTGATGGACCCGGAATCCGGTATCAGCTATGACGATCCTGCTCCAAATGCGTTTTCATTTAACTCTCCATACGGCTGGTGTCCTACATGTCAGGGACTTGGCGTGGTTGAAGAGATCACCGAGGATTCTATTATTCCTGACAAAAAGCTGAGCATTACGCACGGAGGCATCGCGCCTATGGGCGAATACCGCGAAGCCTGGATTTTCAAACAACTGGAAGTGTTATTAAAACCGTTTAAAGTAACGCTCGCAACCCCTTTGGAAAAATTTCCCGAAGAGGCATTAAAAATTGTGCTTTACGGAAGTGAAGATGCGGTGCCGGTTCCTTCAAAAAAATATCCCGGAACAGAATGGGAAACCAAATTTGACGGTATTATTAATTTTCTTAAACGTCAGCAGGAATCAGGAAACGAGAAAATCCAGGATTGGTTAAAAGATTTCCTGGTGATCCAAACCTGCCCTGAATGCAATGGAAAACGACTGAGAAAAGAATCTTTGCATTTCAGGATTGATAATAAAGACATTTCAGAATTGTCAAACAGAGATATTCGTGAATTGTCGGATTGGCTCGTCGATCTGGAAGACAGGCTGGAAGAACGTCAAAGGGTTATCGGACATGAGGTTTTGAAAGAAATCAGAAAACGCGTTGGTTTCCTCCTGGACGTGGGGCTGGATTATTTGACACTGAACAGATCACTTCGTACCCTTTCCGGCGGAGAAGCGCAGCGGATCAGGCTGGCTACGCAAATTGGTACGCAATTAACCGGCGTATTGTACATCATGGATGAGCCAAGCATTGGCTTGCACCAGCGTGACAACGTGCGGCTGATCAATTCTCTGAAAAGTCTGCGTGACCTTGGAAATACGGTTTTGGTTGTGGAGCACGACAAAGACATGATGCTGGCTTCGGATTATATTCTCGATATCGGACCGGGAGCTGGTCGCCATGGTGGTCACGTTGTAGGAGCGGGTACGCCGGAAGAATTCCTGAAAAACGGTTCTCTTACAGCAGAATATCTAAGCGGACGGGAAAGTATTGTCGTTCCGAAAAAGCGGAGAAAAGGCAATGGAAATTCGATTTCATTGAAAGGATGTACCGGTCACAATCTTAAAAACGTAAACATGACCATCCCGTTGGGCACCATGATCAGCGTAACGGGTGTGAGTGGCAGCGGGAAATCGTCCATGATCCATGAAACCTTGTTTCCTTTACTCAATCATTATTTTTACAAATCAAGAAAAGAACCGCTTCCTTATAAATCGATTGAAGGGTTAGAACATATTGACAAGGTCATCGAGGTGGATCAATCCCCGATTGGGCGCACACCGCGTTCCAACCCGGCGACATATACCAACCTTTTCAGCGACATTCGTACACTCTTTGCGGAACTGCCGGAAGCCAAAATCCGGGGTTACAAACCCGGTCGTTTTTCGTTCAATGTAAAAGGCGGCCGATGTGAAGATTGCGAAGGCGCCGGAATGAAAAAAATCGAAATGGATTTTCTTCCTGACGTTCATGTAAACTGTGAAACCTGTAAAGGAAAACGTTTTAACCGTGAAACTCTGGAAGTTCGTTTTAAGGGAAAATCCGTAGCCGATATTCTGGATATGACCGTAGAAACTGCATTGGAATTCTTCGTGAATCAACCGCGTGTTTTGAGAAAAGTACAAACGCTGAACGACGTTGGACTGGGCTACATTACGCTTGGACAACACGCAACAACGCTCTCAGGCGGAGAAGCGCAGCGGGTAAAACTTTCGGAAGAACTTTCAAAAAGGGACACCGGAAAAACGCTGTACATTTTAGATGAACCAACAACCGGACTGCATTTTCAGGACATCCGCCACTTGCTCAATGTATTAAACAAACTGGTTGAAAAAGGAAATACGGTGCTGATCATCGAACACAATATGGATGTCATTAAAGTATCCGACCACGTGATCGACGTAGGCCCGGAAGGTGGTGCATTGGGTGGCAGAATTGTGGCAGAAGGCACGCCGGAAAAGGTTTCGAAAGCAAAAGGAAGCTATACCGGATTTTTCCTGAAAGAAGAGTTGAAAGCCTGAAAAATCGCATAGCGATGCAATATCGGTAGCAAATTTCATATCGATAAAATAGTTAAAATGCCGTCAGGCATGTAACATCAGTTAGTTTGTTACATCCCTGACGGCATTTAAACTTTTGAACTGTATTCTATTCTACCGATATTTCATGTCTGACGACATTGATTGACAGTCAGATTTAATCCCCCTCACTCCCGATGCACCACACTCTCCCCCAAATTAAAACATCTCCTGCACCGCGCTTCGTACAGATCTGTTTCGCCCAATAAAACCCGTTCATTGGATTCTGAAAGCCGGTAGGAATGCGAAGCAACTTCTCCGCAAACCATACAAATGGCGTGCACTTTTGTCACAAATTCGGCGATAGCCATTAGCTGCGGCATGCAGCCAAACGGTTTTCCCAGATAGTCCATATCCAGTCCTGCGACGATAACGCGCTTACCCGCATTGGCCAGTTCGTCACAAATTCCGACAATATTTTCATCAAAAAACTGCGCTTCATCCAGCCCCACTACTTCACAATCTCCAGCCAGTTCAAGTATCTCCCGGGAGGTCATCACAGGTGTGGAATGAATATAATTGTCGTTGTGCGAAACAATGTTCTCCACGTGATATCGTTGATCCAGAGAAGGCTTGAAGATCTGAATTTTCTGTCGGGCAATCTTGGCTCTGTTTAGCCGGCGGATGAGTTCTTCCGTTTTTCCGGAGAACATCGAGCCGCAGATTACTTCGATCCAGCCGGTTCTTGGCGAGTGATTTAGTCTGCTGTTTAATGGTTCTATGAACATATACGCAATATAATTGAATCAATGACCGCCTGTCTTGACAGTCATTTTTTATTTATCTTTACAAAGCAAACATATTTTTATTAAACACTTCCGTTAAAAAGCTCATATTCGTTATGCCGAATAGTTTGAATTCAATTGCACTCAATCAATATGCTGCCCGGTTCTCGGCTTCTGTCCTGAATGAAGTTTACCGGTCACAAAATATAATTACAGGTTCTGAACTTCTGAAATTAACTCCTGTACGCCAGGTAAATCTTGGAATTCTGAATCGTTTATTTGAAAAATGGAAAAATGATGCTGAGGCTTTTCGCAGTATTTATTTTGATTTTGAAAATGAAGAGGTAAAGCTGGCTCTGGAAGAACTCATGAACACCGCATCGCAGCATATCGCCGTGAAACGCGCTGATCTGGAACCATTGCTGGTCGAATCTGTTAAAGAAGCGCTTAAATTATTATTTACTCCCGAAACCTATTTCGAGGAGAAAATAAAAGCGTCGTCAGAAAATCAGTTTACGCAGGAAAAAGCCGAACAGCTGGTTAAATATACCCACATTCACCATGCAATGGTGGGTGCATTGTTGCAAAAACTGATAGACAGCGGTTCCGACTCCGTTTTCCAGACGCAGGCGATCAGCTGGGTATACGAGATCAAAAACAATACCGATCTGCTTGATGAGAAGGAACAATATCTGAACCAGTTTCAGGAAATATTCCCGATCAATGTGTCGGAATTGTTGCCAAAAGAGGAAAGTAAAAGTTCATTTGCTCCAACTCCGGCCCTCTCCAGACACGAATCGAAGTCATTTTTTGATTCGGCTTTCAATGATATCGAAACTGTAAAATCTGCGTCTCCTTCTTCACGTGCGGAATCGGGTGTGGAAGTTTTGTCAGAAATCATCGCAAAAACGAATTCTTTGGAAAAAGAATCTCTCAATAACCGTTTCCGTGTAGAGGTTTCAGAAGAAGACGATAAATCGTACGGAACGTTGCCCATGCGGGTAGAAAACATTGCTTCATCCATTCCACTGGGACAACGTTTTATGTTTATCAATCAGTTATTCAGTAAAAACAGCGAGCATTTCGACAAAGCCATTTACGAGCTGGATTCTGTAAAAAGTTTTGAAGAAGCTAAAAATCTGATCTGGCACAGATACGCATCGAAGTACGCCTGGGATGTAAACGGTGAAGCGGTAAATGCTTTGCTGAATATTGTAAAAAGGAAATTTAATTAGTAGGATCTGAAAGTCAGATCAAATACTGAGCCCGAATAAAGCTGTTGGTTAACAAGTTAGCCAACAGCTGAAAAACTGCCGTCGTAAATGAAAGAGCAATCTGGATATTTATCTCGACAGAAAAACTTCATCTTCCTTCTCGTTCTTTTTTGGTCAGTTTCTCCCGGGATTCTTGCTCAAAATCCTCCATTTTCAATCGGCGCCAGATCCTGGGCTATTGGAAACGCAACAGTTGCAGGGTCAGATTATATGTCCTCTTCCAGTAATGTTGCAGGTCTTGGCGGTCTAAGCGAATGTGTCGCCTTTTCAACTTACGATTCACATTTTGGTTTTGAAGGAATAAATACCCTGGGTTTTGGTGCAGTTCTGCCTGTTTCTGAGGATTTAACCACCAGTTTTACCATTCAGCGCTTTGGTGACAAACTTTACAACGAGCTGGCCGCGGGCATTGGCGCTGGTCATCGCATTGGAAGAGTGAGTTTGGGAATTAAAATCAATTACCTTCAAAATGCTGTAAATGCCCCGTCTCTGATTATTTCAAGAAAAGCTTTGGTAGTTGAGTTTGGCGGCATTGTACAATTTGCTACTAATTTTTCTTTCGGTGCACACCTGTTTAATATGACCCAGGCGCATTATTCAGGCGATTATGGCAACAAAGTTCCGACCGTTTTAAGAGCTGGTTTTTTATACAAACCACTGAAAACCATTGATCTCAGCGCCGAAGTTGATAAAAATACGGATCTGCCTTTGGCGATAAAAGGCGGATTGGAATATCAGGTTTGGAAAAATATTTATTTAAGAACCGGACTCTCTGCGAGGCCACTGACCAATCATTTCGGATTTGGTCTGAAAGGAGGAAAATTTTATGCCGATTATGCGGTACACTCTCATCCACAACTTGGCTGGTCGCATCACTTTTCTTTGGGTTTCAGTTTGTGGAAAGCAGAAGATAAAATCAGCGATTAACTTTTATCATCAATCAGCTGTAAAAACAACATTCTTGCTTCATCCAACGCACTTGTATCCAGATTTAAAAATTCTTCTTTTTCCCTGGCAAAATCAATCAATCTTTCAGTCGGCATGTTTCCTACCAGATCGTCCTGAGCCATGGGACATCCGCCGTATCCAAGCACGACACTATCAAACCTACGGCAACCGGCCGAATAAGCAGCTTCAACTTTCTCTCTCCAATTTTCAGGAAGCGTATGAAAATGTGCGCCGAATTCAAGATCTGGCCATCTGGGAATGAGTTCTGAGAAAAGCGAATGGATGTCGGCCGGCTTGGCAACGCCAACGGTATCCGACAGTGAGAATATGTTTATTCCGAATCGACTCAGTTCTTCAACCCAGTACTTTACAATTCCCGCATCCCAAGGATCGCCATATGGATTCCCAAATCCCATTGAAATATAAATGACCAGTTCTTTTTTGGCCTTCCAGCACATTTCGGCAATGGCTTTGACCCGGATCAACGATTCATTAATGGTTGCATTGGCATTGCGTAGCTGAAAAGTTTCTGAGATGGAAAACGGATAACCAAGATAGGTGATTTGTTCAAAACGGCAGGCTTCCTCAGCACCTCGTTCATTGGCAACAATAGCCAAAAGCCTGGAAGAAGAGCCTGAAAGATCGAGTTTATTAATTATTTCAGCGGTATCGCTAACCTGTGGCATCGACCTGGCCGACACAAAACTTCCAAAGTCAATCGTATCAAATCCAATTTTAAGAAGCTGGTTCAGATACCGAACCTTCTGTTCTGTGGGTATGAACAAATGATGGCCCTGCCAGGCGTCTCTTGGGCATTCGATGATTTTCATGATTCAGAAAATTTATAAAGCTGCCTTACAAAACCCGTTAATTATCTGGTAGTAAGGCAGCTTTAATTCTAATCGTTGCTTGAAACAAACGAATTACATCAATATCGGAGCCAGATCTTTTTCATTTTCTGCAAGCCAGGCCGTGATTTCTTCAACAATCTGACGAATTCCGATCTGCGGTTCCCAACCTGTCATTGCCGTTACTTTGGTGTTGTCAGTCACATACAAACGAATATCCGCAGTACGGTTTTCCGGTACCACTTTAATTGGAATGGTATTTCCTGTCACCTCCTGACAAACCTTGGTCAGCTCCTGCAAGGAAGCACTGCTCTGCAAACCACCGCCGGCATTCAAAATTTCACCATTTACCTTGTCCAGATTATGCAATTGCCAATCGATCAATCTGTACAAATCGGCAACGTGCAACATGTCGCGTATTTGCTTGCCCGTACCACCGTAGCCGAAGTAACCCAGTTGCTGTTGAAAATAATGCTTGGCTATCCAAAGTACCATTACGCCCTGATCGACCTTGCCCATTTGCCACGGTCCGGTGATCACGCCACAGCGGTTGATCACGGTACGCAGATTATAAAATTCGTTATATTCCTGAATGATTAACTCCGAAGCAAGTTTGGTCGTGCCATATAAAGATCTTGGCCCTGTCAAAGGAAAATCCTCCGCAATTCCTTTCGAAGAAACACCCGGAACCGGCTGATCATCAGACAAAGCAAAACGGGTTTCCTCTTCCACAAAGTTTAATTCCTCAATGGTTTTGATCGGATAAACGCGGCTTGTTGAAAGAAATATAAAATCTGCCTTGTGTTTTAAAGCATAATTGAGACAATTGACAGTTCCAAAAAGATTGGTGTTGATCAGATAATCAGGTGTTCCGTCCAATCCGGCAAGTACCGAAGGTTCAGCAGAAGCCTCAATTACAGCATCTACGGCCGGAATATTATCAAAATCTTCTTTGTTACGAATATCGCCATGAACAAATTCCACGCCATGTTGTTTAAGCCGGCTTAAATTAAGTTCCGATCCACGGCGTTTTAGATTATCCAATGCAAATATCTGATAGTCCGGATAATTAAGTTTCAGGGAAATTGCCAGCGCAGAACCTACAAAACCAGCGCCTCCCGTAATTAGAATTTTCATAAGAAGATTTTAGTGAATAAATTTGAGTAGATGTGTGGATAATTAAGTTTCAAAGTTAGGATCATTCCATAAGAATGGATAGCAATCTTTGATTTTTTATGTTTTTTCGAAAGACATTTGATTCCAAATCTCGGTGAAATAATTATTTTTTCGACAAATAATAAGTAACTTACGTTCACTTATCTATTTCTTTTTCACTGTCTCTGCAACAAAGGGCAATATAATATTCGTAACAAGTAGTAAAATTCAGTTTATATATGCGTTTTTTTACGATTATCTTTTTACTGCTCGTGTTGCAAAGGCATCACGCTTACGGACAGGCAGCTTCCAACTTGTTGTCCAATAATAAAACACCCGCAGAAACCTTTTCAGAACCTTTAAAAACGGCGTTCCCTTTTGCACTCTATAAGACAGCAACGGAACAGTCACAAAATTTATACAACGGCAGATTGTATTACGTATATGATGCCCGAATGGAGGAACATCAGTTTTTCGGGGACCGAAAATGGCAAAAAGGCGCTATATATTATGATGGCCAGCGTTTCGACAGTATTCCCATGATTTATGATATCAATAGGGATGAACTGGTAATCAAGCACTTCAATGGAGACCCCTTATTGCTTCAGTCCGAAAAAGTAGATTATTTTTCAAAGGAAAACCACAACTTTAAAAGATTTGAATCCGGCAAAGAGATCAGTCCGCAGATGCGAACCGGTTTTTACGATATCCTGTATGAAGGCAAATCCAAGGTTCTGGTCAGAAGGACCAAACAACGTCAGGAAAAAATTGTCGAAAAGAAAGTGATCTCGCTCTATCCTGAAAAGGACTTCTATTATATCCGTAAAGATGATCGATACTATTCCGTACGGTCAAAAAAATCTGTTTTTGCACTATTTCCGGAACGAAAAAAGGAATTAAGAAAAGCGCTGAGAGACGAACACATCAAGTTCAGAAAAAATCGTGATGCTGCCATCGAAGTCATTGTGAAAGCCTACGACGGCTCAGAAACCGGGAAGAAATAGTTAACAACTTTTACCAGCATTTCAGGTCAGGTTTCTGAAATGCAATATCCATGTTCAGGATTTAACCTGAATGTAATAAGACCAGAAGCTGTAATGATGCTGTTTATCTATTGACATTGCCTTAGCCCAACCATGAAAATACTTGTACTGTTTACTATTTTATTTTGCTCTTTCCTTTGTATCGGCAATCCGTATGCGCAAACCGTGCCCGAAAAAAAGATCACAATGCGACTTGATTCAGCCAGGTTTCATGAGTTTGTCAGGCAGGTTGAATCTCAGACCGGCTACTACTTTTACTACGATGCCACGAAATTTGACAGCCTCGCTCTTGACCTGAATGTTAAAGACCTTTCGATCCGTGAAGTCCTGGATCAGGTCTTTAAAGGATCTGATTTTGCATATGCCATTGACGGGCAAAAACGGATTTACATTACGGAAGGACAAAAGATCATCACGCAACTACAGCCCGGATTGTTTGACCCGGATGCGTCTGGCGAAAATAGCCCAGTCACCTATGAAGGTCCGGAAAATGATGCAAAGGAAAAACTGCTGTCATCTGCCGAAAGCAAACTTCACGAAATTGGTATAAAAAAGACACGTATTGCCCCCGGAAACTCCACGCTTACCGGTTACATCCGCAATGCGATTACCGGTGAGCCTGTTATTGGAGCAGCTGTATTTATAGAGTCACCATCCATTGGTGTTGCCACTGATGCATTGGGTTTTTATTCGCTTACCATTCCACGCGGGAAACGTTTGATCAAAGTAAAGAGCACCGGAATGCGCGAAACGCAACGTCAGATCATTCTCTATTCTGATGGTAAACTGGATATCGAAATGCGGGAAAGTGTGATCGCTTTGAAAGAATTGTTTGTGAAAGCCGGAATGGATAAAAATGTGGTGGGAACCCAAATGGGAACAGTAAAACTGACTATTAAGGACCTGAAACAGGTTCCTACGGTTTTTGGAGAAACGGATTTGCTCAGGACCATTCTCACTTTGCCCGGTATAAAATCGGTGGGTGAAAATAGTACCGGGCTTAATGTCCGCGGAGGTTCAACCGACCAGAATCTGATCCAGTTCAATGACGCTGTTATTTACAATCCATCTCACCTTTTTGGCTTTTTCTCCGCTTTTAATCCGGATGTCTTAAAAGATGTAGAACTTTATAAAAGTACTATCCCTGCCAAATTCGGAGGCCGTTTGTCATCCGTTCTAGACATCAACAGTCGCGATGGAAATAAGAAAAAGTTTGTTGCATCAGGCGGTATCGGTTTGGTTACAGGCCGGTTGGCCATTGAGGGGCCGATCATTAAAGACAAAACGTCCTTCCTTCTCGCCGGTCGTTCAACTTATTCCAACTGGGTTATCAAAGCATTGGACAATCCTGCTTATAATAAAAGTTCGGCATCTTTTTACGATGTAAATCTTCACATTAGTCACGAAATAAACGAAAAAAACAGCCTTTTCCTGACCGGATATACGAGTGACGACCGGTTCAGATTATACGGCGATACACTTTATACTTATCAAAACCGGCTTGCTTCATTGAAATGGAAACATACTTTTAATGCCAAATTATACAGCGTTTTCACAGCTTCCCACAGCAGATATCAGTATGAAATGGGCGCGTCCGGACTTCCGCTCAACTCCTTTGACCTGAAATTCAATATCAATCAATCCAACTTTAAAGCAGATTTGAGTTATGCGCTCAATGCAAAACACACGCTTGATTTTGGTTTGAGCACCATTTATTACAAACTGAACCCCGGCACTTTTACACCCCGCGGAACAGAATCATTGATCATCCCTGATCAACTGGAGGCAGAGCAGGCGACGGAAAGTGCATTGTATCTCGAAGATAAGTTTGAAGTAAGCCCAAGGCTCTCCATTACTGCCGGTATCCGTTATTCATTCTTTCAATATCTGGGCCCGAAAACGGTTAACAAATATGTTCCGGGTTACCCGATCGATTACATCTATGAAGACGGAACGGAAACCTATGCTTCTGGCAAAAAAATACAAAATTACGGCGGACCTGAATACCGCGCTTCTCTACGTTACAGTGTTTTCGACAATCTTTCCCTGAAAGTAAGTTACAATACCTTGCGTCAATACATTCATTTGCTGAGCAATACCATGACCGTTTCGCCGACAGACATCTGGAAGCTGAGCGATAAATACATCAAACCGCAACTTGGAGACCAGATTTCCGTCGGGCTGTACCGTAATTTCAGAGGAAATAAAATTGAAGTTTCTCTGGAAGGTTATTACAAAAACATCAAAAACTTCCTCGATTATAAAGGAGGCGATTCGCTGATCATGAACCACAACATTGAAGCTGCCGTGCTCAATACAAAAGCAAAAGCTTATGGTATTGAATTTATGGTAAAGAAATTAACAGGAAAGCTGAATGGCTGGCTGGGCTACACCTATTCGCGGACGCTATTGAGAGCAACGGACCGCGATTCTCCTGATGCACCGAACAAGGGAAATTTCTATCCGAGCAATTACGACAAACCGCACGATTTCACGATGATTTCCAATTACCGGTTTTCCCATCGTTTCAGTATGTCTTTAAATTTCACATACAGCACTGGCAGGCCATACACGCCTCCGATCGGCAAGTATTACATTGACGGCGCTCAGCGCGTATATTACGCAGATCGCAATCAATTCCGAATCCCGGATTATTACCGTACCGATATTTCCATGAATATTGAAGGCAATCACAGAATCAAAAAGCTTGCTCACAGTTCCTGGACAGTGGCCGTATACAATTTGTTTGGCAGGAAAAATCCAACTTCTGTTTATTTCCAAACGGTGAATGGACAGGTTAACGGATACCAGCTCTCGATTTTCGGGCAGCCCATCCCAACAGTTACTTACAATTTTAGATTTTAAACAGCCAAAGAAACACATATGAAAAAGTATTTGCTGTTTATTGCAAAATGCATCAGTCTTACGGTACTGGTTTATGGTTGTATCCAGCCATTTGCACCGCCGGAAGTAAACAATGTAGACAGCTTTTTAGTCGTGGACGGCTTTTTAAACCTGGGCGGTGATACTACAAAAATAACGCTCAGCCGCACCCAAAACACAACTTCCAGAACACCTTTTGCAATGGAAACGGGTGCACAAATGCGTGTACTTGGAGAAAGCGGTGAAATATATACTTTTAAAGAACAAGGTAAGGGAGTCTATTTTCTGGCATCAACAGTCACCAACCAAAATGTAAGATACAAGCTCAGCATCATCACCAAAAGTGGCGGCGAATATGAGTCTGATTTCGTAAAAATCAGCAAGACACCTGCAATCGACAGTATAGGATACAAGGTTGATAAAGAGAAAGATGAAGCCGTATTTTTTGTGAACACCCATGACCCTCAAAACAATACACACTTTTATCGATGGAAATTTGAAGAAACCTGGATTTACAGAACTCCGTTCGAATCCTTGCTGATGGTTGTAGGAACCACTTTGGAAAACAAAAAAATTGTAGATCGTACAGAAAATATCAGCACCTGCTACCGTACCCTTAATTCCGGAGCAATTCTTTTGGGGTCAACCATTCGTCTGAGTCAGGATATCATCAAGGAACTTCCTCTGAACCATGTTCCAATTGCCAGCAATAAGTTGCTTTTGAAATACAGCCTCCAGGTAAAACAGTACGGACTTTCACAGGAAGAATTCGAATACTGGACCAGCCTTGCTAAAACGACGCAGGGAACGGGGAGTCTTTTTGATCCGCTGCCGTCACAGGTTACTGGAAATATTAAAAATAAAAAGGATGCACAAGAGCTTGTGTTCGGTTATTTCAGCGCGACCGTGGAGCAGAAGAAACGAATTTTTGTCTCTCCCGGACTAGGAAATTATATTCGCTGTACAACAGATACACTGAGTGTTGCCTGCCCCCCAAGAAGAGAAGAAGAATGCGCATTGGAAACAAGTAGCCTGCTATTGTCTTACGGAGATCCATTTAATACATCGGTAGTCGTTGCTGAGCCGAGCTGCGCTGATTGCAGGTTACAGGGCGGCGTTTTGAAAAAACCTTCGTTTTGGGAATAAGAAGTTCCTTGTTTGCTGATTCTGAAATAATGAAGAGATGTGGAAAAATATGTTAAATAGAAAAATGTGGCATAAAACCGTTATGGCAATAGCTGCTTTGACGTTACTGATGACCGCCTGCATTGAGCCATTTTCTCCTCCCGAGGTCAATTCGGATGCGAACTACCTGGTGGTGGATGGCTTTTTAAATTTGGGAGATACCAGTGTAATTGAATTGAGACATACGCAAAGTACCCAGGAGGAAGCAGCGCAGCTTGTAGAAACAAGGGCAAAATTATCGGTGAAAGCGGAAACGGGAGAAACGTATGAATTTCTTGAATATGGAAATGGAAAATACATACTTCCTCCAAAAAATTTCAGGCAATCAGGCACCTATCAGCTGTCTATCAAAACTTTAAACGGCAAAGAGTATTTGTCAGAAGCGGTGCCGGTAATTCTGACACCGGCCATTGACGAAGTTACTTATCGCTATGACGCAAATCGGGATGCGATGGTCATTAGCGTGAACACCCATGATCCAAAAAACAACACCCGTTTTTACAGATGGAAGTTTGAAGAAACCCACGAGTATCGGGCTGCATACTATTCCGCATTGTTCGTTGACCCCGTCAAAAAAATGATCGTAGGGAGAAATGAGGATATCAACTTGTGCTGGCAGACAAAAAAATCGGGCAGTATTTTGCTGGGCTCAACTGTGAAACTAACTTCAGATGTGATCAAAGAACTACCCATCAATGTGGTCCCGATCAGCACCAACAAGTTTTATATCAAATACAGCATTTTGGTAAAACAGTACGGGTTGTCCAGAGAAGGTTTTGAATACTGGACGGATCTGGCCAAAACCACCCAGGGAACCGGCAGTTTGTTTGATCCGCTCCCATCACTGGTAACTGGCAATATAAAAAGCGTAACTGATCCGAAGGAGCTGGTTTTTGGCTTTTTCAGTGCCTCAACAGAAGCCAGGAAAAGAATATTTATGGCGCCCGGATTGGGAAGGTACCCGTCATGTGATGCGCCGGATACCTTATCTATCGCCGATGCCATACAAAATAACAGCCAGTACCTTTTGAATTATATCGGCGAACGTTCTGAACGCGTCCTGAGCAGTTCTCCCGGATGCGCCGACTGCCGTTCGCAGGGTGGAACCAATAAACGTCCGTCATTTTGGGAATGATTAAGTTACCCTTGAAAAACATGAAGATGAAACATAAAGCAATTCTATTTCTTTCCTTTCTGCTTTCCATAAGCACATTTCAAGGCTATGGACAGGATGAACCGATGGTAAAATCCATCAAAGACAGGTTCAACCTTTTCAGCAAGTCTGCATTGCAGGAAAAGATCTATCTGCACATGGACCGGTCGTTTTACCTGATTGGTGAAACCATGTGGTTTAAAGCCTATAATCTGGACGGCACAACCAACCGCTTTCTGGACATGAGCAAAGTTGCTTATCTGGAAGTTCTTGACAAAGAGAACAATACAGTAGCTCAAACGAAATTTTCAATGCTTTCGGGCAAAGGAAACGGTTCTTTGCTCCTACCGGCTTCTGTCGGCAGCGGAAATTACAAAGTGAGATGTTACACCAACTGGATGAAGAATTTCAGTGCGGATTATTACTTTGAAACGAATATTTCAGTCGTCAATCCTTTTGCAAAATTTGATCCAAATCCCGACGAGAAGAAAGAAGTAACTTATGATGTCCAGTTTTTCCCGGAAGGAGGGTATCTGGTTAAAAACGTTGAAAGTAAAGTTGCTTTCCGTGCCATTGGGCAGAATGGAAAAGGTATTGATTTTAAGGGATTTGTGGTTGGCCCGGATCATGACACGCTCATCAGGTTTCAACCGGGAAAATTCGGAATTGGCAGTTTTATGCTCAAACCAAAGGCAACAGGAACGTATCGCGCGGTTGTTTCAGTAGCGGGGGGCAAAGAATATATTTATTCGTTACCGGAAATCCAGGAGCAGGGATATGTCATGCGTGTTACGGATTCGACGTCAAATGTTGTAAAAGTGAGCGTTTTGACAAATCAGGAATCACAGGCAACTGTGTACATGGTGGCGCATACCAAACAGGAAAATCAGATTGTGGAAAAACGTGTTCTTTCCGGCAACAGGACTGACTTTTTAATCAATCGCAATCAGCTTGGTGAAGGTATTTCTCACATCACGATTTTAAACGAAAAGCTTAAACCAGTCTGTGAAAGATTGTATTTCAAACGTCCTGCCAAATTATTAAACGTAGAAGCAAGCGTTGCCAAACCGGATTTTGCAACCCGGGAAAAGGTAACAATGAACCTGAGTGCAAGTGCTGGAGACATTGAACCGAGCAATCTGTCCGTTTCCGTTTATTTGGCGGACAGCATACAATCATTGCCTCAAAACGACATTTCCACCTATTTATTCCTGACTTCCGATCTGAAAGGGAATGTGGAAAACCCTGCATATTATTTGCAAAACAGCACAAAGGAAACCGATCAGGAACTTGACAATATGATCATTTCCCATGGCTGGAGAAGATTTAAATGGGACCAGGTATTTGTCAGTCAGGCCACGCCATATCAGCATTTACCTGAATTTGACGGACATTTCATTTTTGGTAAAGTATTAAAAATCAGTGATAATACACCGGTAGCAGGAATCGACACCTATCTCGCAGCTCTGGATTTCCCGGCCCGCCTATACGTCAGCCAAAGCGACCGAAATGGAAATATCATGTTTGAGCTAAGGAAGTTTGCCGGACCAAAAGAAATTACGCTGCAGACTAACCTTTCACAGGATTCTCTTTACAAATTTGAAATTAACAATCCCTTTTCAAAACAATATTCCAGTGCTACCATTCCTTCTTTTACTTTTAATAAATCACTGGATGAGCAATTGCTTACAAGAAGCATAAACATGCAAACGGGCAATGCATTTTTGCCTCGTATGTTCCTGGAGAAAAAGCAGGTCTTAACCGATTCTCTTGCATTTTTCGGGCTTCCTGATGAAAAATATTTCCTGGATGATTTTACCCGTTTTCCCACAATGGAAGAGGTTTTGCGTGAATACGTGAGAGGTGTTTTGGTTAGGAGAAGACAAAAAAGTTTCCACTTCCGGATGATCGACAAGCTGTTGCCTAATACATTTTACACAACCGATCCGCTTGTTTTACTTGACGGAATCCCGATTTTTAATATTGATAAATTGATGGAACTGGATCCTTTGAAAGTAAAAAAGATAGAGCTTATGAATTCGAGGTATTTCCTGGGTTCGATGTCCTTCACCGGGATCACCAGTTTTTCAACCTACAAAAACGATATGGCAGGTTTCGAACTTGACCCGCGCGTGCTGGTGATGCCTTACGAAGGTGTACAGGAGCAAAGGGAGTTTTATTCGCCTAAATATGACAACCAGATCAGTACCGCGAGCAGGATCCCTGATTTCAGAAATTTGTTACATTGGGCTCCGGAAGTCATAACAGATTCAAATGGTAAAGCACAAATCCAGTTCTACACTTCCGATCAGACCGGCAATTATAAAGTGGTGGTACAAGGGATTACAAAAAATGGCGTTTCAGGTAGCAAGACCATCGGTTTTAGTGTTGGAAAGCAGCATTTCTGATGTTTGAAAGGCCAGTATAAATTTCTGTGAAACTGTAAGTTCATTGTTACGGAATCAGTTACCTTTCAGGCACGGCCTGTTATTGCAATCCAGATCATGCAAAGGCCGGATAATAACATCAGTATCAGCAACCAATATGGCTCTTTTACCTCAATATCGGGAAAAACGGCCAGATCCTGACCAGCATCAAACGCTACCTGAATGCTGTCTAATTTTGCAGTTCGCCGAAAGTGTTTTCGAGGACTTCGAAGGGCATATTCCTTGCCGTTGAGAATTACAAATATCTTATTGGGAACTTTTGCTGAACCTTTCACCCTGGCGGTTACAGGTACAGTAACTAATCTACCGTGCTTTTGCGCAAACTCTTGATTTTTGCTGATTTCATATATTTTATATGTACAAAAAATCAAAAGGAGCCCCAGAAAAAACATAAGCGCTCTTGACCATTTATTTGACTTCATAAAAATGGATAAGATATTTTGAACATACTAATTTCGTAAAAAACACCCAATCTCAGTACATTATTTCTCAAATAATTTCACCAACGGTTACAACCAAATCATCGGGATATGGTTCTTCGGAATACTAACTTAACCAGTATTCCATGAAAAACATCTTAACCGGAACCTTACTTTTACTTACATTCCTTTTAGCGAGTTGCCAGCTGGACGACACGCCCGATCCCACTGAGCCGATCATTGAACCCAGATTCTCCACATTAATTGAACGAGATACGATTTCGTCAGGAAGTTATCTGGGAATTAACATCAGCGAAAAAGCGGAAACAATTTATACGTCCATTCAGTCGCTTAAAAGTTCAAATGATGTTTCCTATGTGAATCTTGTCAGTAATATTTCCTCAGATATTACAAAGTTGAGCAACCGCCTACCTTTGTATCAATCCATTTTACTGGACCAGAAAGAAGGAACAGATTCAGGCGTGCAGATTACAGTTGAAACCGGGAAGGTAAAAAGTATTTATCTGAACAGCGGAAAAACGCTTACACAATGGCCGGAAAAATCGGATTCAAAATCCTCTGTCCGCACTGGAGACCAGGCGGTGGAATTGTATCAAAAACTTGTCAATATCCGCAACAAAGGTACGTATGCACGCAAATTTGAACGCATTTCACTGCCAACCAAAGACCTGTCCCTTTCTTTCGATCCGGTAATGGCCCAGTTGCCACAATGGTACTTCGCTTATCAAACCGGGCCGGATTTGTGGGAGCTTGTTCAGATGTATTTGAAGGATGGAAAGCTGGACCACATCGTGGTTGAGCGCTATAAGTACTGAAAAAACAGACTTTCCAGGTTTTGAAAACCTGGAAAGTCTCCCTAAACCTTCAAATATAAAACTCCGAAGTATGCTTAATTTCTTTGAGTACAAAAGTGCTGTTCAGTACACCAATGTTGTCAATCTTTGACAGTTTGTATTTCACAAAATCATGGTATTCGTCCAGACTCCCAACATTGATTTTCAGTAAAAAATCAACCTGGCCGGCCATGTGGTAGCATTCCTGCACTTCTTCCAGATTCTGGATTTCCTGCTCAAATTTTTCGATAAACGCCTCGTTATGATAACGCATCGACACCTGACAAATGGTTGTTACCGAGCGGTTGATCAGTTTTTTGTCGAGGATCGCTACATATTGTTTGATAAACCCTAAGCTCTCCATACGCCTGATCCGCTCATAAACCGGCGAAACAGTCAGATTTAAAGAAGTTGCGATTTCTTTTGTCGTTTTCTTCGCATCTTTTTGCAGTATCCGAAGGATTTTGGTATCAATTTTGTCAAGCTGTTCCATGCCGGGAGAATATTTACTAAAGACAAATCTCAAATCTTTGTTTAAAAGTAAGATTATCTTCAAAAATAACATAGTCCGGGAATATTTACTGAGAGAAAGCGTATTTCTTGAAAATAGTTTCCTAAATGGCAAAATTGCAAGTGATTTATAGTCCATCAAATTCTTGTGTTATGAAGTCGGAACGCATTTTAGTAATCGGAGCAAATGGCCAGATCGGCTCAGTTTTAGTGGAATATCTGCGTGGTATTTATGGCGAAAACCAGGTCATTGCGTCAGATCTTCGGGAGCCTGAAATAAAGCACGATTTTTTTGAAAAACTGGACGCTACCGATGCCGTTGGTCTTGCTAAAATTGTCCGAAAGCACAAGATCACACAGATCTATCATCTTGCTGCAATCCTCTCGGCCAAAGGCGAAAAGGAACCGTTGCAAACCTGGGATATCAATATGCAGACCTATTTTAACGTGCTGGAAGTGGCGCGCGAAAATGGGGTCAGGAAAATTTTCTATCCAAGCTCGATCGCCGTTTTTGGTGAACATGTTGCAGGAATAGCTGAACAATATTCGTTTTTAGATCCTGCAACCGTTTATGGAATCAGCAAAGCGGCAGGAGAAAACTGGTCGAATTATTATTTCAAGCGATACGGTTTAGATATCAGATCCTTGCGTTACCCGGGAATTATCAGCTACCAGTCGATGCCCGGCGGCGGCACCACCGATTACGCAGTGGACATTTTTCACAAGGCAGTAAAAGGAGAACATTTTGAATGCTTTTTAAGCGCGGGAACGACCTTGCCAATGATTTACATGAGCGACGCCATGGATGCGACGGTCAGGCTGATGGAAGCATCAAAAGATAAAATCAGCATTCGAACGAGTTATAATTTGTCAGGCATGAGCTTCTCCCCGAAGGAAATTGCCACCAGCATCCGTAAATTCATCCCTGATTTTGAGATCAGTTACAAACCGGATTATCGTCAGGATATTGCCAATTCATGGCCGCAGCATATTGATGATACACAGGCACGAAAAGATTGGGGATGGAGACCAACTTACACATTGGATAAAATGACAGAGGAAATGATTTCGGAACTGCGTAAGAAATACGACATGATAAAGATTTAGACCGAAAATCAATCAATTGCGTTCACACATCCATTAAATTAAATTCATTATGTACGGAAATATTCAGCAAGAGCTTGAACAGGAACTGGAAGCCATAAAATCGGCTGGCTTATATAAAAAAGAACGTATCATTGTTACGCCTCAGGCGGCAAAAATTGCTACGGACAATGGCAGAGAAGTACTCAATTTTTGCGCAAATAATTACCTTGGACTTTCTTCGCATCCGAGTGTGATAAAAGCGGGTATCGAGGCCATTGAAACACATGGTTTCGGCATGTCGTCGGTGCGTTTCATTTGTGGAACACAGGATATTCACAAAGAACTGGAACAAAAAACAGCCGAATTCCTCGGTATGGAAGATTGCATTTTATACGCAGCTGCTTTTGATGCGAACGGAGGCTTATTCGAACCTTTACTTGGAGAAAATGATGCGATTATATCCGACGAGCTAAATCATGCTTCACTCATCGACGGCATTCGTTTGTGTAAAGCGAAAAGATTCAGATATAAACACAATGACCTTGAGGATCTGGAAGTGCAATTGAAATCGGCACAGGGAGGCCGGAGAATACTGATCGTAACGGACGGGGTTTTTTCGATGGACGGAACCATTGCGCGGCTGGATAAAATATGTGATCTGGCAGAACAGTATGGTGCAATGGTCATGATCGATGAATGTCACGCAAGCGGATTTATCGGAAAAACAGGCCGCGGAACGCATGAATTCAGGAATGTAATGGGCAGGATCGACATCATTACCGGAACCTACGGAAAAGCACTTGGCGGTGCATCAGGCGGGTTTACGGCTTCAAAAAAAGAAATCGTTGAAATTCTTCGTCAGAGATCCCGTCCCTATCTGTTTTCCAATACCCTTGCTCCCTCGATCGTTGGTGCTTCCATAAAAGTACTGGAATTACTATCTGCGTCGACAACCCTGCGTGACAAGCTGGAAACAAATACGGCTTACTTCCGTAAAGCAATGACAGAGGCCGGCTTCGACATTTTGCCAGGCGAACATCCCATTGTCCCCATTATGCTTTACGATGCCAAACTAGCTCAGGAATTCGCAGCAAAATTGTTGGATGAAGGAATTTACGTGATCGGTTTTTTCTATCCGGTTGTACCACAGGGAAAAGCAAGAATAAGAGTACAGATTTCCGCCGGACACGATCAGGAACACCTTGAAACCGCCGTCGCCGCATTTACAAAAATCGGTAAGGAACTTGGAGTGATTTAAATGAGAAGTCAAGAACTAAGAATGACTGACGACAGAACATTCTTAGTTCTCAATTCTTAACTTCTCAATTTTTAATCATACCCCTTCAACCGGTTCCGGTTCCAAAAGTTCCACATCTACGTGCAACGACAGCAAGGCCGCATTGCCGTATTGCGTTACCATGGCTACATCCGCAGCGTCCCGCCCGTGTGCGATTTCTATCCGGTAGCCTTCTGTGTTTTCCTGCACAGCATCAAAGGTATACCACTCCCGGCCAATATATACATCAAACCAGGCATGAAGATCCATGTCTTTTAATTTATCCAGATAGCCCACCGTCATCCGTGTTGGAATACAAAGGTTTCTGCAAAGGGCGATCGCTAAATGTGTAAAATCCCGGCACACGCCTATCCTGTTTCTGGCCAGATCAAGTGCGGTTGTACTAGAATCCGTCACACCATATTGGTATCTCACATTTTTATGTATCCACGATCTTATGGCCTCCACCTGTTCATAGCCGGGCGTAAGGTTTCCTGCAATTTCCATTGCAAGCATATTGATCTCGTGCAAATCCGATTCGCAGTATCTGCTCGGAAGGATATAATGCATGATATCATCCGGCAATTCCCCAACAGGTATATACGTCGGTACAGGACTCGGAATTGATTTGGTTTTATTCACATGTGCGGTTACCTCTGTTGTTATCGTAACCGGACCTACGGGCAGAATTGTACGTTGACAAGGATTTCCATAAATATCTGTATACTCCGAAAAAGGAACGGGTGGTTCTATTTTAAAGCCCTC
>Ga0247803_1000411_pt1 | contig 23574 bp, 19 predicted proteins | sample UWRJL014104B1_FD_180928 | JGI IMG/M metagenome (GOLD analysis project Ga0247803, IMG submission 180928) | Plant litter microbial communities from Arlington Agricultural Research Station in Wisconsin, United States - UWRJ-L014-104B-1 | ecosystem: Environmental > Terrestrial > Plant litter >...
ATCATTTGACTTATCGTCTTTCCCACTTCCATAATAGTTATCAAATGCTACTCTACTAGCTGGAAACGGGCTACCCAACGCACATGTCAAAATAAGATCTGCTATGAATTGTTCATCCTCACTTTCTTTAAGGTCTGAAACATTTAAAACGCCATGCTTACACCAAAATGTATCTTCAGCATTAATACCATATTCATGTTTTGATAATCTAGAATCAATACTAATTTCAGGCATTTCCTGAAGTAAAAGAATTTCTCTTGACGCATCTCCACGTATTTCAGTTGCTATATCTCTAACTAATAATGAAAATTTAGAAACATTTCCCGCTTGACGAACTTCTTGTGGAGACAATTTACGCCCTGTTGAATTAATTCTTCTAAATGTTTCATTTATTTCCTCAGTACTTCCAGTTTTAAAGATTGTTACGGGAAACGGATAACTGATAAATGCGGAAACTTGCTCTTGAGTTAAAAATTCTACTCCTGTTTTTGGTGTTACAATCTTTTTAGCTACTTGAGATTGAGCAAAAGTATAATCGGGAATATTAAAATATTTTTCAACGCCGTTAATTTTAACGCCGAAGTGATTTTCTATATATCCAAAAATTGAATTTAATCTTTGCATCCCATCGATAATTTCATATTTATCAGTTTGAGCAGCAAGGAGAATTAAAGGTATTGGATATTGAAATAATATTGAATCAATTAAGTCTCTTTTTTCTTGCTGACTCCACACCAATTTTCTTTGATATCTTCTATTAATAAATAATTTATTGTTTCTGTATAACTCATATGCTTCCATAATAGTCATACCACGAGGCGACTCAATCATAAATGTTATAATTTAAAATTTTTATAAACATACAAAAATCCCTCTCAAAAAAACACTTTAAAACTTCCAATTTAATCTCCATATTTGCATCCCATATCATCAAAACCATGACAAACATCCAGTATATATCCGGCCAGGTGTCGGCCCCGGTTAAAGGCATAGAAGCAACCCTTAAACTATTGGCCGAAGACTGTACCATACCCTTTATTTCCCGCTACCGCAAGGACGCCACCGGCAATCTCGATGAGGTGGTTATCGAGCAGATAGCCAAGCTAAGCCAGGCCTACGATGCCATTGTAAAGCGCAAAGACGCCATTATAAAGAGCATACAGGAGCAAAACGCCCTTACGCCGGAGCTGGGCACTAAGATTAACCAAAGCTTCGACCTTACCGAGCTGGAAGACCTTTACCTGCCCTACAAAAAGAAAAAGAAAACCCGCGCCGATGCCGCCCGCGAAAAAGGGCTGGAGCCGTTGGCCAAAATAATCATGGCGCAAAATGCCGACGATGTAGATTACCTGGCAGCCAAGTACCTTAACGACAAAGTCGCCAACGAAGATGAGGCACTACAGGGCGCGCGCGACATTATAGCCGAATGGATAAACGAGAACGTATACATACGCAAATCGCTGCGCCGGATTTTTGGCCGCAAAGCGGCCATTATCACAAAACCCGCCAAGGACGCCGACCCGGAGAAGGCTAAAAAATTTGAGCAGTACCTCGACTGGAGCGAGAACCTTACCAAAGCGCCGTCGCACCGCCTGCTGGCCATGCTGCGCGCCGAGAACGAGGGCGTAATAAAATTTAAGGTTGAGGTAGATAATGAGGAGGCCATCGGCCTGATGGAGCAAACCATAATCAAAAATAAGAGAGACACTGCCGGCCAACTCAAAAAAGCCATAGACGACAGCTACAAGCGCCTGCTGGCACCCGCCATAAGCAACGAGGTTTTGGCCGAAGCCAAAGCCAAAGCCGATGCCACCGCCATACAGGTGTTTGCCGGTAACCTGGGGCAGCTGTTGCTGGCACCGCCGTTGGGCCAAAAGCGCATATTGGCCATCGACCCGGGCTTCCGTAGCGGGTGTAAAATTGTGTGCCTTGATGAGCAGGGCGGGCTGCTGTATAACGAAACGATTTTTCCGCACGCGCCGCAAAACGAGAGCGCCATTGCCATGAAAAAGATACGCTCTATGGTTAACGCCTACAAGATCGATGCGATATCCATTGGCAACGGTACCGCCAGCCGCGAAACCGAGCATTTCATCAAAAAAATCGCGTGGGACAAGCCCGTGCAGGTATTCATAGTGAGCGAGGCCGGGGCTTCGGTGTACTCGGCGTCAAAAATTGCGCGGGATGAATTCCCTAACTACGACGTTACCGTTAGGGGCGCCGTGAGCATCGGCCGCCGCCTGAGCGACCCTTTGGCCGAACTGGTTAAGATAGAACCCAAGGCCATAGGGGTGGGGCAGTACCAGCACGACGTAGACCAGGGCGAGCTTAAAGACGAACTCGATACCGTGGTGATGCGCTGCGTGAACTCGGTGGGCGTAAACCTGAATACGGCGAGTAAGTCGCTGCTGGGCTACGTGAGTGGCATAGGGGAGAATTTGGCCGAGAATATCGTGAATTACAGGGCAGAAAACGGCCCGTTTGAAGACCGCAAGCAGCTTAAAAAAGTGCCCAGGCTGGGGGAGAAGGCCTACCAGCAGGCGGCGGCGTTCGTGCGCATCCCGAACGCTAAAAACCCGCTGGATAACAGCGCCGTGCATCCGGAAGCCTACACTATTGTAGAGAAAATGGCTAAGGACTTAAAGCTGAAAACCAGTGATTTGGTCAGCAACAAAGAAGCTATCAAAAAGATAAATGTAGACAGCTATGTAACGCCCGAAATAGGCAGGCTTACGCTTCAGGATATATTAAAAGAACTTGAAAAGCCGGGCTTAGACCCGCGCAAAGCCGCAAAGGTTTTTGAGTTTGACCCGAACGTAAAATCAATAGCCGACCTCCGCACGGGCATGATACTGCCGGGGATTGTAAACAACATTACCAACTTTGGCTGTTTTGTAGACCTGGGCATTAAAGAGAGCGGCCTGGTGCATATTTCGCAACTTAAAGAAGGCTTTGTAAGCGATGTAAACGAAGTGGTAAAACTCCACCAGCACGTTACGGTTAAAGTCACCGAAATAGACGTGGAACGGAAACGGGTAGCGCTGACGATGATTTTATAGCCTCACCCCTGGCCCCTATAACTCCTCTTTATTATTGACTTTTTGAGTCGTTGAATCTTCGATTTCCGAAAGAGAGGGGAGCAGCTTCACTCGGGTGTAATGCGCGCTGTTCATGCCGACCGTAGCGCAGCGGAGTGGAGGCATCTCAATTTATACTCACGCCCTGTTCCCGAAGCCGTCATCGCGAGCGCATGCACGGAGCGCGGCGATCTGTTTTTGAATGCGGTTTTAAAGCAGGAATGAAGTTAATCCGATTAAATCATCTATTGCTAAATAGCTGCATCTCAGCGTTCCAATTAATATTTTTAACATTTTATTAAGAAATGTTAAAATATTTTATATCTTAGCTATCAGTGTATTAACCTTTAAACCAAATCACTTATGGAAGGAACAATTATTTTCTTATTTATTTTCGTTATTGGTATCGTACTGCTGATGATTATCAGCCAGTGGAAAATTTATGAAAAGGCAGGTAAACCGGGATGGGCAGTACTAGTGCCCATTTACAGCATTATTGTACTGCTCGAAATTATTAAAAAACCGGGTATATGGCTGCTGTGGCTTCTTATTCCGGGTGTAAACATCATATTTGCCATTTGGGCCATTAACCTTTTGTCAAAATCATTTGGCAAGTCAGAGGGCTTTACCATCGGGCTATTATTTCTGCCGTATATATTTTACCCTATACTGGCGTTTGACAAATCAATCCGGTACATATATGGCAACAATGGCGATGATATCAACGAAATAGGTGCTCCTGAAGTAGTATAAAAAAACTTTAGTTTTAAATTCAAATGCCTTTTGGGCACTCAAAAGGGCATTTTTTGCTTATGCCATAACGTGCTAAGCCTGATAACAAAAAACCTTTCAGGCTATGGCCTGAAAGGTTATATTTTATTATGTAATATGTTATTACAGTTTATTTTCTTCCTGCGCTTTTTTAGGGCCGTTAGCTTCGTGTTCCCCATCTTTAGCCGCGTTTTTAAATTCTTTAATACCGGTACCCAATCCTTTCATCAGTTCAGGGATTTTTTTTCCTCCAAACAGCAATAATACCACACCCAGTATCAGAAGTATTTCTGTTAAACCAAATTTACCACCCATGATAGCTATACTTTAAATTATTAAACAAAGTTATGTATTAAAAAATAATATACCCCTATTTACGTCAAATATTTGCTTTTGGTTTGCGTTAAAGTATCACAAATATACAGGTGGGTATTTTTACATCGGGTTTACCGCACCGTAGACAGTAAAATAGGGCAGGATTAGTATATTTGTCAAATTAAAGAGTAAAAATGTCTGCAAAGAGGCTCCGTAAACAGATAATACGCAAAAAGTTGTTCAATAAAAACCGCCTGGTTATATTGAACGAAGACACGTTTGAAGAAATTTTTTCGCTCAGGCTAAACCTTATGAACGTGTTTGTATGGCTTACCTCGGTAAGTATTATAATGATAGCGCTAACCACGTATATCATCGCCTTTACACCCCTGCGTGAATACATACCCGGCTATGCCAGTACCAAACTTAAGCAGCAGGCTACCGAGAACGCGCTAAAATCTGACTCGCTCGTTAAAGCCCTGGAAGATGAAAAAATATACCTGGCTTCCATAAAAAAAGTGCTAACGGGCGAGCTTGATAAAGCCATGCTGAGCCGCGACAGCATTGCACCGTCTGACCAAAAAGAACTTACCGACGATGAGATGAAACCCAACGAGGCCGACCAGAAACTGCGCCAGCAGGTAGCCCATGAAGATAAGTACAACCTGTTTGAAAAAGCCACGCCGCGGGTAAGCCAGGTGCTTTTTGCGCCGGTAAGGGGCACGGTAACCAGGCCGTATAATGCCGTTAAAAAACAATTTTTTATAGAGATAGCCGTGGCTAATAACACCCCGGTTAAAGCCATTGCCGCCGGTACCGTGGTGCTGGCCGACTGGACACCTACTAACGGCAATGTAATGGTAGTGCGCCATAACGACGGTATCATATCGGTTTATAAACAGATGGCTGAGCTGACTAAAGAGCAGGGCGACCTGGTAAAAAGCGGCGAAGTAGTGGCATTGGCCGGCGTTAGCGATAAAAGCGGCGGTGCCATGCTGCACTTTGAGCTATGGAAAGACGGCTACCCCATTAACCCGACACAGTTTATCGATTTTGAGTAACGGGTGTGTGTTATAACCAAATAATGTTCTGTTAAAAAACCAGTTTAAAGATTAAAAAACATAAAAAGTAGTGTTAGCAAGACTTACAGGGTAGTTTTACCACAAAGGCACAAGGGAATTCACAAAGAGCACTAAGCTGTGCGGTAAAAAATACGATGAGAGGCCACAAAGCTTTGTGTTCTTCCGCCGGAAGCGGTTTTCCTGGTGAGCTTTGTGTAAATCTTCGTGCACTTTGTGGTAAAAATATTAAGTATTTCAAAGCTTCTATTTACTATAAGTGGTTAAATAAAATTTTAAAAACTAACATCCGTACAATGTCATTAAAAACATTAGGAGCCAGGATATTCGCGAAGATCGTCCACTCCCAAACCCAAAAGTGGGCAAAAAACCCTGTGGCTACCCAGCAAAAGGTGTTCGCCCAACTTTTGGCTACAGCCAAAAGCACACGCTTTGGGCAGGAGCATGATTTTTACAGGATAAACACCTATGCCGATTTTGCGGCTAAAGTCCCCGTGCGCGATTACGAAGGCCTTAAAAGCTATGTAGACCGCGTGGTGCACGGTGAAGAAGATGTGCTTTGGCCGGGCAAGCCGCTGTATTTTGCCAAGACATCGGGTACTACCAGCGGCGCCAAGTATATTCCGCTTACGGCAGCGAGTATGCCGTACCATATAACCGCCGCACGCAATGCCATATTGAGTTACATACACGAAACTGGCAAGGCCGGTTTTGTTGACGGTAAAATGATTTTCCTGCAAGGCAGCCCCGAACTGGAAGAAAAACACGGCATTAAGTTTGGCCGCCTTAGTGGTATCGTGGCACACTTTGTACCCGCCTACCTTCAAAAAAATCGCATGCCCAGCTGGGAAACCAACATCATCGACGACTGGGAAACCAAGGTAGATGCTATAGTGGGCGAAACCATAAATGAAGATATGGCCGTAATATCAGGCATACCCAGCTGGGTGCAGATGTATTTTGAAAAACTCCGCCAAAAAGCCGGTACCCCCGTGGGCGAGATCTTTAAAAACTTTAACCTGTTTATATACGGCGGGGTGAATTACGAGCCTTACCGTGCCAAATTCGAAAGCCTCATTGGCCGCCGGGTAGACAGCATAGAGCTTTTCCCCGCGAGCGAAGGGTTTTTTGCCTACCAGGACAGCCAAAAGGAGCAGGGCATGCTGTTGCTGCTCAATGCCGGTATCTTTTACGAGTTTATAAAGGCAGATGAATTTTTTACCGACAACCCGCGCCGCTACAGCATAGGCGAAGTTGAGGTAGGGGTGAACTACGCGCTCATCATTTCTACCAATGCCGGGCTGTGGGCCTACAACATAGGCGATACTGTGGCGTTTACATCGCTGGCTCCCTACCGGGTGGTGGTTACCGGCAGGATAAAGCACTACATTTCGGCGTTTGGCGAGCATGTAATAGGCAAGGAGGTAGAGAGCGCCCTTAGGGAAGCCATGGCCGGCGAAGCCGTAACGGTTAACGAATTTACCGTGGCCCCGCAGATAAACCCCGAAAGCGGGCTGCCGTATCACGAGTGGCTGATAGAATTTGGCACTGAACCAAATGACCTGGATGCCTTTGCCTTAAAAATAGATGCCGCCATGCGCAAACAGAATGTATATTATGACGACCTTATAGTGGGCAATGTGCTGCGAACGGTGGTGATAACTAAAGTAGCTACAAACGGCTTTCAGGACTATATGAAAAGTATAGGCAAGCTGGGCGGGCAAAATAAGCTGCCACGGCTGAGTAACGACCGGAAGATTGCTGATTATTTTAAGTAAGAAAATAAACAATTATGAAGCAGAATTATAAAATACCAAAGTTGCCTTTTGCCGAAGATATTGAATCTAAAGCTGTCTTAAAAAAAGTTACGGAGGCACGTGCGGCATTGGCAGAACTAAAAGGTGTCCATGCTTCAGTGCCAAATGTTGGTATTTTATTAAATACATTAGCGCTACAGGAAGCTAAGGATAGTTCTGCTGTAGAAAATATTATTACCACACATGATGAGCTTTTTAAGGCAGAACTCGATTTAAATTTGGTCAGGAATATCGCGGCTAAGGAAGTACAAAGATATTCACTTGCTTTAAAGCAGGGATTTGAATTAGTTCAAAAAAACAAGTTAATCACAAATTCTACCATACTTTCCATACACACGGTTTTGGAGCAAAATGATGCTGGATACAGGAGGGTACCCGGTACTGATTTAAAGAATGACAAGACAGGAGAAGTTGTTTATACACCACCTCAATCTATAATGGAAATACAATCATTAATGTCGGATCTCATTCAATATATTAATGATGATTCTTTAGATGACTATGATTATCTTGTAAAGCTTGCCATTATCCACCATCAGTTTGAAAGCATCCACCCTTTTTATGATGGTAATGGCAGGTTAGGGCGTATTATCAATATTTTGTACTTAATCTCTAAAGGCCTGCTTGATTATCCCACACTCTATTTAAGTAGGTATATCATTCAAAATAAATCAGAGTACTACAGTTTACTTCAGGAAGTAAGGGATACAGGAAAATGGGAAGGCTGGATTTTATATATATTGGAGGCCGTGATTAGTGTTTCAAAACAAAGTTCAACTCTTATAAAAGAGATTAAATTTGTAATGCAATCGTATAAAAATTCGATACGAAGTAAATATCCTAAAATTTATACACAGGATTTATTGAATAACATTTTTAAACATCCGTATACAAAAATTGATTTTTTACAGGAAGATTTAAATATAACCAGGCAAACTGCATCAAAATATTTGGACACCATTGCAGAAGATGAAGCTAATTTATTAACTAAAGTAAAGATTGGCCGCGATAACTATTTTATTAATAATGGATTAATGAATTTATTTACACAATATGATTACAAATTATAAGAAAGCAATCAAAATAAAACGTGTTAACGAAACCCTGTTTTCGTTAACACGTTTTAAAAACGTGTTAACCAAAGTGGCATTTCATTAACACGTTTCAAAAATAGGTTAACCAAAGCACCATTTCATTTACATGTTAATGTTTATCTAAATTCAACTAAAAATAAAAAACCTACATTTGCCAAAATAATACTATGCAGGGAATTAAAAACATAACACGTTCGCGCGCGCAGGAATCGTCGGCAGCTATAGAGCGGCTGTATATTACTATGCGCCACCTTTTTAACCGTGGCTTTTATAAGCCCATGGGTATTAGTGGCGAATCGCTTCGTGAGGCGCTGCTGGCCCTGCGGCCTGAAATTTACGGCTCTATTGCCGAAGAAAAAGCCGAGCTAAACGGGCTGCTCTACGTTATAGAGCGCCTGCCCGTGGGTATAGAGCAGTGCCGTTTTGTAAACCTTACCTCTGACGAAGGCTATGGCAAAAGCCATTTTAAGGCCATAATACCGCCCAAGCGCAGGCGCAACTGCTACCGTATAGACGAGGAGCAGATGAACGTGGAGATAACCCGTGGCCGAAGCGATATATACGACATCCTTACGCACCTTACCTTTATTTACATAGAGGCAGACAAGATAAAAAGCCGCGTGCTGATAGATGATAACGGCGAAATAGCGCGCGACTGGATAAAGCTGGAACAAATCATTGGCAAAGAAGAAAAGCTAACCCTTGAGGAGCGAGAGCAGGCCATAAGCCATGTAAGCAACATACTGGGGCGTACCTTTGCCGAGCTGCTTGATATTTACGACGGTTTTGGCAGTAAAACCGACCCTGACCGTTTCCTTAAAGTAATTTACTGGCTGGGCAAGCTGGCCATAGAAGAGGCCATGGGCGGCCAAAAACGCACCGTTACCTTTACGCCCATACTGCGCGAACGGCTGGGCCACCACATACACGGCGAAATATGGGCCGATAACATCAAGTCGGTTTTAAAGCAAAATGGTTTGCTGCAAAGGCCCATACACATCATCAGCGCTAACATGCACAGTGTTATGAACTCCATTTTTGCGCCGGTGCTGCTAAAAGCAAAGTATAAGGATAAAGACGAGTTTTTTATTTACGAAGAACTGAGCAAATCGGGCAGTGACCCGCTACGGGACAAGGTGCAGGATTTTGCCATGAAAAACGGCATGATTTATATGCCCGACACATCAGGCACTAACATTGATGTACAAATTTTTGATACCGATAAAATAGATTTCGGTAAAACGGCGTTTCCTAAGGCAGTGCTGGGCGACAACAAGCCGGTTATTATAGTAATGGACTACGCCTTTGGCGAGCAGGCCTATGAAACGATAGACGAATTACTGAAGCCCTATAAAGAGAACGACGTAAAAACCTTTGTAGATGTCGAGTCGGTTTCCATTATGGGCAAGGCAGGCATACTTGAGGGCGGCAAGGGCGACATCATGATACCTTCGGCCCACATAAACGAGGGTACTGGTGATAACTACCCTTTTGAGAACGAGCTAACGGAAGACATGTTTAAAGGGCAGGGCATACCCGTATACAGCGGACCTATGGTAAGCGTGCTGGGCACGTCGCTGCAAAACAAAGACCTGCTTAGGTTTTTTAACGAGAGTACCTGGGGCGTTATAGGCCTGGAAATGGAGGGCGCCTATTACCAGAAAGCCATACAGAGCGCCAGCAAGATACGCAAGAGCATTAACCCCGACGTAAAGGTGCGATATGCCTATTACGCGAGTGACAACCCGCTCGAAACCGGCAGCACACTGGCAAGCGGTGGCCTGGGCACCACGGGTGTAAAGCCCACCTATTTAATTACAATAAAAATACTAGAACAAATATTTAATATCCGTTAACCCGATGGAAAACCAAAACACAAACCAAAACCAGGATATCGACTTAAATGCCGTAAAACAGCAGTTAAAAAGTTATTTTACAAAGGCAAACGACTCTTTTTTTGATGTTATACTTTTTATAAAACGATACATTATTGCCATAATAGTATTGTTTATAATAGGCGTGGGCCTCGGAATCTTTCTCGACACGAGTTCTGTGGTATATTCGCAGAAAATTTTTGTTACCCCAAATTTTGGCAGTGTAGATTACCTGTATGAAGAAGTAGTGCTAATGAACGCGAAGCTTAAGGAGCACGACACCCTGTACCTAAAAAAAATGGGTATAAAAAATGTAAAATCAATAGCAAAAATAGAAATTGAGCCTGTTGTAGATATCTATGACTTTATTAATGACCACGTACCCGGCCAGGATAATAACAAGATAGACCTGTTTAAAATTATATCTGAAAACGGTGAGATAGACAAGATTGTTGAAGAAAAAACAACAAGCAGATATTATAAATATCATGTTATTACCATTACTACTACAAAAAAATTTAACGACAGCCAGCTAATAACACCGCTTTTAGACGCGCTAAACTCAAACCCTTACTGGCTGCAGGTACAAAAAGAGAGCCTGAAAAGCTTAAAGGTTAAAATGCAGGAGAATATTGTAATGCTGGAACAGGCAAACAAGATACTGGCAGATTATGGCACTGTATACGGAGCCACATCGGGTGTAACGCTGCGTACTGATAATACAAACATAGCCGATATTTTTAATTTTAAAAATTCGTTTATTAAAGACCAGGCAGATAACAGGCTAAAAGAAATTGAGTACCAAAAAGTGATAAAAAACAGGGGCACCGTATTAAACATCCGCGAAACAAATGCTACATCCGGCAAAATGAAGCTGATACTCCCGCTGCTGCTGCTTATGTTGTTTACAGCCGTTATAAAGTTTAGTAATTATTACCGTTCGCAGTTGGCTAAACGCAGCCTTAAATAAACAGTTTTGTTTTGAAAAAAGTACTCATAACCGGGGCAAACGGGCAGCTGGGGCAGGCGCTTAAAAAAGCAGCTGTAAACTACGCAGGCCTGGAGTTTTATTTTGCTGGCTCTGCCGATGCTGATATTACATCTGCCGAAAGCCTTGCCGCTGTATTTAATAAAGTACAGCCTCATTTTTGCATTAATGCCGCGGCTTACACTGCTGTAGATAAAGCAGAAAACGAACCCGGGGCTGCTTATGCGGTAAATGCCCTTGGCGCTAAAAACCTGGCACAGGCTTGTAAAAAGCACAGCACCGTACTATTGCACATTTCTACTGATTTTGTTTTTGACGGTACTAAAGGTAGCCCGTATACCGAAGAAGATACTACCGCGCCATTAGGCGTGTATGGCAAAACCAAGCTGGAGGGTGAACATGAGGTTATTAAAAATCTTGATACCTATTATATTATAAGGACATCGTGGGTATATAGCGAATTTGGTAATAACTTTATGAAAACCATGCTGCGCCTTGCCGCCGAAAGGGACAGCCTTAACGTAGTAAATGACCAGCACGGTACGCCCACTAATGCTAATGACCTGGCTGAGGTGCTGCTTACTATTATAGAGAGTAACAAAAAAGCTTACGGCATTTATAATTACAGTAACGAAGGCGAAACCACGTGGTATGATTTTGCCCTTAAAATATTTGAGGTAAACAATGTTTCTATACATTTACAGCCTATACCCACTACGGCATACCCTACACCGGCACAAAGGCCCGGGTATAGTGTGCTGGATAAAACCAAAATAAAAGAGGTTTTTAACCTTAGAATAACCAACTGGCAAGAGGCCATCTGACCAATGGATATATCAGAATTTTCGAGATTAAATGATAAAGGTAACTACCAGAGGCACCCGTGGGAAACATCAAGGGTTAATGTTGCAAAACATTTAATAAAAAGCTTCAGGCTTAAGCTGCCTGTACAGCGCATTGTTGATATAGGAGGGGGAGATGCTTTTGTAATAAACAGCTTATATTCTAATAATTTTGCCGGGCAGTATTTTGCTATAGATATAGCCTATACACCTGATGTTATAGCGCAATTAAAGGTAAACTACAATAACAGCCCTATAACCTACCTTAACAGCCTTGAAGAATATATAGAAAAGTATAATGACAATGTACCCACATTGTTTTTGTGCATGGATGTGGTAGAGCATCTTGATAACGAAGGTGTTATACTGTCGCACTTAACCAGTAACCCTGATAATTATTATTTCTTTTCGGTACCGGCATTCCAGTCGGTATTTTCAAGCCACGATGTTTTACTGGGGCACTACAGGCGCTATACACTTTCCGGGTTTAAATCAATGCTTTCATCATATGGGTTTACCATACAGAAAAAGGGATATTACTTTACGTCACTCCTTGTTTTAAGGTGGCTTGAAAAACTGCTCAAGAAAGACAAGAAAGAATCTATAGACAACTGGAAAGGTAATAAGCGCAAAACGGGGCTTATAAATACGGTGCTAACGCTTGATTTTAAAACCACAACCCTGCTGGGTAAAATAGGTATAACCGTACCGGGATTATCATGCTACTGCCTATGCAAAAAATAGCGCTCATAATACCGTGTTATAATGAAGAGGCCCGGCTTAGCAAAGAGGCGGTCCTGCAGCTGCACAACACCACAGGGGCAGATATATACCTGTGTAACGACGGCAGTACAGATGGTACCGCAGCGCTTATAAATGGGCTGGCAAATAGTTTAGGGCGATGCTTTTCAATACACTATGACCAAAACAGCGGCAAGGCAAACACACTGTACAGTACAGCCATAGCATTGCTTTCTACAAATACCTATAGCCATATAGGCTATTTTGATGCTGATTTTAGCACACCGGTGAGCGAAGTTAAGCGCATGCTGGAGCGCCTTAATGAGGTACCCACTAAATTTTTATTAGGCTCACGGGTAAAATTGCTTAATTATGATATAAAAAGGAAAACACACCGGCACATTATAGGGCGTATAATAATTACACTGGTAAACCTGAAGTTAAAGCTGGGCATATATGATACGCAGTGCGGGGCAAAGCTTTTTCCCGCAGGCATAGCCAGGGAAGGCTTCTCGCAACCCTTTAAAACAGCATGGCTTTTTGACATAGAAATATTTATAAGGCTCAAAAAAAAGGGGCTTTTGGCATTAGGCGAAGAATTTCCGCTGCGGCACTGGAATGATGTAGACGGCTCTAAACTAAGCTGGAAAACGTCATTTAAAATTTTAAAGGAATTAATTACCCTACAAGTGCTATGAAAAAGATACAAACCGCCACCCATTATTTTGCAGCATATATAATAGCCCTGCTTATTTTTCACTTTAGCTATGGCCTGGGCATACTTAACCCACAAAATATTAACTGGCTGTTAAGCGCCCGGCACGACTGGGGCACGCACTACCTGGGCTGGGCTTTTTACCGCGATTCGCCCTGGATGTTTCCACTGGGCAATATGTGCGGCTACGTTTACCCTTTAGGGGCTAATGTGGGCCTTACCGACTCTATACCCCTTATAGCCATCCCCTTAAAAATAATAAGCCCGCTTCTTTCTGACGATTTTCAGTACCTGGGCCTATGGCTGCTGTGTTGCTACCTTATGGCGGCCCACTACACACTTAAAATATTCGGGTTGTATAAAATACCGGTTTATGCAGGTTTGCTTGGCGTAATTTTAGTGGTGGCTAACCCCGTTTTATTTTATCGCGGCATGCACCCGGCATTATGTGCGCACGGGTTTATACTGGCGGCATTATATTACTACCTTGTTCCCGCTACAGCGGCTACGGTAAAATCAATAAACCGTGCACAATTATGGCTGGCATTGTTAAGCGGGCTTATAAACCCCTACCTGTGCCTTATGGTGCTTGGGTTTAGCTTTATACTACCCGCCAAAGAATATTTTTACAGTAAGCTTATAACGGCCCGTAAGGCAATAGTATACCCGTTGCTTACCTGCGTGTATATTGTAATTTCATGGATACTTGTAGGCATGATAAGCCTGCGCCAGTTTGAGAGCCTTGAAGTGCAGGACGGTTATGGCCTGTATGGCTTTAACTATAATTCGTTCTTTAATTCCAATGGTTTTTCGGCGTTGCTGCCGGGTATGCCCTGGGTAACCCCGCACCAGTATGAGGGCTTTATGTACCTGGGCGTGGGTATGATGGTGCTTATAGCCATTGCCCTGGTATACTTTTTAATTAAAGGCCGCCCTGCGCAGTTTTTTAAAACGCACAAGTGGCTGTTGCCCCTTGTTATACTTGCAGTAGTGTTTTCGTTATTTGCCACAACACACAGGTTTACCTACGGTGGGCAAGTGCTGTTTGAGGTGCCCATACCGGGCATACTTAAAAAACTGGGCAATATATTCAGGGCCAGTGGGCGCTTTTACTGGATTACCTACTACCTGCTGCTGCTGTTTTGTATTATTATTTTTTTAAAGGCCAAAATAGCTACAGGGGTAAAAACGGCTGTAATGGCCTTACTGATAATTTTACAGGTGTATGACACCCACATGCTGTTTGAAAAAAACCTTCCTTCCGGCGGATATAATTCTCCACTCGATGAGGCTAAATGGAATACACTTCTGCCTAATTTTGAAAGGATGATAACCTATCCTCCATTTAATAACCACCTGCTTAATAATATGGATTACCAGGATCTTTCGCTTTTAGCAGTTAAAAATGATATGGATATAGGTACAGGATATACAGCCCGGGATGATGGTTTTGCTTATAAACGATATACCGAATCTTTAAATACTGCCATTTCTGAAGGCAAATTGAGTAAAAATGAATTGTATATTACAACAAGCCAGTACATAGATATATTTAGGGGCATGATACATAATAAGCAATTAACAATTCAGCATCTGGACGGATATTATTTATTATACCTGAATAACGTTAAGGTACCGGTTACAGATAAAAGGCCTGAAATAAAAAAAGCAATAGATTCAATTATTACTGCCAGCTCAAAATCGCCCTTCATTAGCGAAATTAAAACACCTCCCTCCAGTTATAATAAAATTAGGTTAGGCATTAATGAAATAAGTGTGGCTAATAATAATGTAGTGTTAAAGGGCTGGATATATCTTAAAGAGAGCGATAATAATAAAGGAGATTCTGTATTTGTAACGTTAACTGACAGGGGCAAAACATTTATAGTAAAAACAAATCAGGTTAAGAGGCCCGATATTACAAATGCATTTAAAAAAACATACCTTGAAGATTCGGGCTTTGCATCGTCTTTTTCAGTCAGTCCGTCTTCTATGAATCAGGCATCGCTGGGGTTTGCAATTAAAAGTAAGGGGCAATGGACGTATGCTGACCTTGGTATGCTGAGCAGGCTTGATCGTAAAAGAACCCCAAAAGAACTAAAAAAATTGCCCGGGGAAGGCGCTCTTATTGGTAACTTTGATTTTGTAAATACAGAAGGCCCTACTTTAGTACTTAACGGCTGGGCCGCGTTTAAAGACACTGACAATCTTGATACAGAAATACAGATAGTATTTTTAAATGACGATATTATGTATGCCACTGATACTGCCACTGAATTGAGGACTGATATTACCGAGTTATTTGGTAGCAAATATGACTATACAAAAACAGGGTTTGCAGTAAAACTGGAAAAAAAACTAATTAAACCCGGAAAATATACCTTAGGCTATATGATAAAGGATAGAAAATCGGGCAGGCAATTGTATATGAAAGCTAATAATGTAATAGATATTGAGTAACAGATTATTTTAGGTTAAACTACAGCAGGGTATAGGTAAGGCAATACCCTGAATAACTAATATTTAGTATTGTGATTAAAAAAATATTTCAAAAATTACTCCTTAAATCCGGTAAGCAGTACACGATAGATCCTGAATTGCCGGCTAGGCTTATTGTGGGTGTATTAATAACTAGGTTTATAATGCTGGTTAGGGGATATATATACTTTGGCAAAAAAGTTTACATTGGCAAAAATTGTAAAATACGTAACAGGCACAACATAGAATTAGGGGTAAATACTACTATAGAAAACAATATTTTTATAGATGGATATGCCCGCGAAAAAGTACAGTTAGGCAATAACTGTAAAATAGGCGAATACTCATTTATAAGTTGTACAAGCCATTTTTCTAAATATGGCAAAGCCCTTAAAATGGGCAATAATTCGGCCACCGGGCGTTTTACAGAATTTGGATCGGCCGGGGGTATAGAAATAGGAGATGATGTAATTATGGGGTCTTATGTAAGTTTCCATTCAGAGAACCATAATTTTTCTGACAGGTCTAAATCCATCAGGTTGCAGGGGGTAACATCAAAAGGCATAAAAATAGGAAATGATGTGTGGGTAGGCGCTAAAGTTACATTTTTAGATGGATGCGAAGTAGGTAACCATTGTGTAGTTGCAGCCGGGGCAGTAGTTAACGGAAAATTTCCCGACAGGAGCCTTATAGGCGGTGTGCCCGCAAAAGTAATAAAACACTTAGAATAATTATATTATCCGGTAGCCGTAAATTATATCTTTAAAATAAGTTTTATGCTGCAATACCCTTCATTAACGTTACCTTCTGGCAGCATAAGCAGCAGCTCTTATGCTTATGAGAAAATAAATAATTAAGTATTTAAATGATAAAATATGGTCACAAGATAATAAAGCCGTTTTTACCCTTTAAGCAAATGCTGCGCGCGGGTGGGCTTACCTTTGCTTTTCGCATAGGGGGGCTTGGGCTTAATTTTCTTATAACACTTGTAATTATACGCCTGTATGGCGAGGCCGTTTTTGGCAGCTATTCGCTGGTATTTACAATAGCCCAGGCATCAGGGCTTTTATTTGCGCTGGGCTTTCCTAATGCGCTCATAAGCTTTTTAGGGCTTAAGCCCATTGGCCACGGCTACTCGCAGTACCTGCTTAGAAAAGGCTTAAAAATACTGGTACCGCTCACGTTAATACCTTTTTTATTATATTACTTTGGCGCCGGGTTTATAGCCATACATATTTTTAATAAGCCCGAACTGTATAATTATATTGTTATTGCGGCATTTACCGTACCGGCCATGATATTGCATGAGTTTTTATTGTATTTTTTTATTGCTACCGGCAACAATATTAAGTTTAATATTTTTATGTTTGGCGTGCCAAATGTGTTGCTGCTGGCCATGCTTTTTTTTATTACTAATGTGCCGGGGCATTACTCGTTTCTGTTTTATTTTTTATCGGTTGTTGTTACCCTGGCTATTGAGTTCATGGTAGCTATTAAACAGGCCGGCAACCATACAGAAGAGAAGCTCTCTTCCCGGAAGATGATACAGTTCGCATCGCCTATGATGTTTAGCGGCATGATGCTCTACCTGCTAAACTGGACCGATGTTTTTATGCTGGGCAGCGCCGTTAGCGAAGATGAACTGGGCCATTATAACCTTGCCTATAAAATAGCATCGTTAAGCATGCTGGTTATAATATCTATGAATGTGGTGCTGGCCCCGCGTGTTGCGGCCTTATTTAAAGCAGGCAATTTAGATGAGATGCATAAAACGGTGCGCAAAACCACACACATAATAATAGCGCTTACCACGCCTGCCGTATTGCTTATAATTGTCCTGTCTGGCTACCTCCTGGCATTCTTTGGAGATGGGTTTACGGGCGCAAGGCAGGCCCTTATAATAATAAGCATAGGATTTTTGCTTAATGCCTTTGCCGGTAATGTAGACCAGATACTAAACATGACAGGCAACCAGATAATTTTAAGAAACATTACCATAGCCGGTTTTGTGCTTAATGTGTTGCTTAACATAGTGCTAATACCCCGCTACGGCATTAACGGGGCTGCTACAGCCAGCCTGCTTACTAATGTAATGGTAAATATTGCCTGCCTTTATTATATCAAAAAGAAACTGGGTTTTTATACATTTGCCTAAACAGCACAAAAGCTAATGGATATAACACTATCGGTAATAATTGTAAACTATAACGGGCTGCCGTTCTTAAAAAATTGTTTTGAATCGATTTTAAAACAGCTTAAAGGCATACCTCATGAAATAATTGTTACAGATAATAACTCTGCCGATGGCAGCTGCGCCTACATAGCAGAGCATTTTCCTGATGTGGTGCTTATCCCATCCGGCGAAAACCTGGGCTTTGGCAAAGGCAATAATGTGGCCGTTAAGCACGCAAAGGGAAGGTATATACTGCTCTTAAACAACGATACCATACTGCAGGGCCACCTTGCGCCGGCGCTCGATGTACTTGAGGCCGACCCAAAAATAGGCGTGCTGGGCATAAATATGCTTAACGCAAACAAAGAGTACCTTAAAGCCTGCGGCAAATTCCCTACCCCTGCAAACCTTTTACGTTTTAAGAATTTAGTTTCGCTGGGAGCGGAGTTTGATAAAGGAAAATTTTCAGGAAAACTTTACGATATAGACTGGCTTACCGGATCTTTTTTGCTAATGCCAAAAAGAGTATATGAGCAGGTAGGCGGTTTTGATGAAGATTATTTTATGTATGTTGAAGACGTAGACTTATGCAAAAAAATAGCCTTAGCGGGCTATCGCAGGGTTTTTATGCCGGGTCTTAGTTATATACATTTTGTGGGCCACAATGCTGCAAAAGACCCGCTTATAATTAAGGGCCTTGAAACCTATATAAATAAACACGCTAAAGGCATATATCATTTTTTTATGCATTGTGCGTTAAGTATTAATAAGATTGTTAAAAAAATAAAGAAAAAAAAGCAAGTATGAAAATAGCAGCGCACAAAATTTACTTGCCCCTGTTTGTTGCACTGCTGCTGTTGCAACTCTATTTACCCTCATTTAAGGCAAATGTTTTTTTTCAGGTTGCCGCCCTTGGCGTTTTATTGTTTATAGATAATGTGCGGTTTTCTGTGCAGTTTATAAAACAGTTGCTACCGCTTATAATATTGTTGCTTATAGGCTTTATAGGCACGCTGTTTCACCGTTATGCCCTATACAATGTCGTTAAAGATATATTTCACTTTGTAAAGCCTGTAATAGGGCTGCTTGTAGGCTATATTATAGCAAGAAGGTTAAACAATGTAGGTCTTTTTATAAAAGGTATAGCAGCAGCATCGATAATCTCGGCAATTATACACTTTCTTATTATAATATTCCTGGTTCGCGATTTTACCCGTACAGAGGATATAAGGCAGTTTACTAAAGACAACTTTCTTGAAATGTTTGGCTTGTTTTTTATCATTTATTTTAAAAAGCTCGAAGGCCGGGAGCTGGTGGGTAATATATGGTATAAGCGTGTTTTTATTGTTTTATTAACCGTTTCGTGCCTGCTCTATTTTTCCCGTACTATGTTTATACTTGCCATTATAATAGTTATGGCGGCACACGGCTATACAAAAATAACTGCCGCAACCATAAAGGTATTGGTGCTTTTGCTGTTTTGCATTACAGGTTTGTCTATATATCTTAATACGGCAAATATAAGAAGGGATGGAAAAGGTATAGAATACTTTTTATATAAGATAAAAAACGCGCCTGCCGAAATTTTTGAAACAAGAATAAACCGTGAAAACCATGCCGCCCTGTGGGATCACTGGAGGGCCTATGAAGCAAAAAGGGCTGTAGCGCTTATGAATACCGAGCCGGAAAGCTATATATACGGCACAGGATACGGATCATTAGTTAACCTTAAATTTTTTGCCCCGCTTACCGGCGAAAAAAAAGGCATACGCTACATTTCAGACCTTCACAACGGTTACATAAATATTTTATACAAAATAGGCCTTGTGGGCATTATTATTTATATTATAATGCTTACCAGGTTATACCTGTATATTAACCGTGGTTTTAGTTTTGCTAATATAATGGTATCATCAATAGGGCTTATATATATAATTACATCCTTAATGATAACAGGCGTATATAATAGCCGCGACATAATAATATTTTTACTTGGCGGAATGCTTTATTACAGCGAGCGGCAACGCCGGCCAAATAAAATTTTGACAGCGCATGAAGAGAGATAAAAAGTTAAAAGTATTTGTAGACTGCCACGTGTTTGATGAAGGCTTTCAGGGAACCCGGACTTATATTGAAGGTGTTTATAAAGAACTGATAAAAGACACCACAAAGCAGTTTTACCTTGCTGCAGGCAATACAGGTAACCTTGCCGCCATATTTGGGCAACACGCTAATGTTACCTATATTAAGTACCATATACATAATAAAATGTTCAGGCTGTTAGCTTATTTGCCATGGCTTATCGTAAAGCATGGCATTAATGTAGCGCATTTTCAGTACCGGGTGCCACCATTAAAACTTTGTAAGTATATAGTAACAATACACGATGTATTGTTTGAAGACTATCCGGAGTATTTTCCTAAAGTAGGCCGTAAGGTAAGCTATTACACATATAAATTTAGCGCAAAGCTGGCAAACGCAGTTTTTACAGTGTCTCCATACGCCCGCAAAACAATACTGCAACACCTGGGTATAAAAGACGCAAAGGTTACACCTAATGGCATAAGTAATGTGTTTTTTATGCCCTATGATAAAGCAGCTGTGCAACAGCATGCCGCCGATAAGTTTAAGATAAACAATTACCTGCTTTATATAAGCCGCTGGGAACCCCGAAAAAACCAGCACATGGTTTTAAAGGCGTTTAATGAGCTTAAATTGTATGAACGCTACAACTTAGTATTTGCCGGAGAAACCACGTTTAAAAACCAGGAATATGACGCATATTATACCACCCTGCCCGATGCTGTAAAACAAAAGGTAATAAGCCTGGGCAGGATAGGCTTTGCCGATATGCTTATGGTATTGCGCGGTGCCCGCCTTTTTGTATATCCGTCTATTGCCGAAGGGTTTGGCATACCGCCGCTTGAGGCCCTGGCCGCCGGGGTGCCTACAATATCATCTAACGCCACGGCAATGGCAGATTATGTGCCCTTTATGGGGCAATGGCAATTTGACCCGAAAAATTATACCGAATTTAAAGCCGTATTTCTTAAAGCGCTTGACAACCCGGGGCAAATGGATATTGCAGGCATAAAAAGCGAAATAAAAACCCGATACAACTGGGATGTAGCCGCACGGGTTATTAATACTTACCTGAATAGCTTATAAGGTTTATAGCTTACTGGTTTTTTGCAGTTGCGCTGCCAAAAAATTTATTTTTTGTCAATACAAGGAAGTTATAATTTTTTGCAAATAATTTTTTAAATGCAGAGGCATCTTCTTTCGGGAACCAGTCAGTAGTACGGGGCTGCTCTATTTGCCTTTCGTGCAGCTGGTAGGCATAGGTGGCTATGCTGGTGCGGTAGTTGCCCTCCGGGAAATTTGTCATATCATACCCGTGTAGCGTATAAGGCGCGCACTGCTGAATAATCATCCTGTTAAAAGGAACATCAAGCGCGGCTTCTTCATTGGTCCTTAAATCTTTTATTTTAAGTTCACCGCCATATTCAGGTTTCCAGCCTTTGTTAAGATACAGCAGCAGGTTTAGCTCGCGGTACCAGTTTTTGTTTATGGGATGGTAATTAAAATCAAGGTGCATGTCTAAAAAACTGTTCTTTTTGCCCTGGTGCAGCCCCCCGCCAAAGTTTTTTGGGTCTACAAATGTTTTCTTTGCGGTAATAAAGGCCAGTATCTTATTAAAACGGTCAGAAGCAAGATCATTATAAAACTCGGCAAACTCAGGGCAAATTTCTTTGTAATTCGATTTTTCAAACTTGTTGTTGGCAAAAGCATAGTCACGGCTTTTATTAGCCAGTTCAGGCACGCTTTCATAGGCTTTTTTAAGCTTTTCCTCATTGCAAAAGTTATCCAGTATAAGATGCGGAAAAGGCTGTGCGGTAAGATATTTAAGCCTTAGCTCTTCTAAATTGTCCTCTAAGTATTCAAAGTTAATCATGGTTCCTCTAAATTTGTGCGTCAACAAAAATAGCTAAAAAAAGGATTTAAAGCTTATTTAGAATCGTTAAAACGGCAACATAAAACTATTGCCTATTTTTTTTTAAATAATTATGTACTTTTGCCCGATAACCTATGATTTTAAATGAAAATAGCTATAGTAGGTACCCGGGGCATACCCAATCATTATAGTGGATTTGAGCAGTTTGCCGAATATTTTTCGGTTTACCTTGCTCAACAAGGGCATGATGTATATGTATACAATTCGCACAACCACCAGTACCAGGAAAAAACATTTAAAGGGGTAAACCTTATACATAAGCACGACCCTGAATATAAATATGGCACTTTTGGGCAGTTTATATACGACTATAATTGTATAAAAGATTCGCGTAAGCACAACTTTGATGTGGTGCTGCAGCTGGGCTATACCAGTAACTCGGTATGGTTTTTTATGCTGCCAAAAAAAGCCGTAACCATAACCAATATGGATGGGCTTGAGTGGAAGCGCAGCAAGTACTCTAAGCCGGTGCGGCAGTTCCTTAAGTTTGCCGAAAGGCTGGCTGCCCTGAGCAGCGACTACCTGGTGGCCGATTCTCTGGGCATACAATCATTCCTGAAAAAGAAGTACAATAAAGACAGCGCTTACATACCGTATGGCGCGCACCCGTTTAATGCCCCTGATGATGCCATACTAAAAGAATATGGCGTAGAAAAGGGCAAATACAACATGATTATTGCCCGCTTTGAGCCCGAAAATAATATTGATATGGTACTGCAGGGTATAGTAGATGCGGGCGATACTACCACTATACTGGTAGTGGGCAACCACACCACAAAGTATGGCGGGTACCTTAAAGAGAAATATAAGCCGCAGGGCAACATCCGCTTTACAGGAGGTATTTTTAATATAACTTTTTTAAATAACCTGCGTTATTATTCAGGGTTATATTTCCATGGGCATTCGGTGGGCGGTACAAACCCGTCATTGCTTGAGGCCATGGCCAGCCATGCGTTTATACTGGCGCACAACAACGATTTTAATAAGGCTATTTTAAAAGATAACGCTTATTACTTTTCAAACCCGGCTGAGGTGGCAGCACTGGTAAAACAGCTAAGGAAAGAAGATAACCTGCAAAAGGTAGAAAATAATTATAATGCAATAGTGCACGATTTTAACTGGGATAAAGTTAATGGCCAATATCTACAATTTTTCGAGGAATGCTTTGCTAAAAAGAATAGGGCTCACGCCGGGTAAAAAGCTGCTCGTATTCCTTATTTCGCTTGTTGCGCTTACCATTCCCCTGGGCTATGTGTATAATAGCGTAGCCGTTATATTTTTTGTGGCGTGCTCCATACTTTCTGCCCGCAGGCAGGATTTTTCGCTAAAGCTGCCGCTCATACTGCCTGCCGCACTTTTTGTGCTCATGCTGGCATCGGTACTGTGGTCTTTAAACCCGCACATGTCAATAAAGGCATTAGGCAAGGAGGCCGGCTTGTTTTTTATACCCCTTGCTTTTATGCTAAACAGGCGGCTGAATAGCCGTGGGGTTAACGATATACTCAAAAATTTTAGCCTGGGCATGTGCCTTACAGGGGCTTATTTTATGGGCAGGGCGGTAGTGCGTTATATAGCATCCGGCAATGTTAATGTGT
>Ga0247803_1000412_pt1 | contig 23572 bp, 20 predicted proteins | sample UWRJL014104B1_FD_180928 | JGI IMG/M metagenome (GOLD analysis project Ga0247803, IMG submission 180928) | Plant litter microbial communities from Arlington Agricultural Research Station in Wisconsin, United States - UWRJ-L014-104B-1 | ecosystem: Environmental > Terrestrial > Plant litter >...
GGTCAGCGGGGAGCGGGGGTGAGCCGGGTCTCGGCGTAGTAGCCGGAGATGTGCGCGTGCACCAAGCCGTGCGCGCCGGCCGGGTCGGCGGCCTCGATGGCCGCCAGGATGCCGCGATGCTCGGCGCGCAACCGGGCCGAGGTGTCCGGCCAGGAGGCCAGCCGGGCAACCCCGGCGCGTACGTATCCCTCGATGGCCGTGCGGAGGCCCGCCATCGTAGCGATCACGACCTGATTGCCGCAGGCCTCGGCCAGCGACAGGTGGAAGGCGGCGTCCAGGGCGAGGAATTCATCCTCGGTCAGGCCGGGGGCATCCATGGCGTCGAGCAGCTGTACACACCGGCCCAGGTCGGGATCCTGACGGTCCGGGTGCGCCCGGTCGGGGCGCAGCAGCGCGGCGGAGAGCACGGCCTCGGCGAGCTCGGCCGCGACGGCGGTTTCGAGCACCAGGCGGGTCTTGACGATGTCGGCCACCGGGAAGCCCTGCGCCGCGACCTGCAGCCGCATCAGGGCGCTCATGCCGCCGCCGGGCAGGGCCACGATGATCGCGCCGGCGGTGGGGCCGGAGCCGACGTTGGTGCGCACCAGTCCGAGCACTTCGAGTACCCGGATGGCCTCCCGCACGCTCGAGCGCCCCACACCGAGGTCGGTGGCCAGGGTGCGCTCGCCGGGGAGTCGGTCGCCGGGCTTCAGCCGGCCCACCAGCAGGTCATTCTCAATGTGCGCGAGCACGAGCTCCCAGGCGCGGCGTTCGTCGACGGTCACGGTGTCCTCCTCCATTGGCGGGCTGTGTGGCTTTGGCGTGGTGGCTCTGGCGTGGTGCGTCAGGCGTACTGCGTCAGGCCTGGTGTGGTCTGACCACACAGCCTAGCCAGCGGGCGCGCCAAATACCACCCCCGAGGTCAGGGTCGGCAGCGAACGGTCAGCTAGCGGGACTGGCGGCGTTTGCCGGGCGCGGCCTGGCCTTTGACGGCGGGCGCGCGACCGCGACCCTTGGACGCCTTGGCCTTACCGCCGCCCGATCCGCTGCTGTTGCCAGAGCCCTGCGAGGGACCGCCGGCCGGTGGCATGTGGGCCAGCAGCCCCTTGGACTCGGCGAGCAGGGCGATGCCCGCCTCGGTGAGGTAGGGATTGTCGGCGGCAGGCTCGAAGAGGGGAACGCCGAGCTCGGTTTCCAGCGCGGCGACCGATTTCATCAGCGTCGTGCGCGACACGTTGAGGTTCTTCGCGGCGCGAGCGATGTCCAGTTCCTCGGCGACGGCGACAAAACGCCGGAGCAATGTGGTGTCCACGGGCATCCTCTCTGCCGCACGCGCCAGTCGCGTACCTGCAGTACAGGTTACGCGGTGGCGACGGCCTCCACGGGCCTGGCCTGCACCCTGGCGTCGTCGAGCAGCTTCATGAACTCACGCATCCACTCGGGGTGGTCCGGCCAGGCCCGCCCGGAGACCAGGTTGCCGTCCACGACGGCGGCGCCGTTCTCGAAGGTGCCGCCGCCCAGTTCCACGTCGAGCTTGAGCGCCGGATACGCCGACGAGGTGCGGCCGTGCAGCACGCCGGCGGCGGCGAGCAACAGGGGCCCGTGGCAGAGCGCGGCGACCGGTGCGTTGGTGTCGAAGAAGTACCGCACGATGCGCTGGGCGTCTTCGTCGTTACGGATGTACTCCGGCGCGCGGCCGCCGGGAACCACCACGGCCAGGTAGTCGGCCGGATTCACGTCCCGGAACGCGATGTCGGCGGCCAGGGTGTGGCCGAGTTTCTCGGTGTAGGTGTCGAAGCCGTCCACGAAGTCGTGCACGACGAACTGCAAGGTCTTCTTTTCCGGAGCGGCGATGTGCACCTCGTAGCCGGCTTCGCGCAGCCGCTGGTACGGGTAGAAGACCTCGAGGGTCTCGGCGGCGTCTCCGGTGAGGATGATGATCTTGTCCATGGCATACCTCTCTGTATGGGCCTGTTCGTGCCCTGTCTGGAACAGGGTGTGCCCGACAGCATCCGTCGGTCGCCGACCGGCCGCAACCCCTGCCGTCAGACGAAGAGCAGAACGATGCCCAGGATCGCGGAGCCGACACCGAGGCCGGTCAGGATCAGGCCGGTCAGGCGCAGGGCCTTGCCGTCGTGGTCCGGGGAGTGGGTGCGGCACCGCTCCGGGGCCCTGGCGTTGAACCACAGGGTGACATCGTCGCCGGGCTCGAGGTGCGCCGTCTCGTGGCTGTCGGCGCGGGCCTCGTGCACCTCGCCGGTGGTGTCGAACCACCGGATCACCGAGCCGGTCTTGGTGGCCGCCACGACGCCATCCGCCTGCACCCAGCGGTGCCCGAAGCCGCGCACCGACAGGCCGACGATGTAGAGCGGGAGGCCCACCAGGAGGCCGACGATGGTGAAGATCTCGCTGAGCATCGAGACGATGTCGTGAAGGTCCACCCGTGCCGCCGTTCCCGTCGCTCTGCCTAGGGTGAAATGTTAGCGTGCGCGGCCCGGGAGAGTGGTGTCGGGCTGTAGCTGCGCGGCGGGTGGGCCTGGTGCACCAGGGCGCGCAGGTTCTCCAGGCTGCCCGTCGCGAACCCCTGCGCGCGGGCCTGCACCAGCACATTCCCGATCGCGGTCGCCTCCACCGGGCCGGCCTGCACGGTCAGGCCGGTGTAGTCGGCGGTGAGCTGGCAGAGCAGCTCGTTCTGGGAGCCGCCGCCGACCAGGTGCACGGTGCGCACGGTGTGGCCGGTCAGCTCGGTGATCGTGGCCAGGGTGCGGGCATACGCCGCCGCGAGGCTTTCCACGATGCTGCGCACCAGTTCGGCGCGGCTACCGGGTGGGCGGATGTCGTGCTCCAGGCAGTAGGCACGGATGCGCTCCGGCATGTCTCCCGGCGGCAGGAACCGGGCGTCGTCGACGTCGAAAAGCGTAGTCGCGCCGGGCAGTGCGGCGGCCTGGGCGAGCAGGGTCGGCAGGTCGATGTGCTCGCCGCCGCGTTCCCAGGTGCGGATCGACTCGCTGAGCAGCCACAGTCCCATCACGTTGCGCAGGTACCGCACCCGGCCGTCGACCCCGCCCTCGTTGGTGAAGTTCGCCGCCCGGCTGGCCTCGGAGAGCACCGGGGCCGGCAGTTCCACGCCGACCAGGGACCAGGTGCCGCTGGAGATGTAGGCGCAGTCATCGGTGAGCATCGGCACGCCCACGACGGCGGAGGCGGTGTCGTGCGAGCCCACCGCCACGAGCTCGAGCCGCCCGGAACCGACCTCGGCGGCCGCGCCGGACCGGAACGCGCCGATCGTCTCGCCGGCGGAGACCAGCTCGGGGAACAGGAGGCGGGGCAGTCCGAGCCTGGCGATCAGCTCGTCGTTCCAGCCGGCCGCCGTGCCGCCGGCCGCGTGCAGCAGCCCCGTGGTGGAGGCGTTGCTGCGTTCGGCCACCCGGCGGCCGGTGAGCCAGAAGCCGAGCAGGTCGGGAATCAGCAGCAGGCCGTCTGCCGCGGCGAGGTCACCCGTAGCCCGGTCGGCGGCCAGCTGGTACAGCGTGTTGAAGGGCAGCACCTGTAGGCCGTTCTGGCCGTAGAGCTCACTCGCTGGCACCAGGGCGTGAGTGGCCGGCACCCCCGCCGCGGTGCGGTCGTCCCGGTAGTGGAACGGGTTGCCCAGCATCCGGTCGCCGCGCAGCAACGCGTAGTCGACGGCCCAGGAGTCGATGCCGACGCTGACCAGCTCCGGTGCCTCCTGCACGGCGGACCGGAGGCCCACCAGGGCGTTGCGGTACAGCTCCAGGATGTTCCAGTGCAGCCCGTCGATGGTGCGCACCGGGTTGTTCGGGAACCGGGCCACCGAGTGCAGCTCGAGCTGGTTGGGTCCCACCCGGCCGAGCATGACCCGGCCGCTCGAGGCGCCGAGGTCCACCGCGGCGACGACACCGGTGCCGACCGCGCTCCGCGGCATGTTCACCGCTCGCCCGCCCTCTCGCCGCCGCTGCTGCCGCCGCTGCCGCCGCCAACTGTTGCCGCTGCGGACAATTGCACCCGGCGCACCGGGCGCAATTGTCCGGAACGGGCACAGTTGGCCCCGGGATGCACTGCCGCGCTCACCGGAGGAAGGCGGCGGCGACGCCGGCGTCGACCGGGATGTGCAGCCCGGTGGTGTGGCTGAGGTCGCTCGTGCAGAGCACGAACACGGCGTTGGCCACGTTCTCCGGCAGCACCTCGCGCTTGAGCAGGGTGCGCTGGGCGTAGTACTTGCCCAGGTCGTCCTCCTTGACCCCGTAGACCGCGGCGCGCTTGGCACCCCAGCCGCCGGCGAAGATACCGGAGCCGCGCACCACGCCGTCGGGGTTGATGCCGTTGACCTTCACGCCGTACTCGCCGAGCTCGGCCGCCAGCAGTCGCACCTGGTGGGCCTGGTCGGCCTTGGTGGCGGAGTAGGCGATGTTGTTCGGGCCGGCGAAGACCGAGTTCTTGCTCGAGATGTAGATGATGTCGCCGCCGAGTTTCTGGTCGATGAGCACCCTCGCCGCCGCCCGGGAGACCAGGAAGGAGCCCTTGGCCATCACGTTGTGCTGCAGGTCCCAGTCGGCAACGGTGGTCTCCAGCAGAGACTTGGACAGCGACAGCCCGGCGTTGTTCACGACCAGGTCGAGGCCGCCGAAGGCGAGCACGGCGGCGTCGACGGATGCCTGTACCTGGGCCTCGTCGGTGACGTTGGCCTGCACGCCGATCGCCACGTCTTCGTTGCCGATCTCGGCAGCGGCGGCCTGGGCCTTCGCCAGGTCGAGGTCGGCGATGACGACGCAGGCGCCCTCGGCGGCCAGCCGGGTGGCGATGGCCTTGCCGATGCCGGACGCCGCCCCGGTGACCAGGGCGACGCGGGTGGCCAGGGGTTTGGGCGTGGGCATCCGCTGCAGCTTGGCCTCTTCGAGAGCCCAGTACTCGATCTTGAACTTCTCGGCCTCGTCGATCGGCGCGTAGCTGGAGAGGCCCTCGGCGCCGCGCATCACGTTGACGGCGTTGAGGTAGAACTCGCCGGCCACGCGGGCGGTCTGCTTGTTCGCGCCGTAGCTGAACATGCCCACGCCCGGAATCAGCACGATGAGCGGGTCGGCGCCGCGGATGGCGGGGGAGCCCGCCACCGCGTTCCGGTCGTAGTAGCCCTGGTAGTCGGCGCGGTAGGCCTCGTGCAGCTCCTGCAGACGCGCGATCGAGTCCTCGATGGAGGCCCCGGCCGGCAGGTCGAGCAGCATGGGCTTGACCTTGGTGCGCAGGAAGTGGTCGGGGCAGCTGGTGCCGAGGGCCGCCAGCCGCGGGTGTTCGGCGCGGGAGAGAAAGTCCAGGACCTCGGGGGCATCGGTGAAGTGGCCCACCTTGGCGCTGTCGGTGGAGACCAGGCCGCGCAGGGTCGGTGCGAGGGCGACGGCCTTGGCCTGGCGCTCGGCCTCGGTCAGCGGGCCGAAACCATCCAGCAGAGCGCCGAACGGTTCCGTCGTGGAGTGCTCGGCGATGTAGCCGGTGGCCGTTTCGATAATCCAGAGTGAATTGGCCTCGCAGGCCTCGCTGGTGTCCCCCCAGGCGGTGATGCCGTGGCCGCCGAGGATGCAGCCGATCGCCTCCGGGTTGGCGTCCTTGATCGCGGCGATGTCCAGGCCGAGCTGGAAGCCGGGCCGGCGCCAGGGCACCCAGACCACGCGGCCGCCGAAGATCGTGCCGGTGAGCGCCTCACCGTCGGCGGCGGTCGCGATCGCGATGCCGGCATCCGGGTGCAGGTGGTCGACGTGCGCCGCATCGACCAGGCCGTGCATGGGGGTGTCGATCGACGGCGCCGCGCCGCCCTTGCCGTGCAGGGTGTAGTCGAGGGCCGCGACCATCTCGTCTTCGCGGTCGAGGCCGGGGTACACGTTCGCGAGCGCGCGCATCCGGTCGAGCCGCAGCACGGCCAGCCCCGGCTCGGTGAGGGTGCCGAGGTCGCCGCCGGAGCCCTTGACCCAGAGCAGGTCGACGGTCTCACCGGTGACCGGGTCGATCTCGGTGCCCTTGGCCGACGTGTTGCCGCCGGCGTAGTTGGTGTTCTTGGGGTCGGCGCCGAGCCGGTTGGAGCGAGCGATCAGCTCCAGAGCAGTGGGGTTGGTCATGACGAACTTTCTCTCGAGGTCAGGGTGAGACGGGGAGTGAGGGTGAGGCAGTCGGGCAGGTCATGCGCCCCAGCCGGCCTGGGTGCCGCCGGCCCGGTCTGCGGCGATCTGCGCCTGGTAACCGGATGCCGCGTAGGCGGCCATCGGGTCGCCGGCGAGTCCGCGGGATTCGCGCCAGGCGGCGAGGCCGGGGCGCACATCGGTGTAGAAGGCGTCCATCAGGATGGCGTTGGCGCCGAGCACGTCGCCCGCGTCCTGGGCGAGGGTCAGGGCGGCGCGGTCGACCAGTAGCGCCCTGGCGGTCATTTCCTGAACGTTCAGCACAGAGCGGATCTGACCGGGGATCTTGTCTTCGACGTTGTGGCACTGGTCGAGCATGAACGCGACGGGGGAGTCGGGACCGAAGCCGCCGCCGCGGATGACCTCGTAGAGGATGCGGAACAGCTGGAACGGGTCGGCGGCGCCGACGATGAGGTCGTCGTCGGCGTAGAACCGGGAGTTGAAGTCGAACGAGCCGAGTTTGCCGAGCCGCAGCAGTTGGGCGACGATGAACTCGATGTTGGTGCCAGGGGCGTGGTGGCCGGTGTCCAGGCAGACCAGGGCGCGCTCGCCGAGGGCCGACACCTGGGCGTAGGAGGTGCCCCAGTCGGGCACGTCGGTGTGATAAAAAGCCGGCTCGAAGAACTTGTACTCGAGCACCAGGCGCTGGTTCTCGCCGATCCGGTCGTAGATCGTCTGCAGCGACTCGGCGAGGCGGTCCTGCCGGCCGCGGATGTCGCCCTGGCCGGGGTAGTTGGTGCCGTCGGCGAGCCAGATCTTCAGATCCTGCGAGCCGGTGGCGTGCATGATGTCGATGCAGTCGAAGTGGTGGTCGATGGCCTTCTGGCGCACGGCGGCATCCGTGTGGGTGAGGCTGCCGAACTTGTAGGCGTCGTCCTGGAAGGTGTTGGAGTTGACCGTGCCGAGAGCCAGGCCGCGCTCGCCGGCGAAGTCGCGGAGTGCGTCGTAGTCGTCCACCTTGTCCCAGGGGATGTGCAGCGCCACCGACGGGGCCAGGCCGGTGTGCTGGTGCACGGTGGCGGCATCCGCGATTTTCTCCTGGATGGTGCGGGGCGTGCCCGGGGTGGAGAACACCTTGAACCGGGTGCCGGAGTTGCCGAACGCCCAGGACGGGAGCTCGATCGCCTGGGTGGCGAGCTGGGCGAGGATGTCGGGGGAAATGCTCACGGGGCGCTTCTTTCTGTGGAGGCGGAGTCGAGGGCGTTGAGTTGGGAGTCGAGGTTGAAGACCTCGGTGAGTTGGAGGAAGCCGGTGTCCGGCGCGCCGTCGAGGGCGACGAAGAAGTCGCCCATCTCGGCCTGCCAGCGGGCGTTGACGTCGGTCGCCGCCATGCCGGCCTGCGCGGCCTGGAGGTCGTCGGTCTCGAGGTAGCCGATCAGCAGGCCGTCGGCGCGCAGGAACAGGGAGTAGTTGTGCCAGCCGGTGTCGGCCAGGGCGCGCAGCATGTCCGGCCAGACGGCGGCGTGCCGACGGGTGTACTCGGGGATGAGTTCCGGCTTCACCTGCAGCTGGAAACACACACGTTCTCTGGGGGTTGTGCTCGTCATTGAGGGCCTCTACTCCATCGGGATTCTGAAATGAATCGATTCAATCATGACCCGGCGCCGGGTGGACCGCAAGCCGAACCGGCCTCGGATGAATCGTTTCATCCTGCGACGCACTGTCGACGATAGAGGCGTAGGTCCCGTTTCGTCAATGGCTTGTGCCCAATTCCGGGCAAAAATGATTCGTTTCAGTCGCCGGCCGCTAAACTTCAAACGGATTCGCGGCGAAGGAGATTTGGTGGCATCTATCAGCGTGCGCGAGGTGGCGGCAGAGGCGGGAGTCTCGGTCGGGACCGTCTCCAATGTGCTCAACCGGCCCGACAAGGTCTCCGCCGGCACCGTGTCCAGGGTGCAGGCCGCCATCGAACTGCTCGGCTTTGTGCGCAACGACGCCGCCCGCCAGCTGCGTGCCGGCCGCAGCCGCAGCATCGGCCTGGTCGTGCTCGACGTGGGCAACCCGTTCTTCACCGACCTGGCGCGCGGCGCCGAGGACCGGGCCGCCCAGGCCGGGCTCACCGTGCTGCTGGGCAACAGCGACGAGACCGCCGAGCGCGAGAGCGCCTACCTCGACCTGTTCGAGGAGCAGCGGGTGCACGGTGTGCTCATCTCGCCGCTCGGTGAGTCCGGCGAGCAGCTCAGCCGGCTGCGCCGCCGTGGCACCCCCACGGTCGTGGTCGACCGGCAGATCGAGGACCTCAGCTTCTCCTCCGTCTCCGTCGACGACGTCTTCGGCGGCCACCTCGCCGCCAGTCACCTGATCGAATCGGGCCGCACCCGGTTGGCCTTCGTCGGTGGGCCGCCCGGCATCCGCCAGGTCTCCGACCGTCTCGAGGGTGCCCGCCGGGCCGTGGCCGAGCATCCGGGGGTGACCCTCGAGGTCATCGAGACCTGCTCCCTCTCGGTGCTGGAGGGACGTGCCGTCGGCGAGTCGCTGCGCTCGCGTGCGGCGGATGCGCGGCCAGACGCCGTCTTCGCGGCCAACGACCTGCTGGCCCTCGGCGTGCTGCAGGCGCTGAGCATGCTCGGCGAGGTGCGCGTGCCGCAGGAGATCGCCCTGATCGGCTACGACGACATCGCCTTCGCGTCCGCGGCCGTCGTGCCGCTCTCGTCGATCCGCCAGCCCAGCGCCCTGATCGGCTCCACGGCCGTGGAACTGCTGCTGCGCGAAGCCGACGACGGCGCGGACTTCGTGCCGGAGCAGGTGGTCTTCCAGCCCGAACTCGTCGTGCGGGCCTCGACCGGCGCCTGAGCGCAGGTGGCGGAAACGACAAGGCCCGCCGCAACCCGGTGAGGTCACGACGGGCCGCGCCAGACGGGTCTACCGCGTACGCACCGGCTCGCGCGTGGTTCCGGGCGCACCGGCGAGCGTGTCGGCCGGGAACTCTTCCGGGTACCGCTCCCGCTCGATGGCCTGCAACGACTTGCCCTGGGTGCGCGGCGCCCAGACGGCGCCCACGACCAGCGACACGGTGAGGAAGCCGATCAGGATGATGCCGAGCCAGGACAGCCCGATCGAGGTCAGCAGGATCGGGAAGACCATGCTCAGCAGGCCCACCATGATGCGGGCGACGAAGAACAGGATGCCCTGGGCGCTGGCCCGGTACTGCGTGGCGAAGAGCTCACTGGCCCACAGCCCGTAGAACGCCTGGGCGCCGATGCCGGCGGCCACACCCCACAGCACCGCGAAGGACAACAGTGCGGGCATGGTCGGTTCGGCGAAGACCAGCACGGCCCAGGCGGCGATGCCGAGCAGCGATCCCACGATGTAGAGGATGCGGCGGTTGTACTTGTCGGCCAGTTTCATGAAGCCGAAGTAGGTCGTGACAACCGTGAGTCCCCAGACCAGGGCCTGCAGCAGGTACTGCTCGGTCGCGCTCTCCACGCCGGCCGCTGCGTAGACCCGGGGCATGAAGATTCCGGCCTGGCCGGCGACGATGTTCCAGAACGAGTAGACGCCGATCAGGAAGAAGATCGCCGTGATGTTGGCCTTCTTGCTGAAGAGCTGGCGCACGCCGTGCATAAGCGAGGTCGACGTGGATGCGGCGTTCGATTCCTTCCAGATCTCGGTCTCCGGCAGGCCCTGGCGCATGTACCAGGTGATGAAGGCGACCACGAAGAGCTGGGCGAAGATGAGCCGGCTGCCGAGGAGGCCGAGCGGCTCGACGAGCACGGCGAGCAGGAAGCCGATCAGCGGGCCGAACGACCAGGCGAGCTGGGCGGCGCCGACGTGCTTCGCGCGCTCGCCGGCCGGGGCCTGCTCGGAGAGGTAGGTCCACGAGGCCGGAACGCCGGCGCCGACGGCGATGCCGGTGATGATGAAGGCGACCAGCAGCATCCAGTAGCTGCCGGCGAAGACCGCCAGCGCGACACCGATCATGTAGAGGATCAGGTCGTAGGTGTAGATGAACTTGCGACCGTACTTGTCGCAGAGCGGGCCGCCGAGCAGGGCGCCGGCCGCGGCGCCGAAGGCGTTCGCACTGAGCGCCGCCAGGAGGCCGACGGCGAAGTCGTCGATGCCGAACTCCTTCTGCCACAGCGACAGGCTGGTCGCGATCGCGATGATCGAACCCGCCTCGATGTAGTTGGACATGGCCACCGAGATCATGGCCGTTCGCGCGGTGATGCTCTTTTTTCCCAATCGGACCACGAATGGTCCTCCTTTGCTGTCGTCATTGATGCAGAGGCCCGTGCCTCAGCAATGAGGACGCGATGCGGTGCGCGGAGGCGCGACACCCACAATCGAATGAAACGATTCAATGGGCGTGGTTGCAGACTACGCCCCCAGCGTCGGGGTGTGTGACCACGCGCCGCCGGCACCGGGTCGACCGAGTTGACTCGTCGCTCTTTCCGGGGCTACACTCGCGGTAGTTGAAACGATTCAATCCAAACGAAGAAGGTTTTCCATGAGCAGGGCAAGTCAGGCGCTTCGCGAAGAGATTCTCTACTGGTGCCGGGAGTCGGTCCGCACCGGACTGAACTTCAATACCCAGGGCAACATCTCGATCCGGTTGCCGGAGCACGAGGCCATCGTGATCACTCCGTCGGGCATCCGCTACGACGTGCTGACCATCGACGAGATGGTCGTCGTCGGCTACGACGGCGTCGTCATCGAGGGTGACCTCTTCCCCTCCACCGAGACGGATGTGCACCTCGCGCACTACCGCCGCCGCCCGGACATCAACGCCATCGTGCACACCGAATCGCCCTGGGCCAACATGTTCGGCGCCGTCGGCAAGACCATCGACCCCGTGCTGCTGAACATGGTGCTCTACGCCAAGGGCGCCGTGCGGATCATGCCGTTCGAGTTCTCCACCAACACCGACTTCGGCGAACTGAGCGCCGCCCTGATGGGCGACGACACCAACGCCGTCGTCTGGGGCAACCACGGCATGATCTCGGTCGGTGAGGATGTCGCCGGCGCGTTCAAGGTCGCCGTCGCCGTCGAAGCCAACGCGCAGGTGCTGCACGGCGCCCTGGCCATCGGCACCCCGAACATCCTGCAGCTTGAGAACATCGTGATCCCAGAGGGCGCCCGCCTGCCCTGACCGCTCCACACCCGCTGCGGCCCCGGACCGGGGCCGCACGCCATGCACCAGCCGATTCACCACCAGCCGATTCATAGCTTTGAACCGACACGAACCACAGAGAAGTGACCCATGACGGTAGACGCCCACACCCTCCTCCTCCTGGAAAGCCAGGCCATCGAGTTGCCCTCCTGGGCATTCGGCAATTCGGGTACCCGGTTCAAGGTGTTCGGCACCCCCGGCACCCCGCGCACGCCGCAGGAGAAGATCGCGGATGCTGCGCAGGTGAACAAATACACGGCGCTTTCCCCGAGCGTCGCCCTGCACATCCCCTGGGACAAGGTCGACGACTACGCCGAGCTCGGCCGGTTCGCCGAAGACCATGGGGTGAAGCTCGGCACCGTGAACTCGAACACCTTCCAGGACGACGCCTACAAGTTCGGCAGCCTCACCCACATCGACCCGGCCGTGCGGCAGAAGGCCATCGACCACCACTTCGAGTGCATCGACGTGATGGATGCCACCGGCTCCCGCGACCTCAAGGTGTGGCTGGCCGACGGCACCAACTACCCCGGCCAGGGCGACATCCGCGGCAGGCAGGACCGCCTCGCCGACTCGCTCGCGAAGATCTACACCCGGGTCGGTGCGGAGCAGCGCCTGGTGCTCGAGTACAAGTTCTTCGAGCCGGCTTTCTATCACACCGATGTGCCGGACTGGGGCACCTCTTACGCCCAGGTGTCGGCGCTCGGCGACCGGGCGATGGTGTGCCTGGACACCGGCCACCACGCCCCTGGCACCAACATCGAGTTCATCGTCGCCCAGCTGCTGCGGCTCGGCAAACTCGGTTCGTTCGACTTCAACTCCCGGTTCTACGCCGACGACGACCTCATCGTCGGCGCCGCCGACCCGTTCCAGCTGTTCCGCATCCTCTACGAGGTCATCCGCGGCGGCGGCTTCGGACCGGACTCCACCGTGGCGTTCATGCTCGACCAGTGCCACAACGTGGAGGAGAAGATCCCGGGCCAGATCCGCTCGGTGCTGAACGTTCAGGAGATGACCGCCCGCGCCCTGCTGGTGGACGCCGACGCCCTCGCCACGGCGCAAGCCAACGAGGACGTGCTCGGCGCCAACGGCATCCTGATGGATGCCTTCTACTCCGACGTGCGCCCCGGCCTCGCCGCCTGGCGCGAATCCCGCGGCCTGGCCGGCGACCCGATGAAGGCCTACGCCGCCTCCGGCTACCAGGAGAAGATCTCGGCCGACCGGGTCGGCGGCCAGCAGGCCAGCTGGGGCGCCTGAGCAGCGCAACTGTTGCCGCTTCGGACAATTGCGCCCCGCACACCGGGTGCAATTGTCCGCAGCGGCAACAGTTGTCTGCGCACCACGCCGCGCGCGCCCCACGAACTCCGCACGATTGAACAGAGAGCACAACCATGACAAAACTGATGCCGGACGCTGTTGTCGCGGCCGTCGACCTCGGCGCCACCAGCGGCCGGGTGATGCTCGGCCAGGTCGGGCGGAACGAGCTGCGTCTGCGCTCGGTGGCGCGCTTTCCCAACGGGCCCACCCCGATCAACGAGAACGGCCGGGTCGCGCTGCACTGGAACATCGTGGAGCTCTACCGCAACGTGCTCGCGGGCCTGACGACCGCCGTCGCCGAGGAACCCGGGCTGGTGAGCATCGGTGTGGACTCCTGGGCCGTGGACTACGCGTTGCTGCGGCACGGCCGGATGCTGCAGGTGCCGTATCACTACCGCGACGACCGCACCCTGCCGGCCGTCGACGCCGTGCACACGATCACCGGCGCCGCCGACCTCTACGAGGCGAACGGGCTGCAGTTCCTGCCGTTCAACTCGCTCTACCAGCTCCGGGCTGACCTGGACGCGGGCACCCTCGGCCTGGCCGACCAGTTCCTGCTGGTTCCCGACCTGCTCAACTACTGGCTCACCGGGGTCAGCGCCGCCGAACGCACCAACGCCTCCACGACGGGGCTGCTCGACGTGCGCACCGACGACTGGAACGAAACCCTGATCAGCCGGCTCGGCTTCAACCGCAGCCTGTTCCCGCCGCTGGTCAATGCCGGCAGCCGGATCGGCAGCCTGCTGCCGAGCGTCGCCGCCGAGCTCCGTGCGGCGAGCCCGATCGCGGTCACGGCCGTCGGGTCGCACGACACCGCCTCCGCCGTCGTCGCGGTGCCGGCCACCGGCGAGGACTTCGCCTATATCTCCTGCGGAACCTGGGGGCTGGTGGGCGTCGAACTCGACGGGCCGGTGCTCAGCGCGGCGAGCCGGGCGGCGAACTTCACCAATGAGGGCGGTGTCGACGGCCGGGTGCGCTACCTGCACAACGTGATGGGGCTGTGGCTACTGAGCGAAGCCATCCGCAGTTGGGAAGCCGAGGGGCACCCGGTCGTCCTCGCCGACCTGTTGAGGGAGGCCGCGGCCGTGACCGACCCCGTCGCGGTGTTCGACGCCGACGACCAGCGTTTCCTGGCACCCGGCGACATGCCCGCCCGCATCCGGGCGTGCTGTGTGGAGAACGGGCTGGCCCCGCCGCGGTCGAAGGCCGAGATGGTGCGCAGCATCCTCGAGAGCCTCGCGGATGCGTTCGCCCGCGGCGTGCAGCAGGCCGGCCTGCTTTCGGGTAAGACCGTGCGCGAGGTGCACATCGTGGGCGGCGGGTCGCAGAACCGCCTGCTCTGCCAGCTCACCGCCGACCGCCTGGGCCTGCCCGTGCTCGCCGGCCCGGTGGAGGCCACCGCGATCGGCAACGTGCTCATCCAGGCGCGCGCCCAGGGGCTCGTCACCGGATCCCTCGAGGAACTGCGCGCCCTCGTGGCCCGGAGCTTCGTGCCGGAGCGGTACGTCCCGGCCCGGTCGTTGGTTCGCCAGTAAGCAGCGACAAAAAAGCGTCCGACCCTTCCGGGCCGGACGCTTTCTGGTTGGCGGTGCCTTAGTAGATCGAGGTGTACAGCGCCAGGATCTGCTCGACCGTCACATCGCGCGGGTTGCCGCCGGTGCAGACGTCGTCGAATGCGGCCTGGGCCAGGGCCGGCAGGTCGGCTTCCTTCGCGCCGATCTCGCGCAGGGTGGTGGGGTTGCCGAGATCGCGGGCGAACTCGGCGACAGCCTCGACGGCGGCGGTGCGCACCTCGGCAACGGGCAGCTCGGCAGCGCCCTCCACCCGGAAGGCCACCGCGATGTCCCGGAATCGGTCCCCGGTGGCATCCGCGTTGAACGCCATCACCGGAGCGAGCAGGATGCCGTTGGCCACGCCGTGCGGTGCGTTGTAGAACGCGCCGAGCGGGTGGGCCATGCCGTGCACGAGGCCGAGGCCCACGTTGGAGTAGCCCATGCCCGCGATGTACTGGGCGAGGGCCATCCGGTCGGCGGCCTCCGGATCGCCGTCGGCAGCCGCGCGGAGGGACTCGGCGATGGTCGTGATGGCCTTGAGGTGGAACAGGTCGGAGAACTCCCAGGCGCCCTTGGTGGTGTAACCCTCGATCGCGTGGGTGAGGGCGTCCAGGCCGGTGGCGACCTTGAGCGAACGTGGCGCGCTCGACATCATCTCGGAGTCGACCACGGCGACCACCGGAATGGCGTGCGGGTCGACGCAGACGAACTTGCGGGAGCGCTCGACGTCGGTGATGACGTAGTTGATCGTGGTCTCCGAGGCGGTACCGGCGGTGGTCGGCACGGCGATGATCGGCACAGAGGGCAGCTTCGTCGCGGCGACGCCCTCGAGGCTGCGCACGTCGGCGAACTCGGGATTGGTGGTGATGATGCCGATCGCCTTGCAGGTGTCCTGCGGTGAGCCGCCGCCGATGCCGATCAGCACGTCGGCGCCGGACGCGGCGAACGCGGCCACACCCTTCTGCACGGCCTCGATCGGCGGGTTCGGCGTGACGTCGGAGTAGACCTCGTATTCGAACCCGGCGGCGTCGAGCAGGCCGGTCACCCGGCCGGTCACGCCGGTGTCGACAAGCACCTGGTCGGACACCACGAAGGCCTTGCTGAAGCCCCGGGTGGCGAGTTCCCCAGGGATCTCCCTGATCGCCCCTGCACCGAAGTGCGCGGTCTGGTTCCAGATCATTCGATTGCTCATTTGTCGTGACTTCCTTATCTTCGACACCGATAATTGAATCGTTTCAGTGTTCGAAGTCTACTCCTGGCGACCCGACGGATCCGCCGCAGGAGGTCACTGCAAATCGATGGTCTCCACGGCCCGCAGCTTGCCCCGGATGAACGCGTTCGCGTGCGCGCCGAGGTCGTCGGAGTCCACCCAGAGATTGCGCCAGACCGCGAGGCTGCGACTGAGCGAGGGGTGCACAACGGCCGTGGAGAAGGACTCGAAGGTGATCGGTCCGTCGTAGCCGATCAGGCGGAGCCCCCGGAAGAGCTCGTCGAAGTCGACGGTGCCGCTGCCGAGGTAGCCGCGGTGGCTCTCGCCGATGTGCACGTAGCTGAGCCTGTCGCCACAGGCCAGCACCGGCCCGAACAGATCCGCCTCCTCGATGTTCATGTGGTAACTGTCCAGGTGCACCCCCACGTTCGGATGGCCCAGCTCGTCCAGGTAGGTCAACGCCTGCGCGGCGGTGTTGAGCAGGTTGGTCTCGTACCGGTTGACCACCTCCAGTCCCAGCCGGATGCCCAGGGTGGCGGCGCGCTCGGCCACCCGGCGCAACACCTCGATGCTGTTGGTGCGGCCCCGTTCGGTGGCCGGAGCGGAGTACTTGGCCAACTGGCTGTAGAGCACCCCGACGAAATACTCGCTCTCCAGCTCGCTGAGAATCTCGAGGGCCGTCATCAGCTTGGCCTCGCCAGCGGCGACCACCTCGGTCTCCTCGCTGCTGATGTCGGTGTCGGCGCTCTGCCCCAGCGACGCGCTGACCTTGAGCGGCTGACCGGCCAGGGAGTGCTTCGCCGCTACCCGATCGAACGCGGCCGGTTCGAGCAGCGGGATCTCGAGCAGGTCGAAGCCGGCGTCGATGGTCTTGCCCACGGCGAGGTCGAAGCCCTTCCGGTCGAATTCGCCGGACCAGACCAGTCCGTGGCAGCCAATCAGCATGGGAGAACTCCTTCGTCTCGAGTACCGGGGACTGTAAAAGCGGCACCAGCTGCTGTCAACCCATGCGCTTGTCTTCGAAAGCCGAAATGGTTGCGTTTGGCTTTCGGTCATTGACGGCACGGTTCCGTCGAGTTATGTTCCCCGCTGTTACCGCAGTTTCCATCGCCAGAGTCGTCGATCGGAGGAGCAGTGCCAGAACGCTACGATTTCGTCCGCGAAGAGGTCATCCTGCACGAGCTCACCTCCAGCGGCCGGGTGCGGGTCAACGACCTCGCCGCGCGGTTCGGCGTCTCGGCCGTCACCATCCGCAAGGATCTCGACTCGCTCGAAGCGCGGGCGCTGCTGCGCCGGGTGCGTGGCGGCGCCGTTCTCAATCCGGCCGGTGACGAGGGTGCCTTCAGCGAGCGGTTGCGGCAAGCGTCGGCCACCAAGCGCGAGATCGGTCGCCGGGCCGCCGAGCTCGTGCACGACGGCGACGTGATCGCGATCGACTCGTCGACCACCGCCTACTATCTCGCGCAGGAGCTGCTCGACCGCAAGGACCTGATGGTGGTCACCTGCGGGATGCGCTCTGCCACGCTGTTCATGGACCACTCCACCGCCACGGTCGTGATGCCCGGTGGTGTGCTCCGGCGGGCCTCCGGCTCGATGGTGGGGGCGTTCTCGAACGTGTTGATGGGCCGCGGCCGCATCGCCACCGGGTTCTTCGGCGTCGCCGCCCTGTCCACCGAACTCGGCCTGCTCGAGCTCTCCAGCGAGGAGGCCGCCACCAAACGCAGCCTGATCGGCGCGTGCAACGCCGTCTACGGGCTGTTCACCTCGTCGAAGGTGGGCGCCTTCGGGCTGCACGCCTTCGCCGAGCCCGGCCAGCTGACCGGCCTGTTCACCGACGACGACACCGACGACGACTTCGTCGCCGAGTGGGCATCGGTGGGAGTGCCGGTCGTCAGGGTCGACAGCGGCCGCCGGGCATCCCTCACCCAGCACCACTCCCTCAGCACCAGTCATCCCGCACCGTGACGGCCGGGGCGACACCGCCCCGGCCGGCACCCCAATCAAGGAGACAGAAGTGATCCAAGCCAGGAAAGTCCTCGCAGCGGGCGCCATCGCGCTCGTTGCCACCATGACCATGGCCGGCTGCACCAGCCGCAACGACGACTCCGGCGGGGGAGGGGGCTCCACCTCGGGCTCCGACGAGCCCATCCGGGTCGCCTTCGTGCCCAAGCTCCAGGGCATCCCCTACTTCGAGGCGATGAACTCCGGCGGCCAGCAGGCCGCAGAAGACCTCGGCATCGAATGGCTCTACCAGGGCCCGACCACGGCGGATGCCGCGGCGCAGGCGGACATCGTGCGCTCGTTCATCCAGCAGGATGTCGACGCGCTGATCGTGGCCCCCAACGACCCGGACTCGATGGCCCCGCTGCTGCAGGAGGCCGCCGACAAGGGCATCCAGGTGGGCACCAGCGACACCGACGCCCCGGACTCGGTGCGGCAGGTCTTCGTCAACCAGGCCTCGGTGCAGGGCATCGGCGAGGCCCTGACCGACTCGCTGATGACGGCCATGGGCGGATCGGGCAAGTACGCCATCGTCTCCTGCGGTGAGACGGCGGCCAACCTGAACGCCTGGATCGACGTGCAGAAGGAGTACACGGCGTCGGAGTACCCGGACGCCGAGATCGTCGACATCGTCTACGCCGGGGAGGACCAGGCCGCGGCCACCTCGATGGCGACGGACCTGATGAACGCCAATCCCGACCTCACCGGCCTCGTCGGCGAGTGCACCTCCTCCGCTCCCGGCGTGGCCCAGGCCGTGAAGGATGCCGGTAAGACCGGGTCGGTGTTCACCGTGGGCCTCGGCACACCGCTGTCGATGGCGCCGTACCTCGAAGACGGCTCCTCGTCGGCGTCCATCCTGTGGAACGTGCAGAACCTGGGCTATCTCACGGCCTGGGCCGGCCTGCAGCTGGCCGAGGGCAACGAGTTCGAAGCGACCAACGACGTCAGCGACGACCTGCCGGCCGTCGAATACGACGCCGAGACGCAGGTGCTCCTGCTCGGGCCGCCGCTGGAGATCACCAAGGAGAACGTGGCCGAGTTCGACTACTAGGCCATCGCGGGCCGGGGCACCATCGCCCCGGCCCGTGCCTCAGCCAAGCAACCCCGGAGGAGCCGGCCGTGAGCAGCGAGACCAGCAAAGAGAAGACCACCGCGACCGAGCCGGCATTCAGGCTCGAGTTGCAGGGCATCGTGAAGAGCTACGGCGGGGTGCGCGCCATCCGGCACGCCGACTTCGCGGTGCGGCCGGGCACTGTGCACGCGCTCGTCGGCGAGAACGGGGCCGGTAAGTCCACCCTGATCAAGATCATCGCCGGCGCGGAGCGGGCGGATGCCGGCAGCATCGCCTTCGACGGCGACGCGACCACGATCGCCTCCACCGCCGACGCGATCAAGCTCGGCGTGCAGACCGTCTACCAGGAACCCCAACTCTTCCCCGAGCTCAGCGTGGCGGAGAACGTGTTCGTCGGCCGGGAACTCAAGCGCGGCCTGCGCATCGACTGGACGGCGCAGGCCGATCACATGCACGAACTCCTCAACACCGTCGGGCTGCCCGACCGCATCGCCACCGTTCCCGTCGGCAGCCTGTCGATCGCCGAGCAGCAGCAGGTGTCGATCGCCAAGGCGCTCGCCGGGGAGGCCACCGTGCTCATCCTCGACGAGCCCAGCGCGATCCTCACCGACTCCGAAATCGACGTGCTGTTCGCGGTCATCCGCCGGCTGACCGCCTCCGGCGTCGCTGTCATCTACATCTCGCACCGGCTCGACGAACTCTTCCGCATCGCCGATGTGGTCACGGTGATGCGCGACGGCCGCACGATCACGACCGAACCGATCGGCGACCTCTCGGTGCGCCACATCGCCGAGCTCATGGTCGGCGGCGTGATCAGCGAATCCCGGCCGGCCGGCAGCGCGGCCGGCGGTGACGTCGTGCTCGAGCTCGACGCGCTCTCCAGCACCGACCGGTTCCGCGACGTGAGCCTGACCGTGCGCGCCGGCGAGATCGTGGGACTGTACGGGCTCGTCGGCTCCGGAGCCGGCGACATCGCCAGCGTCGTGTACGGCATCGACCGGCCGAGTTCCGGGCGGATGCTGCTCTCCGGCGAGGCGGTGACCATCCGGTCGGCTGCGAAGGCGCGGCGCCTGGGCATCCACCTGCTGCCCGCCAACCGGTCGGCGCAGGGCTCGTTCTCGTTCCAGAGCATCGCCTTCAACATCACGGCCGGGGAGCTGAAACTGCTCAGCCGGCTGCCCGGCTGGGTCACCCGGCGCCGGGAACGTGACATCGCCCGGGAGTTCATCGACCGCCTCGCCGTCAAGACCCCCAGCCAGAGCCAACCGTTGAGCGCCATGTCCGGCGGCAATGCCCAGAAGGTGGTGCTCGCCCGCCAGCTGGTCAAACGACCACGCCTGCTGGTGCTGGTGGAGCCCACCCAGGGTGTCGACGTGGGCGCCAAGGAGGAAATCCACCGCATCATCTCGAAACTGGCCGACGACGGCACGGCGGTACTCGTGGTCACCAGCGACCTCGGCGAAGTGCTGCGCATCTCCGACCGCATCCTCGTCGTGCGGGCCGGCCAGATCGCTGCGGAGTTCCGGCCGGACGCGACCCAGGTTGAAATCCTGGCCGCAGCATCCGGAGCCGACACCGCCGCGCCCGCCGCTCCCGCACGACCCCCCACCGCACCGGGCGGCTCCAGCCCGGGCACACCACCGAACCCTGCAAAGGAGTCCGCATGAGCGTCGAAGAGCGCGGTGCGCCCGCACCGGCGGTGCGGCCCACCGCACGCCGCATCCTGCCCCCACCGGTGACCGGCCAGGAATTCGTGCTGGTCGGCGTGATCGTCGTGCTCTGGGTGCTCCTGGGAATCTTCACCCCGGCGTTCCTCAGCCCGGGCTCGATCCAACCGCTGCTGGTGTCGGTGGCGCCGATCGCCCTCATCGGCGTGGGCATGACCTTCATCATCATCACCGCCGGGATCGACGTCTCCGTCGGCGGCGCCATCATGCTCTGCGCCGTCGTGACGGCGAAAAGCCTGGTCAACTACGACCTGGCCCTGCCGCTGGCGATCGGGCTCTCGGTCGGGCTCGGCCTGCTGCTGGGGCTGCTGAACGGGGTCCTGATCGCGTACGGCCGGGTGCACGCCATCATCATCACCTTCGGCACGGCGAACATCTTCCAGTTCCTCGCGCTGCGGGTGTTCGGTTCCTCGACCGTCAACGGCATCCCCGGCACCTTCGACGTCTTCGGCCGGGGTGAGGCCGGCCGCACCCTCGGGATGCCGCACAGCTTCCTGATCACCATCGTCATCGTGGCGGTCGCCTGGTGGTACCTGCGGCACACCTCCGGCGGCCGCAACCTCTTCGCCATCGGCGGCAACGCCCAGGCCGCCCGGCTGGCGGGAATCGCGGTGCAGCCGCGCATCCTGGCCGCCTACGCGCTCACCGGCGCCCTGGTCGGCCTCGCGGCCTGCTTCTTCATCGCCGCCGGCACCTCCACCCTCGACCAGGCCGTCGGGTCGGGCCGGGAACTGGCGGTGATCGCCGCCGTCGTGATCGGCGGCACCTCCATCCTCGGTGGCCGCGGCTCGGTGATCGGCACCCTCCTGGGCGCGATCCTCGTGCAGACGGTCACCTCGGGCGTCACCCAGATCGGCTGGCCGTCGCAGCTGGCCAACCTCTTCGTGGGGCTGTTCATCATCATCGCCGTCGGCACGGACCTGCTCCGCCAGCGGGCCAGGAAGGCATCATGACCGCCACCTCCGAACACCCGTCGCCGCCCGCCGGCGCCCCGGCCGCCCCGCCGGAGGGCCGCCGCAGCCTCTTCTCCCGGGGCCTGGAAGCCCTGCTCACCCAACGCGTGGTGCTGCTGGTCGTGCTCATCGTGCTGCTGCTCGTTCTGATGAGCATCCTGGATGCCGCCGGGGTCCTGAGCGGATCGTTCAACGCCGACTACCTCGCTTCGGCCCTGATCAGCGCGGTGCCGCTGGCCATGCTCGGGCTCGCCCAGCTGATGGTGATCCTGTCGGGCCGGGGCGGCATCGACCTGTCGGTTGGGTCGATGGTGTCGCTCACCGGTGTGGTGTTCGGCTTCGCCTATGGTCTGTGGGGCTGGAGCCTGATCGCCGCCCTCGTGCTGGCCGTGCTGGTCGGCGGTGCGTGCGGTGCGATCAACGGGGTGCTGGTGGCCTACATCGGCTTCCCACCGCTGATCGCGACCCTGGCCACCTATTACGCGTACCGCTCGCTGGCCCTGGTGGTGAGCGACCAGAAGCCGGTGAACTCGCCGGTGATCCAGGACTTCTACTCTGCGGCGCAATCGGTGGAGCTGCCGCTGATCGGCGGGTCGCTGCCCCTGATCCCGCTGGGCATCTTCACCTTCCTGATCCCCACCATCGTGATCGTCTGGCTGCTGCTGAACAAGACCACCTTCGGCCGTAGGCTGTACGCGCTCGGCACCAACAACGTGGCGGCCACCTGGTCTGGCATCAACGTGAAGCCCAACCGGATGGCGGTCTACATCGCCTCCGGGGTCATCTCCGGGCTGGTGGCCGTGGTCACGGTGGCGCAGTTCGCGTCCGCCCGGCCGGACGCCGGCACCAGCGGCAACGGCATGGCGCTGCCCTCGATCACCATCGCGGTGCTCGGCGGGGTGGCCATCACGGGCGGCATCGGGCGGGTGGCCGGCATCGTGCTGTCCACGCTGCTGATCGTCTGGATCAACGCCAGCATCCTCTTGACCCTGCCCGGCAACGACGGCACCCAGTTCCAGCTGCTCGCGCTCGGTGTCGTGCTGATCTTCGCGTCGCTGCTGAATGGGCTCACCAAACGCAAGTACGGCGGCATTTAGCGCTGACGGTCAGCGCGGGCTGGTCGCCTCGACCACGGCGATCTCCCGGGTGGCGGTCTCCCGGTCGCGGTCCTGCCTGGCGCCGTCGGCCTTGGCCGTGACCGTGCGAATGGCCGAGGTGAGCGGATGCCCGTCGCCGCGGTGCCGCACACGCAGCCGGGGCACCCCGTGCGGCGTGGTGCGCGGCCGGATGCGCACCCGCAGCCGCTGGTAGCGCACCATCCAGAACATCACGGCGGCGGCCGCGATCAGCCCGGAAGCCGCGGCGACGCCGATCGCCCAACGCGGGCCGTATTGGTCGGCGACCCAGCCGACCAGCGGGGCGCCGAGCGGGGTGCCGCCGGCGAAGATGGCCATATACAACGCCATCACCCGGCCGCGCATGGCCGGTTCGGTGGTGGTCTGCACGTAGGCGTTCGCCGTGGTCATCAGGGTCAGCGAGGTGAGCCCGACGAACGCGAGCGAGATCGCGAAGCTGAGGTAGCTGGGCATCAGGGCGGCGATCAGGCAGGTCAACCCGAAGAAGAAGGCACCGCCGACCACCAGGCGCATCCGGGGCCGGCTGCGCCGGGCCGAGAGCAGGGCGCCGGCCACGCTGCCGACGGCCATGATCGAGCTGAGCATGCCGAACTCGCTGGCCCCCATGCCGAACTCCACGGTGGCCATGGTCGAGGTGAAGATGGCGAAGTTGAAGCCGAAGGTGCCCACCAGGAACACCGTGATCAGCACCGCGACGATGTCCGGCCGATGCCAGACGTACCGGAAACCGGCCATCAGTTGGCCGCGTTCCCGTGGTGCGCGGGGCTGCTTGCGTAGCTGTTTGGTGCGGAGCAGCGTCATCGCGACGACGGTGAAGGCGAAGGTGACGGCGTTGATCAGGAACACCCAGCCGGCGCCGACGGCGACGGTGAGCAGGCCGGCCGCGGCGGGGCCGATCAGCCGTGCGCCGTTGAAGGAGGCCGAGTTCAGCGCCACGGCGTTGGAGAGGCTGTCATCGGGAACGAGCTCGGAGACGAAGGTCTGCCGGGCGGGGGCGTCGATGGCCGCGACGATGCCCAGGCCGAGGGCGAAGAGGTAGACGTGCCAGAGTTCGACGACACCGGTCACGGTGATCAGGCCCAGGCCCAGGGCGAGCGCGCCCATCAGGGACTGGGTGAGCATGAGCAGCTTGCGCCGGTCGAACCGGTCGGCGATGAGGCCGGACCACGGCATCAGCACCAGCTGCGGCCCGAACTGCAGGGCCATCACGATGCCCACCGCGGTGGCGTTGTAGTCGGTGAGCTGGGTCAGCACGATCCAGTCCTGGGCCGTGCGCTGCATCCAAGTGCCCACGTTGGACACCAGGGCGCCGGCGAACCAGATCCGGTAGTT
>Ga0247803_1000413_pt1 | contig 23553 bp, 29 predicted proteins | sample UWRJL014104B1_FD_180928 | JGI IMG/M metagenome (GOLD analysis project Ga0247803, IMG submission 180928) | Plant litter microbial communities from Arlington Agricultural Research Station in Wisconsin, United States - UWRJ-L014-104B-1 | ecosystem: Environmental > Terrestrial > Plant litter >...
AGGGAGCAAAACAGAAGCAACTCACCATTCTCAGCGGCGCTACAGGCGCCGGCTCTTCCTTATACTTCCGGGCCCTATCTGGGGCATGCGACTGCGACATTGTTATTGCTGCTGCTGCCGTCGGTGGAGGTCGAGGAACCGGCTGCTCAGGTCCGGGCGCGGGCGACGAGGGTGCAGGCGGATGCAGTAGCGTAGCCTGCGCAATTTCACGCACACGGAGCAGCGCCGCTAGGAAAAGGCCAGCAGGATGTGTGGGTGGATGGGCAGAGGCGGCCGTGGGTGCGCCGAGGTGGAGCAGGCGTGAAATAAACGTAAAACAACTAACGCCTCCCAGCGTCCAGCCACCTCCCTGCTCGCGCTGCACGCCCGGACGAGCAGCCTGTTTGGGGGAGGGGGGTGGTGGGCGTGCCGGGATCAGGGATCAGGGATCGCCGCCGGGCTGCCTGCTGCTTTTGCGGCGGCGGTGCCGGCGTCGCGACGTACAGCACCGTACAGCACCGGACAGGACAGTATCTGGGAGTGCATGCAGAGGAGGGCAGACGGGCACATGCACACCGTCCAGTACCGGACGGTACCGCGCAGTACGGCGCAACAGACGGCCGCGGGTGGACGTCATGTCAACGGCGCGGCCACGAGAGGCACCAAGCAGCGCCTGCCTGCGCTCGGGTAAATACACGCTCCGGGCAGTCGCGACCGCCGTGCCATGATGCTGAGATGCACCTTCTGCTTCCAGCGGGCCCTGCACGGCCTCATGCTTCCTTCTCCTGGTCCCATACCGGTGCCATCCCATACCGGTACCATGCCATGCCATGCCATTTCCATCCCATGCCATCCCATGCCAATCCATCCCATCCCATCCCATCCCATCCCATCCCATCCCATCCCATCCCATCTCACCCTGCCCACCACCCCCGGCATTGCCGTACACGGCATCTGGCGGCCCTGCTGCGTCCGGCAGAACATGGCCGACGCCTCGCTACAAGTCCTTGTCTTCTCGAGTCCTCGACTCCCCGACTCCCGCTAGTCGACCGTTGTGCTGTTGCACCGGCGGGCCCACCGTCGCCGCCCTCATTGGCCGTGGCACACCCACGGCTCCCACCGTGTCCAACGGCCTCGTCACCCTCGAGTGCCATGTGTCGGCCTAGCCCGGATCGGCCACGCGCCTCGGAGTCGGCTTCGCTGATCGCGATGCACAACGAGGAGACGTCGCAGTGGCACCAGGGGCCACCAGTCCAGCCTTCATGCACCGCCCGGCCGTGCGCATAGGGCGAGTGAGCCCTCTCGCGCACCCGGCAGATGTTGCGTTTGCGCATCCTTAACCCGCCGTGCTATAATAAGTTAAATTGCCCTCATGCTCGACGCGACTGCACGCGTCGCGAAAGGCGACCGACGACAACAACAACACGCGCTCGCTGAATAGCCGTCGACGCGATGCTGCTGCTGGGAGCAGTCGACCGCCAGCAGTCGTCCAATATCAGGCGAAGCCGTTTCAGACGCGCGCCCAGCGTCTGCTGCTTGGACGCGAGCACCCTGGAGCGCCGTCTTCTTGAAACACGCCCGCGCGTCGCTGCGCGGAGACGGTGTGGTTGACAGCTTTCCAGAACCGCTTTCCAGAAGACGCAACAGAAAACGCTCTGCGGCCGACCTGTCGTGGGTGCAACGGCCCTGGGCTGATCGTGACATGGGACGTGATTAGCTAACGTGTGGAGAACCCTGGAATGCATCGTGTTGGCCTGCTCCCCGACAAGGGCAACAAGTCAGGTACCGAGCGACCATCAACTCTAAACGGACGCCAGCTCGCCCTCACGACACTGCACGGCGCAGAACGCACCACGGCAGCAGAACTCGGTGGCAGCTACTGCTGGCCATGGCCATGGCCATGGCAAGGCTTCTCTCGGTGCTCACCATGCAACTGCCGGCCCCACGCGCGGCGTCCGTCAACGAAAACTGCGTCCCGAGTGTCGCACAAGCCTGCCCTTCGTGCCTTCGCATCCCCATCCCAGCTCGGCATCGCACTGATGCAGTAGCCCACGCTTTCGACCGGTATCACGCGTGGCACGAGACGGGGAAGCCACATGGTCTCGAGTGTCGCGGGAGAACCGCCGCCGCCGCGTCCAGCCCGGCTCCTTGCGTCGCACCGTCACTCGAGTCTGGTCCGCGGCGACGTACATCCGCGGATTCGTCTGCTGCGCCCGCCGGCCATGCCCACAACGCTGACCAAGTACCGTGGCCGTCATGTGCCATTGCGCACTGCCGCGGCCATGTTGCTCCGAGACGCAACGGTCCTCGTCGCTCCACGTCCTCACCGGAGCTTTTGCCGCCCAAGCGAGCAACTATCGTCAAAGTCAATCGGGTGGAGCAGCTGTCGATGGCCGTTGACATGGCCGTTGGCGTTGGCGTAGCAGGGGTTCCGCATTCGACAATAACGGTGGGCGATCGCAGGGGATTCGGTGGTGGCTGCCATCCAAGGGTCGCGACTCGTCCCGCAACTTTACCCAGTGAAAAAAATCCTGACAGGCCTCCACACCCGGATACGCCCCAACCCTCGCGTCGCGTTCTTTCGCCTCGCGCCGCAACAAAGAGACAATCCCTCTGCGCTGATTGGAGGCGAGGCAGCTATTATTCCGCCATTCTTTCCGTAAGCAATATCCTGCGCGTGAATGCGCAGCGTCAATCAATACCTCATGCGCGTCCAGTATTGCCGGAGCATTTGAACCTTGTTTGAAACGGACTAGCCCCCCGGCTGAAGTGCGTAGCGATCGACCTGACTGCCAAGGGGAAAGCGGCCGCCTGCTGCTAAAGGTGAGCCCCGGCAGTGTCTTCATCCGCCCACACTCCATACGCAGTGCGATGTGGAAGTCAAGAACGACCTTTGGTCGCATCAGCGTGGTAGCCGTCCTGTCGCTCGACCGTACGCTGTGCGCGGTCGTGGCCCAGCCCAGGTTGCCGGAGGCGACACGTTGGAACACGATGTTTGCAGGCTCGCCGGCAGGCGAGAGAGATCGTCATCAGGGCCCCTCGACCTTGCTTCCCGCATGCCCCGGAGGGTTGTCTTCGCACCTCACCAGCACCCTCATGGATTGTTACAGAGCGGGCCGCGCACACGAGAAGCTTTGCCTGACCGGGGCCAGCACTCGACCCGTAAAAGCAGCAAGCGATTGATTAAACTGGATCAAATGATGCAAGTGCCAGAGAGGAAGTCAGCTCCGATTACTCTCGCGACTGTAACGGCTTTGCGCATCTCGAAATGGAGACCTCGACCGCTGCTTTGAAATCGCCCTGTCTCCTAACCGAGTCTCAAAAGACAACGCCTCTGCATAAGCGTCGAAAGTGCAGTTGGACGGTTGTGATGCTGATTGGGTCGTGGACGGCACTTTCCTTCTGCCGGCTTTTCATCGCGGTAGTGGGACGTGCCAACCAGGCCTTACCAGGTCTTACTCCAGCCCGCGACAAGGAGAGCCTGGCTTCCCGCACTTTCCTGGTCGGTGGACAAGGCCTGCTGCCTTGATGATTCGCGCGAGCACTTGGGTGAAGGGTTCTGACATGGGCTGATGTCTGCAGCACCCGCGCACCTTTGATGCTCTTGCATATGTAAGCCTAGATGATGTCAGAAGCAAGAAGCTGATTCGCCCTCCGGCCTGCCATCTGATCCGGGCTCGGCCTCTGGACTCTTCAAGGCCGTTTCGGAGACCTCTCCCCACGGCCATGATCGTCGTGATTGGCCGACAAGGGATTTCAGGAGACGCTTGTGCGCCAACCAGACTGTCGGGTCACCAGCCGTGTCGTCTTCCGCCCGAACAGCACTGGCCCCTTTTGTATGGACCGCGTCGCACGCCTCAACCACGCGTTACGAGTGTTGGAGAGGCGGGCATGCTGTGGCAGTCGGCACGTCGTGGTCGTGCAACATCGCGTGCCAACGGCCTAAGAAAAGAAAACATCTTTGCTACAATGCGCTTGTCTGCATACGCCCGTCAGGACCGGCGCACGGCCAATCATCAAGAGACGTCATGCATCTCGGCGATTTGATGTGATGCTGGGCCCGCTAACAAGCGTCAAGATTACTCCCGCTCATGGTCGCGACTCATTCAATCCTGACGTGGCCTCGCTACCGTCGGAAGAATGAGACAAAGCGGCGACTCGACTTGATCCTGAGTCGCGTCAAAGCCAAGCTCCAGAGAGCTGAGGATCGTGAGCGGTTATTTGCATCGCAGGGCGAATCTCGTGACCCGTACTATGGGTGGAGCATGCAGAGGGGAACATCGAGCCCAGATCCATCGGACGTCGCACAGAAGCGGCAACGACGCCGCCAACACTGCAGCAGACTCTGCCGTTCATGTCTACTCCTACACCCATCGCGTTCGCGTTCGCATCATCGAAGGATTCAAAACAAAGCAGAAAGCGAATGCAATAGCGGCCTGGCATCGAGAGAAAGCGGAAGAACTCCCGATCATTCCCGAGCCTACGCAAAGGAGATGCGACCGCAAAGTGCCATACCGAGGTACCATACCCTCACTTCCAGTACGCCACAAAGTATGTCCGCCCCCACACTTCCGTCTGCGAATCCTACTCAGCCGGTAAGAATAGCAGCAATGATGCCGGCAATATTCGGCAGAACTCAGTCACACGCACGAGATAGGAGGTCCCAACTTGGGTCAGTACCGTGCTCGTCATCACCAAATAGAAAGCTGTGGCACAAACCACCTACCGATCTCCCTCAACCTCGTGTTCGGGCCGCAATCTTGATCTTCGAAACGTACTGGAGTGTGAACCTCGTATAGCTTCCAAAAGTAGCTGCGTCTTGGTACCTCCAAAGCGTACGTGCTTGTGGGCGAGCTGAGCAGTTGACGCACCGTCAGCCTCTAGCATCACGTACCGAACTGCAGAGTGGCCATTGACATGCTCGCGACCCTAGCGTTGGTGTACATGCACCACTATTGCGCGATTCATTGAATTTAGGCCAGCCTTACACCGTACTCGCCCATACCTTTTCTAATTTACGCGTTCACGACAACGGCGCTTCCTATCTAGTCCGTACTACACGTCTGTAGTCGGTTTCACAGGACTTTATTTGCATTGTTGCCTTCGCGCATAGAGTGCTTTCCCAACCTTCCCTTCGCGACTCGGGAAATCATGCGTTGCGCGCCTTGACGTGATCCAAGCAACTTGCGCAGACTAACAGAAACTAGCGCTGGTGCAGTTGGCCAGAATCTCGCAACGACTCCACTGTCACCGGCTGGTAAGTTCGAGCACTTGCGGAAGCGCTACAGCTGTCGTCTCCAAAGAGGTGTCTACGCGGTGCGATGTAGTGAGGGAAACATCCGTCCTCGATATGTACATGATGACTGCGTCACCGTCGGTAATTGGGAAGCTGCGACAATGGAAACCTTGTCGACCATGTGTTGTTTGTACCTCCTGTATCACCGACCACGGCTTCTCATCTCGAAGAGACGTCAGATTGTTCCATGAGGCAGATCTTTGGTACCGAGAATGTCTCTAAGCTGTGTTGCCCGTCCCTTGCCCCTTGCCCCCTTCATCCTCGACGCCGCACCACGAGACTCGAAATAGCCCTCCGGCGTGGAGCCACTCAGCACACAGTGACCTCCACCTTACAAATCCTGCGACTCGAAAGCAATTGAGCGCAGAACCAGCTTCAGCTATTCTTAAGAAGGAAGTAGGAGAGATGTCTTCGGCAGTCAAGACGGGTTTCACCAATCTTGTCAGTCGTTCTAGCCTCCCTCTTTGTTTCAGATACGCGTAGCGCATAACGAACGGATCTTGAGAGCTCGCACAAGCCTCACAAGGTCCAGCTGGTCTACCCAAAACATACCATCCTTGTCTACGCGAGAGAATAGCCACGATGGCCATCTGTGATTCGATGCTTTACTGGATGGAAGCACCGTCGAACGTCGATTTAGTGCGACGTGTCATGGGCAGGAGTGGGCCTGTGAGCACTGGTTTGGATGCGCTGGTCAGACACGGGTGTCAAAACTCTGTGATGAAGCTCGCGTTCGCGCAGGAGACTGGGTATGCATGATCAAGTTACGGGTCTGTGAGCGATGGTTCCGGTTTCGATTCCTTCCTCAAGCCCTCCATCATGCGTTCCATGACGAACGTTTCGCGAGCTGTATTTCTAGACGCAGTTCACTTCAGCGCTCCGCTTTCTATATCGGGCAGTCCGCTACGCCGCGTCGATGAGCTCACTCTCTCCCAGAGTATGTCCGACGATGCACACGCAAACCCTCGACATACTCGCCCAAGGCATCGGCAAAAGCAACGCCCGCCCAACCACCCATTCACTCGCGCAGCCCTTTCCGCATCAGCCCAGATCCTCGGCCGAGCTACTTGTTCAAATCCATACTCGCTTGCTAACGTCTACGAGGTTGCCCATGCCGCCTTCCTTATCGACACCTGATGCCTGATGCATTTGAATTGCAACCCAAGATCGACAGACGAATACGTATGCCTGCAGCGCGTCTAGAGCCCGTTCCGTGGAGCGAAGGGGTGGCTGGCATTGGACACGTCGAAGTGCCGTTGGGGTCCGCTACAGGATGTTCCTTGCCGGATCGCCTCACTCATGGTGGCGAGGTTTGAGCTAGATTGGGGACCATTTGGGCGCGTTGGGCGCGCACGGAGAGCAGAATGGGATTGTTAGGAATTAAATGACTCAGTTGGTGGCCTATGTGCCATCATGTTACGACAATGGAGTGTCGGTGTTGAACGCGGCCATGTGGTGCATGATTCCTGCTCGCATGTATGGTTGACCGGTAAGACCTCCCGGGAGTGCAGACGCGAGATGCACACAAGGGAGCCCTCGCCACAGGTTCCCTTAACGGCGGACGAAACAAGCAGTTGCCTTGCTGGTCCGTAAGCTCTCTCTGCGCAGCTCGGTTGCACGATCGCTTACGACCAGCTTCACCGCTGTGAGCAAAAGAAAAAGGTATAATGTGGGCATCCTGGGCTATAATGATAGCTATTTGTCTCACAGGACCCACTCTTAGATCGATATCGCATCATGCCCCGCGTTTGAAAAGCGAGAGATCTTCTTGTGGAGGCGAGCATTGAAGCGGTGCAAGTAGGCTGCGTGGAGGAGCGCGCAGTGCAAGGTAGCTGCGTCCGGGCCTTCGTCCAGAGCTGAGCTGACTACTTCGGCGGCCGTCAGACTTCGGCCGTAACTGGCACTTGGAGTTCGACTCGAGGGAGTTGAGAGAGCTGCAGTGCGCGCCCATACTTCCTGACGGACTGACCCCAAGCTCTAGATACACCACTTGTTTACTACCACGTCCGAACGAGAACGTCCACCGTCCCCGAGTCGAATACTTGCCCGTCTCGAGCCTCGTTGGCATGGCCAATCGACCCTTTCTTCCGCCGTTCTAGCCTCGTTCCTTCGCAGTCAACCGGTCGGTTCGTACGGGTGAAGGGAGCATCTCATCTACACAAATCGGACGTGCATTCGCGGACACGCGAGTCGACCATATGTCGACGGTTGCTCTGCTGCTCCAGCCTCCAAGTGTGATGCTGGGAGAAGCAGTAGTTTGGATAGCGTCTTATGTCGTTCGGTTGAGACTTGCGGAGCGGTACGGACAAGGAGCTGGACGCTCGTCCGTAAAGAAGATGTCTCATGGAAATATAGTGGCACAAGGAGGTCAGGCGATGATATAGCTTAAGGAAACATTTCGGCATAGCACTTGTTCATTGCTGCAAATTCTTATGCACAGTGTATGTACCAGTAGACACGCTGGCCCCACGCTGGCCAACTCCGTACTCGGGAAGTTTGTGCAGCCCGATGGTACTCCCCAACAACGCTCATGTTCCAACCCAAGTATTGACAGGAAAACATTGATCTTCCACCGTACCTACTCGTCGCTTAGCCGTGAAAGCCTACCCATGATTTCCCAGATCCTTCCCATGGACTGCACATGGTCTCACTCTACGGACACTTCTATAAGATAGACCAGAGTCTAGCCTTTAGCATCACCTTTAGCATAGTTATTGCAGACATTGTAGACAACAAGCTTGAGAATTAGGTGTCTTTCGTCACTGAAGTTGGTCTGCACTGATTTGACGAGTCCACGACCTTCGTTTGCTTTCTCTTTTATCTTGAGCTTCTTCAGATTGCTTCAAGCTATTAAAACTCTACCTCACGTCTTCCCAAGCGCCAACTTACCACGTAGTATCGCACACACAGTGATTCCCCAACCGACGATACCACTGCCCATATAGTCGTATAATCATCCAATAGCTTAACGCGACGTAATGAAGAGGGAGTGATTGCCTGATGTTTTTATAGACGACGATTCAGGGCTTCGACAGATAGAGCGACACCTTGCGAATGGTTACGCATATGGCTATCGAGCATCACGTAGTGTATGGACAGATGTGTCAACAATGCCAAAAGGGGGTTGTTTCTTTTTGACCTTCATGTGCGACGTCTCTGCCCTGACTCGAGACTACCCACGGAGCTTAATGATCGTAAACACGGATCCTCCGATGCTTCACCAGATCTGTTGAAGCTACCGGCATTGACTCTTCACCCTATGCGAGACTTCAAAGAGCCTACCATAAGCTGAACTAGAAAGTTCAAGGCTTGTCATAGTATGCTTCCCGTCTCCTCACTGCTTGAGTGCAACTCCGAACCTCTCCACAAAGCTGCCCCGGGCCTCATCGATTCCGAATTGCACCCCCGCCCAAAATACTGGTTGTGTCTCCTTGCAACCCTCCGTGTGAGGATTGAGATCCGCGAGACTCCACTTCCTATCATCAAGCCTAAAGTCGTAATCAACATTCCCGTACTCCTGGCATAAAGCAGACCAACCAAACAGCAAATCGACATTAACGCCAGCGGAGCAAGAGCGTCTTGGATTGCTGCTACTCAAAAGTAACTGTGACACGTCCTCATTTAGAAGTCCTTCGACATAGGCATATCTTTGCGCAACTGTGATCATGCTGTCTAGCCAGCCTTTGTAATAATCGTGCCTTCGTAACAAGTTCATTCCCGAGTTCTGCATTACCTCAAGAGTCACAGGTAAATTGTATTTCTTGAGCTTGATGTGTCTTTCAGACCAAATAGTTTCTCAGTATTTTTGGTAGTGAGCTAGAAGAAGTCGAAGTCTTGCTTCTTGGCAGTTGGTGGTCCTGATATTGGCTTTGTGTTCGAGGATTCGGTAGCAAGTTTGATCTCCGCTTCGTACGCGTCGGCAATTCTCTTCTGCTCCGCGACATGCTCGTCAGTGATCGCCTTCTGCTCTTCCAATTGCTTGCGCTCAGCTTCCAGGGTCTTGCTCGTCATGTTGAGTTGCGCCCCTTTGCACCTCAACTCCAGCTCTTTCATCTCCAGGTGAAGTGCCTTCTTCGATAGCGCCTGCTCCTTTGTGTGGTTGCCAATGAAGACAGCGCGAATGGCGCCTTCACGCTTGCGGCACTGATCAAGTTCATACTGGAGATTTGCGACCATCTGCTTGAGCTCCTGCGGCTCGTCCATCTGGAGTTAGCCGTGCGGCAAGAACATTTGACCATCGCACTTACTGGTGAGTGACTTGTCGATGGGAATGTGTTGTCCGTTTTCTCCGGCTGGGCGATTGCTCCACGGCGTAGTCGTAGGGCCTCTCGGTGGCGCCATCTCGATTTACCGCAAGCGTCGAGCTGTCGCGGGCGAAGATTTTGCAGCAAGGTGAAGCCAAAGCCAAACTGATCGCAACACCGGCGCAAATTTGATCCGTAGTGCGTCATAGTCAGGGAGGGGAGGCGCACAAAAGACGGTGACGGGCGGTGAAAAGGCGGCCACCGGAGCTGTTAGAGAATTCCAGGTGACAGTGAAGGCGAGAGAGATAATTTCTTTCACACTATCTCATTCTTACTGGTATAAATGGTAGTATGACAGTAGATATGAAGGTGGACACTGAACTTCACCTGGTCGGTGAATGGGGAAGTTGCGATGTAATGGAGAAACATTTCGAGTGGATCAGCACATTACCACCCCTAGAAAACTACTCCATTACAACAACTTACCTGCTAAGGACTCTCCAAAATCCGAATCGGACTATATGGGCGAAATCCTGACGCAGTTTTCAAGATATCCTTTCCCCTACCTTCAATTTGCTTCTCACCGCATCTCCGACCCTCAAGCTGCACAATGTCGACTATGGTCCAGATCATTATGCATCTCAAATTGAATTTTGATCGAAATGGTTAAACGCACGAAGTTTTAGGAAGTCTGCGGCCATGTATACAGAGCGCTTTGCGGCTGACGTTGACCGCACTAATTCAGAACTTGCCATGAATTCTCTCAAGTCCAGCTCTACAATCCGCTTTCATATGAGTAGGCAACGCTAAGTATAATGAGACTGTACGATGTCCATCACGGCAGTTGTCAATTGGACGGCAGTGCTTTTCGGTAGGTTGGTCCCGAAGGAAAAGCTGGCCTTATATGCAGGGAGATCAAATCAATATTATGTGCAGGAACCGGAGACAATTCTTGATCTTTGCTACACAGGGAACCCGAATATTCTAGATCAATGACGAGGAGAATAGTCCAATGTAGTTACGAGATCGCCGAATTGAAATCGAAATACATCCAGACAGGAATCTATGCGACAATGGCGTCTCTTCGGTGCAAGCAGATGTTGTACATGGCTGATATCGTGGTCAGGCTGACGTTGTGCAAAGTCCCTCCCGAGTATTTGTTCCTGTGAATAGTTTTGAGCTACAGGGCTGGCAAGATTGGCCACAAGCATCTTGATGAATGAACCGCAGTCAAGAGGTGCTATTACTTTAGTCATCTCTTTTCCGAAAATCGGAGCTGTGTTAGCTATAGATCTCCGAGCGATAGAGTTGTGGAACGCTGTTCCCAGGGTCAGGGTATAAGGGAGTTTTGAATCTAAGCACGCGTGCAAGAATGTCTAGGATATTTAGAGACCGTGAGCAAAAAGCAGTCCAACGTGATGCGAGAGCAGAAATGGCCTGTACTAGCCCTTTAAGAGCAGCGTCATCCCCACGGAAGCCTGATCCGGTTTGGCAGGCACCCGTAGTCGGACTATCCGCGAGATAGTATGTACAATCAGGTGGCGCAAGGGTGTTGCGGCGTGCGCCGTTAGGACTTGTAGCACTACAACATGTTAGACATAGCGGGTCTTACCCGTCCGGTCGAGAAGCCGACCGTCACACCCCAAGACGTGACAGGCCATTAGAATGCTGGGTTTGGGGATAAGAATGTGTACCCTTGGAATGCAATTTCAAACACCTGTCGAGCGTCGCTCAACTTTGGACAAAAGGGCGTTGCGTCCTAGTATTCCTCCGCCGGTTTTATAACAAAGATCTGGCTCCCTTGGGCGAGACGCTAGCATCCCCAGAAAATCTCTGTTCCTAACGCGGCTAGCCACCCCTTCGTTCTTCCCCACCAAACGAAGCAACGCAATCACCCACCATGGCAGACACCAGGCTCGATGTCATGCTCGACGATGAAGGAGATTCGATCTTCGCGTTCCACGACCTAGACTACATACCTTTCGGCTTTAGTAGCGACACAGCACCATATATCGAGACACCTATCGCCACCATGCGGGCCGCAGCAACGCTCATGCGCCTTGACCTTTCCTCGAACGCATCAGAAGGAGGGCATGACCCGAGCCAAGAGAAAACCGTTGTGTGTGATCTTGGATGTGGCGATGGCGAACTCCGTAATGAAAAATTCCAATCCCAAAGGCTGGGTCCGGTCACCCGGATCCCTACATGCTTCCTGTAACAGGTATTGCGAAACAGCCCATCCCAGCTCTTCCATGACGAAAGAGCCACAAAACTAACACGACAGTTTAGTTCTTAGTCTTCTTCGACACATCAATACCCCAAATCCGGATGCTTCTGTCGCAAGCGGGTTGCCACGTCCACTGGCAACCGGCGTCGGTGTCGACTACGATGCCCAACTCATCGAAACCGCCGGCTTTGAATCCGCAAGACAAGCGATGGCGGTGGACTGGCTTATCTACGACTTCAACGCTGACCTTGAAGATATTGTTGGCCAGCTCTTGACTGTTCACAACGTCACCCATGTCTTTGTGGGGTTAGTGCCGAAGCAATTGGCGCTTCCGACAGTGCGAAAGATCTTGACGAGTCTGTGTAAGAGGGGTGCCCTCGTGTGTTGCTACAAGTATCATCCGCTATACTTAACGGCAGCAAGGAGTGATGTGCTCATGAACCTTGTGGTTTATGATGAGACGAGCTGACGAGGGGATGCGGACCATTAAGGGACAAGACGACGAACTGGGTCAGTCAAGCGGGGAATCTCCAAGCTGAACTACCGGAGCGGGGATGGATGGACCTTTCACTGGAAATTCGTTTGTCGTCTACAACCCTTGTCTGAATGGAGCAGCCACCCAAGCAGGATTCGCCTACGAGTCTGCATCTGCCGCACATAAAGCCTTTTTTATTCCTTCACTATGGCGTCCAAGTCCTTCAACGCCGTCAAGGACCGTCACAGCACCTACCAGCTCAACAAGGACGCCCCTATCTACGACCAGCAGATTATCGACGTCGTCAACACCCTCGTCACACACGCCGTGCCCTAAAGCCCCTTCAGCGGGAATGTAGTGCAACGTGATTCGAAGACGGAAGCGGTCCGTACTGTTCTCGAAAGGATCGCATCGTCTTTTGAGAAGCCTGACCCGGTTTGCCAGCCACACAAGAGAACTTCCACAACATGCTGTGTGTGATCGTCAACTGGCGCGAGGTTATGGCGATGCGCATTGTCAGCGGATTTACAACTGCAGGCACGTCGGACATAGCGAGGGTTGTGGCATTTGGCGTACCCGCCTAAGGAGTAGTCCCCGCAAGGGATGATCCCTTCCATCCAGGCGCCCGGAATCGATGTTGCATAGACGGGCAAGATCGTGAGTGGTTTTCAAGGACGCATCCTTCGTGCGAATATCTCCTGGAAATTCTTGTTGAGCTGGAGGGCAAACAATCCCATCTTCTGGGCTTATGTCAGTTTCTGAGCTCCGAAGAAGAGAAGCTGGGGTTCTTGGCAGATTTGGAGAGCTAGTTCGTTACACTGCCAGTGTTGAGACTACGTTGGCTTATGTGCTCCTGAATATGGTACTACGACTTACGATTTTCACCTCAAGATCATGTATAAAACCCCCAGGAATTGCCACATAAGACACCACCACACCGAGCCTTGCAGCTTCCAACAAACCCACACCAAGCCATCCAATCTCCACCATCACCACAATGTCATCCCTCCTGTTCATCCTCTTCTTTGCCTCCCCAATCACCGCGAATGTGCTCCACCGCGCCGCCGCCTCCACACTCACCACCTCCGAGCCCGCCATCTCCACTCACAGCTTCCCCATGCCCGCCGCGGCCGCCCCCTACAGAACCACCATTCCTGGCTGCGGCACCACGGTCGCGCCCATCGTCATCGTTGGTTTTCCAACAAGCATCGCCAATCTCACCGGGGGCACCATCACCCGCTACGTGCCCCCGCAAGCCAAGCTCACGACGACCAGCATCATCGACACAGTCGCCAACCAGACGGAAGTCATCGTCATTACCCCTCTTCCAGGAATTTGCGGAGAGTATCCTTTCCCCCACCCTCCAAGCCCTACTGGTGCGGACCCGACGCCTACCCCTGAAGTCTGCCCTACGAAGGGCTGCTCGGACGACTTGGATAGGGGTGCAACGATTGTTATTGAGGCTATCAATCGCGCTTCGCTGCAATCCCAATTTCTCCAAAACGCCGCGGAACGCATCGATGACCCGCCCGCAAGCGACGAGGAATTCGACACAGGCCTCGCTCAAGGCGTGATCGCAGACGTCGCTCGGGGACTCAACAACATCGCGGAGGCACTGACCACCTCCATCCCCCGCTTCGCCTTCCTGCCAGCGTTCCTGCCAGGCTGCGATACCGATACCGTCGTCTTCGCGTTTGTTGAGTTTGTTCACATTCACCAGCAGTTGCTCAATGTTCTTATCGGGCGGGCTGCCCTTCTTGAAGGCGGGCCGCTCAAGCCCGGTGAGGAAGACAGTGGAGCGGTGGTTGTGTATGAGCGTGACGTGAATGCGTTCATTGGTCGTGTGATTGCGAAGGCTTTGCGTGCTGTTGGAACGGCTGTCGATACGCTTGCATTTAAGCTGAATGAACTTGCTCCGACGAGGGTTGGATGTGTGAAGCAAGAGTCAGCTAAGTTGAGTGCTTCTCTGAAGGAGGCCATTGCCTCGTATGACGGTTGAGCTAGAGGGGGCGAGTCAAGGAATTGAAGTTGAGGAAGTTATGAGTATAAAAGTACTCACGATTGATGACCGATGGTAGAATTTGCTTCTTTTCGCTCTTTCATTTCCTTCCCTTATCCATCACTCCATAGACTGGATGCTCATTGATAACATATTACTTTCAGGCTGCAAAGCCGCCAGCCCTCGCGGTACTTCGTTAGACGAAGCAAAAGTAATAGATAATCGAGTGTCCTTAGAGGACGTGAGCACTGACTTCTCTCATGCAAGCTACGTGCGCCGTATAATTCTCATTGGAAGCACCGCAACGTCGGTGATTATAATCATCTCATACTCAATTTGATCCAACCTAAACCCCGCTTTCTCCGGGTGTCCACATAGAAAGCACATCCTTTCACATCCAACGCTCCTTCTTTCTCGCTCAACGCACTCGTCAGATACGCAACTGCTACGTGTGCTTTCCCTCATAATTCCCAAAGAGCAAGGTAGAAAAAGACTCATGTACTGCTGGTGTCTCTTCTTCAGCAATTGCAGTAGCCCCGTTGATACCTTCATCAGGAAAAGTGTTCTTAGGACTAGCTCTTGTTAGGCTATTTACCGCACAAGATGTGGTAAACTGCCTGGTCGAATGACTTTTTATTTTTGTGCTTATTGCCGCCTTTGATGCGTCGTACCTTTTACGATAAACTGTTAGATATGACTTTCGTGCACATAATGGATAGCGACTTACAGCAATAGCGTACGAGTGGAGTTCCCAAACCGAGGCTCTAGGTAGAATGTCCAGGTAGCAAGTCCAGGTAGAGTCTAGGCAGAGTCTTGGTAGAGCAATTCCGGGTGCGCGAACAAATGTCTTATGCTCCACGGCGGGCCAGAAATTTGATGCTCAATCGCCGTCACCCTCCCTTCAAATTTCACACACCAACGCATCATCCTCTTTCACTCATCGTCATCATCATCGTCCTTCCAGTAAACCATCAACCCCTCCAACGCCGACCCGTGTTCCTCAAATGGCGGCACCTTCCTCCTCTCCCTACCCACCACGAACTTGCCACCCACCTCATCACTTTCTTTCAGCATTTCCTTCTTTTCCGTCGTATTGGCATACACCTTGTAGTCCCCCAAGATCTCATTCCCGATATACAACGCCGGGTCCTTGTTCTTTAGGAAGACGGGGAGGAGAAGATACCAATCGACAAACGGCGCGAACACGAAGGAGGTGGGTGTGATGTGGGATTCGATGTCGCTGGGAACAGTGGTAATGGACAGGGTGGTGAGGAATGATTTGTCAAGCGGGGTGAAGGCTGGCTCTTGCGCGTGGAGGATGAGGTTTGGATTGTCTTGTTGAACTGCGCGCACGTTAGCTATAGCTCTGCAGAATACACATGATTAACAGAGGATACGCACGCAACTTGACCACGCCCATAAACAACACAAGCTGCCACATCGACCTCCACCGATGTTCCCAATCCAAACTTAAACTGCCGCTTCCTATACAAACTGCCTCCGTCACGGTCCATTCCCTCAATCCAAGCATCTTCTCGAGGTTCTTCGCGCAAGCCGATTTGCGCCATCGCTTCTCCATATCCTTGAATTCAGCCGCTAATTTCTCGACCGTGAGACCGTCTACTACGCGCGTCGGTCTAGCATCTCGTGGCTTCGAGGCGGAAGGGGAAGCATTCGAGCCAGATCCAGATCCTGCGACGACCGTCCACCCATCCTCACTCTCGACTTGCTTCCTTTTTACGCGCCGCCCCTTAGCGGTGTTGTTCTCCATATCGCCACCGCTCGGTTTTCTCCTTCTTCTTACGGAGGGACTATCGAATGCAGGTGCAGCGTCCAGGCAATATTGGCAAACGGGTTGGCGCAATGGGTGCACGTGGTTCTTGTTTGTAGCGAGGTTGGATTAGGGTGCGGCTTGCATGGGCGCTTACGGTTACGCAGGTACCGGCATGGTAGGGAAGGAGAAAGGGAGGGTGCGGCGTGAATGCGTTTGTCTAGGTGTTGTGTTGGGCGCGTAGTGGGGGATTTTTGTTGGAGCAAGCCCTTTGGCGTTTCGGAACCGGCTCGGAACATCGGAATAGGGAGGACTACTGTTTGACCTGTTTCCTTTACCGTGCTGGACAATTGTTTTTTCGCTCTTGGAGCTCTTGAAATCCCGTTCCCTCACTTGCCAATCGGTCTAAATTTGACAGAGCGATTAATACCACAACCTAAATCATACTCGTCTTTGTCCACATGAGATTCATCGCACCACCCTCTCCTTTGTATATCTTGCCAACTTACCCCAAGGTACAGAGAAGACATCATAGACAAGTGGCATGGAGATTGTAGTGGAGCGTGAAGGTCAAACTCGTTCGAAAAGGGTATTGCGGAACGCTGGGTCATGGTCTTAATCAAGCAATTGACATTCGAGCGAGTGCCCATGAGGGAATTGGATGCTTGGGCTCACATAAGAAAGGAGCACGAAGCTACGCCAATCAATATGATCTCACGTGCTTCTTGCGGGGTGCTGAGAATTAGCTAGGATTGACATGATATTTTTCAGTCGCCCAAAGTAAATACAGAACCGCTACATTACAGACGCAGAACCTCTTCACATTGCTCCCTCCTCAAGCTAACTTAACAATAATATCACCTACTCGTGGCTCCTCATACCCCAAATACTTCCCGGACGCCGCGCCTTGCAGTCCACCAAGCACGTGCCGCGACCTGGATCATCAATCTGCGGTCCGAACTACGTCGCAACCTGGCCAAGTCCAATCTAAATCTTGAAACGTTAGACTCTGAGACCCTGCGGAAAAGCTTTGCAGACTTGGTGCCCCAGCGATTTGGACCAGGCGTCCCAAGTGACGCAAGTCAGCCAGCCCTATGAGACTGGCGTCAGCACCACCGACGCGTGATCAGCACTCGTATTAGACTGTGTTTTTGGACGATTTGCATTGATTAGAAATAAGGGAAGTCTGCTGTACGACCATAGCATCTCGGCGCACTCCGCTCGCAAAGAAGAGAGAGATGAGAGAAGGAACCCCAGCGCCGTGCAAATGTACAATGTGGAGCTGTGTCTGCGGAGCCTTTGCTTTCCGGTATATCCAATCCATGCCCTTCCTTTCCAAGTCCTCGCCTTTGAATGGCATCCAAAGCACCACGGTTGACGCTGTGCTGTACACAATAAGAAGAGCGAAGAAATCATGACCGCCCCGGATATCGAACACCAAAACGCCCGCTTAGAAATTCAAAATCAATATCGACAGGTTAAGAGAACGAGAGCAAAACTATAGCCATGTTATCCAACTCGCCGCAGCAAGCATAACAGGCACCGCAAGTGATGCCCACCCGTTCAGCACAATCGTCCGTGGCGCCGGCGACGAAGTCGTCGTATACACCATCTGGAACCCGATACCCTGTCCGAGATCAGTCGAATTGAAGCAATTCGACTCATTAACTTCAGGCACATCTTCCGGTTCCGCGAACGTGATATCTGCGCACTGCGAGTTCGTTAGCCCAGTCCCTTCCCTCAATATGACCACCCAGATCAGGATGTATACGTACATTGTAAAGCGCTGCACCATGCTGCGCGGTCTCAATGACCTGAATCGTGGCGTTGTCGCCCACCGAGGGCGTGTAATTTGCGGGCAGCGGCACTTGCGGTAGGCAAAAGGTACCGTTGTACTGCACGTTCGATGGTCCCGAGATGGAGAAAACGGGTAGCATGGAGTGGCTGTAGTTGAGCGGCTCGTTGCCGTAGCCCATGTTGATGTAAAATTGGGCGAATGCATGGCCGGGGAACCAGCCGGGTTGGATGGAGAGGGCGCCACCCTTGATGGGCCACTTTGTGCGGTTCGTTGAGGTGGGCATGCCGCCGCCTGTGAGTTGTAATGTTAGTCAGGCTGTTCTACGTCGTGCTCGTGGTACGTGATAGATGATGTCCCGAGTTGCTGGGCGTTGCGGCCCGATAGTCGCAAGACGGGTACCTGGGTCCACGTGAAGGGGTGGAAAAGAAGGCAGCATCAACGTACATGGATACATCCACTGCATTCCATAGGGATAGCCATGCGCCCCCGTCTCATTATCATACGTTATGCCCAAACTCCCCGGAATGATATCGGGGTTATCTTCCGACACAGTGCCATTGGTGTGGATGTTGTTCCCTCTCCAGCCCGGGTATACGATGACGGTGTGGGCGGCGGTGAGGGTGATGTACGCGACGAAACAGAGGAGCGGTGCGAAACGAAACATGGCAGGCGAATGCGAGGCGATGTGGTCGGATGCCGGGCCTGGCTCGATGTGCAAGAATACGATTCCAGACTCTTGCTAGCAATGCGGATGCGACGACGACGGGTCTGCTATTGCTACTGGTGACACGATACTCGAGGAGAATGGGACGGCAGCGACACAATGCAGACAGCTCAGCTCAGGTCGGCAAACACGATTGCGGGTGGCGGGGGCACCATCAGCACTTTAACCCATCCCAAGTGCACCCGCTTCGCACCGCACCGCCCACATGGAGAAGCTTCGTACCACACTCCACCCAATCGCCTCATCAGCGCCGCCCAAGCCCAGAAGAACCGCTTACCTCTTTGCAGCCCGCCAGCATAACGCTCTCGTCGAATGCCTGGCCCGCAATGCATGTCAGCCTTTGCATGTTCAAGACGCCGGCCTATGAGCTCGAGGCTGGTATATTGGCGCAGCAGGGGTAGCGAGCCAACGAGCGCGGGTGGATGCGCGTATTGCCACCGAGGGGCGGGAGCGATGCCAGGTTGGCCTTGTGCGCTGCAGAGTCCATCACACGCCGGGCGTCGGCAGTCGGCGGAGCTTGCGATCTCTAAGCGCCCAACTCACGCTTTCTGCGATTGATTTACGCGGTGCCCGTGGGCAGCGGGGCCGCTCTTCTTGCGAGATGTGCCGACACCCTTGCGCTGCGAGGAATAGCCGCCTGGTGATGTGATGGCGACGTGATGTTCTTTCTTCGAAGCACATCGGGATGTCTGCTGTGCCGTATCTGCGCTTCTTCATGGCTTTGTCGTTCACCGAAGGCTGGCCCCTTGGCTCCCATTGCCTAGCCCCATCGCGTCCACCCCTCAACACCACTACCGCTCTCATCAACGTTCCACCGCACAATCAACACAGTCAGCCTACGCAAATGGCCCCATAAATACCCAATCTGCCCCGTCCATGCATCGATACGCATTTCAGCCCTGGGGGAAGGACGTCAATATATCCTGCTGCGAGGTAGCATGTCGCTGCATGAACGGTGGGCTATTTGCGGCCGTGTTGGCGACGCTGTGATTGGGGGCATGTTTGCTACCCCTGGAAGATATGGATAAAGTGCGCGAGTAGAGCGTGCAGAGGCGAGAACGGGCTTCCAAGCGGATGGGTCGAGAAACTTATTGCGGCGTAGACGAGCGCTCTGGATGCGGACGGTGTGATGAGGGCTTTCATTTGTTGGCTTCCGGAGGACCGATCGCTGTTAGGGCTGAGGAGGGAGTTTTGCGTCGTTTTCTTGGTCTGTCTCAGAGCTCCGACAAGCGATAATACAGAGAGAAGAAGATGAAGTAGTACTGAACAAATTTTCGGATTCTGTTTTATCAGATATCAGAACGCCTGGGTTTTCCCTTTCATTCCAAGGGTTCATGGTCGTGCGGGTACCTGCTCTCAAACCCAATGCCAATACTTTCAACGTTACTTATCCAGCTATCCTAGAACGACATGGCCTAGCATCCCAATCACTAAGGTGCGAAATGCGAAATGCCGAATGCCATTAATGTCACCCTTGGATCCTTAGCTATGACCTACCATAGACACCGCAGGTATCGAAAGTCCAAAACTCCTGAGACGGTTCGTAGTCGCCTCCAATAGATCCGTCTGATGCTGCAGCAACCTCTGCACCTGCTCAGTCTCCTGCTTGCGAGAATGTGACGGCACTTTCACGTTCGGAGCCGCGCGCTCCTCCCCGCTTGTCTTCGATACCTCGTCTACCTCCTTGGCTAACGAAGCCTTCAAGTCCTTGACCTTCTCGAGGCGCTCCCAAGCAGGAGTCTCACTGCCATCAATCTCGTCGGTCAAGGTTCTTGCTTCCCGATCGAGACTGCCTTCGAGTGTCTGCAGTTCCTGGACAAGACTAGCCTCCTTGTCGCTAAGCTCCGAGCCTCCAATGCCGGCCATTTTCTTGCGCAGCGCTTGGAATCGCGAGTTCATCGCTTCCTGCTTCGCCATAACTTTCTCGAATCGGTCTTCAATCTTCGGAGTGCCGTACGTGACCGACTCGCCGTCTTCCCCGCCTTCGTCGTTGCCCGTCACCGCATCTATCTTTGGCACTAGCTGAGCGGTTCTAAGGATCTGATCTCGGTATTCATCTTGGAGACGTTGACACCGGTTGAATAGGTCGGAGACAGCATGTTGAAGCCTATCTGTGTGTGCCGCCAGAACACGATGCGCGTTCATCAGAATGTGCAGATTCGCTGGCGACAAGGTGATCTCCTCTTTCACTGCATTCCTGTATCGGCTCGGAATGTCGATGGCTGCCTTGAGATCAAAAGGCTGCCAAAGCTCTTTCGGTGGCTGCCAGGGCTCGCGTACCACTCGTGACAGAACGGGACCCTGCATGTAGCTGGCAATATCTTCATCCGTTGGGTCGCCTTCCTCAGGAGCGTCAAGCAAAACAGCTTGCGGTTCATTGTCAACAGTAGTCAAGAGAAGGTATCCCACATTTCCATCTTCGACCACGACGCTGGACGTGACTTCTTTGCGCTGGTCAGCCGGTTGCCGCCGAATGCATTGCTCGACGACGGTGTTTGCAGACTCAAGTAGACGCTTGAGACGGAAATCGGAGCCTTCACTTTGGGGCTCCGAGAGCTCATTCTCCAACTTCCGAACCCAGGGCTCTAATGAGACATAGTATACACCGCTAGCGTGTGAGACGAAAAAGGAAAAATCGGTATGTACGTCAGGCGTTATGCTTTGTTCGAACGATGGAACCGCGTCATCGGTAAATGTTATGGTCTCGGCGATGATGAGACTATGTTCAGTTGCTTCCATGACTATGTTGTCCTACTAGAGTCAGCACCAACGTAATAAATTCGCACACTCGTACTTACTTCAGGAGAAGGGAGCCATTTCCCCACTACACCCTCCAGATCAAGGCACACGTGCACCTGGCAAGTGTCGGTGAGGAGACAGACAACAGCTGCTGGCAAACCCTCGGCAGCCTCGTCTTCCGTTCCGCTGGAGAAGGTCTTGAACGAGTACACGGTCATGTCACTCAGCTCAAAATCCTCAACTTCGGGCATGATCGAAAAGGGGCCTTGTAGGAAAGGAACGGCAGGGACGCTAGAAGGGCGAGTAAAAACTTTGATCGCATCGTCTTTTGAGAGCTCTTCCTGAAGGGGCTCCTGGTACAAGATGTCGTTCATCCATGAGTGTTGCTTCTCCGCGATTATCTTATCATCTCTGGGTGCATTTGCATCTTCGGTGACGTCGGCATAGTTGATGTTGATGGAAGAGGTCAAGGTTTGCATGAAGGTGGTAGCGCCAGGTGCTTCAACGAGCTGCCACTTGGTGGGCAGAAGAGGGCATAGCGCGTAAACGGCACCTGATATTGTTGCAATCCACAGAGTCATCGGTGCCCACCCGTGTACTCCTTCCTGGTCGGCTAAGTCTCCAAAGCAAGCAGAAGCGACTTCCAGATCGACCGAATCCGGAGAAAAGCCCTTTGATGCTCCCAATTTTGATGCGCCCAAGTCTTCCTGGTCAGTCTCGGCATTAGCAAGCTTCTCTAGGTCGATTGACAGAGTTGGCTCGCTGAAAGTGGACCGGTCGGCGCGATTGATCTCCCACAGCCGCACCACCCCGGCTTGTGTAATTGTGACAAGGCAGTGGCCGTGGTAGCCTAGCGGATGCCATAGTACTGAGGCTATCTGCGACTCCTCTAAGACGTGTGCGGTTGGTCCCACTTGGAAAGTTTTTGGCTTGAGCGGGCTGTCGTCGCCAGTGTTGAGCGCGTCGTATTTAGGGAGACAGACGATGTGGACCGTGTGTGATGTTGAGACGGCAAGGTATTCGCCAGAGGGGGATATGGTCAGGCGCTCGATCGGCAGCGGTATGGGGATCCTGAGGGTGCGGTAAATGGGCGACTCTTCCTCCTTCAATTGCGCCAGATCTGCCCATCGTATCTCGTGCCCGGCCGCCACAAAGATCTCCGACTGCCTTGTGGCGATGTTCCTTCGCAGCCCTGAGCTCTGCTCCTTCTGGACCAAAGCTTTGCTGGTTGACGGCTTCGGCGCAAACATGTGGTAGCCCGGGCTCGGGCGCGCGAGCCACGCAGGCGTGTAGCTGAGGACGTTGGGCATCTTGGAGCTCGCCGTCGTGGAGAGGTGAGAGATTGGATTAGGTGAGCGGAGTTAGCCCGCGAGAGGTCGCTGCGGTTGCTTGGACCAAACAAACGTGGTGGTGAAAGAAGCAGTTGACCAACGCGTTCGCGTCCGGCGCCTTATGTAAGCTGTACTTTTTCGGGGAAGTCGCAGCACCAACCATCTCTCCCGCACCTCTACCATCCCTCCGCCCCGCCGTCGCCCGCCATCGCAAGCTCTCTGGAAGCTCTATTATCACCGGAACCTCATATCGTAGCAAACCTACACCTCAGAGAGGATCCACGATGCGGGTCTCCAAAAGAAACACCATCGACCGCCTGGACAGGCCCAGCACATATGCCATGAGCAAGGTGCGATCTGTACCGCGCGTCATGCTACGAAGCATTCTAACGTACCTATAGCAACGGCGGAAGAACCGCAATCGCGATGACGACTCGCTCCAACGCGAGCAGACCCCCGAATTCGAGGAGAAGCTCAAGGATGCGACCACACTCTACGTTGGCAACCTGTACGACCGTAGTCTGCAAAGCCACCTATGAGTGCTAAAATATCTTAGATCATTCTACACGACCGAGGAGCAGATCCACGAGCTATTCTCAAAGTACGCGACCGATCAATGCGACGCCCTCAGAGACTGACTTCATGCAGATGCGGCGAAATCAAGCGCCTGGTCATGGGCCTCGATCGCTTCCAGAAGACACCCTGCGGCTTTTGTTTCGTCGAATACTACACCCACCAAGACGCGCTGGACTGCATGAAGTACATTGGTGGAACGAAGCTGGATGAGCGCGTAATCCGTACTGATCTGGACGAGGGCTTCGCTGAGGGCCGGCAATATGGGTACGCTAATGCACTGCTATATGCTGGGATCGTGGCTAACACAAGCGCAGTCGAGGCAAATCCGGCGGCCAGGTGCGCGACGAGTACCGCGACGAGTTTGACCCAGGTCGCGGCGGATACGGTAGAGCCT
>Ga0247803_1000415_pt1 | contig 23523 bp, 15 predicted proteins | sample UWRJL014104B1_FD_180928 | JGI IMG/M metagenome (GOLD analysis project Ga0247803, IMG submission 180928) | Plant litter microbial communities from Arlington Agricultural Research Station in Wisconsin, United States - UWRJ-L014-104B-1 | ecosystem: Environmental > Terrestrial > Plant litter >...
TCAGGTGCCCACGCTTATAAAGCCGGGAATATGCCTGGTTATTTCGCCCCTCATCGCCCTGATGAAAGACCAGGTGCAAAACCTGCAGAAAAAAGACATTAAAGCCATTGCGCTTACCGGCAGCCTTAGTGTAGACCAAGTAAGCGACCTGCTGGATAACTGCCGCTTTGGCAACTATAAATTCCTTTACCTTTCGCCGGAACGCTTAGAGAATGACTGGATTGTAGAACGTATAAAAGAACTCGACATTAACCTGGTAGCGATTGACGAGGCGCACTGCGTATCGCAATGGGGGCACGACTTTCGCCCGGCGTACCTTAAAATAGGCGCATTGCGCAAACACCTGCCTAATGTGCCATTTTTGGCATTAACGGCGTCGGCCACAAAACGCGTGCAGGCGGACGTAACAACACAGTTAGGCCTTATTGAGCCTAAGGTATTTAAGCAATCATTCGCCAGGGAAAACATTGCCTACATGGTTTTTGAGTGCGAAGACAAGCTGCACCGCCTCACACAGATATTTACTAAAAACGCAGGCCCCGCCATTATATACGTGCGCAACCGCCGCGCCTGCCACGAGGTTTCGGCGCAATTGCAGTCGCTGGGCTTTAGTGCTACCTTTTATCATGGTGGGTTAAAGGAGAATGAAAAACAGGCCAATATGCAGGCCTGGCTCAATAACCGTTTTCAGATTATGGTGGCCACTAACGCCTTTGGTATGGGTATAGACAAGCCCGATGTAAAGGTGGTGGTTCATTTGCAACTACCTGAAAACATAGAGAGCTACTACCAGGAAGCCGGCAGGGCAGGGCGTAACGGCCAAAAAAGCTTTGCGGTAATGCTGGTTAACCCCAGCGATGTGCTTACTGCTAAAAGCCAGTTCCTGAGCGCGTTGCCCGATAAGGTATTTTTAAAGGAAGTATATCTCAAACTCAACGCTTTTTTACAAATTGCCTACGGCGAAGGCCCTGGCATGGTATATCCGTTTAACTTTAACGACTTTTGCCACAAATACAATTTCCCTTCGGCTAAAACATATAACGCGCTACAGTTTCTTGACAGGCAGGGCATATTAACCCTTTCACGGGAGTTTACGCAGAAGCTAAGCCTTAAGTTTTTAGTCCCCAGTAAGGAGGTGGTGCGCTACATAAGCCTTAACCCGGCCGATGAAGAAGCGGTGCTTACCATATTGCGCAATTATACCGGCGTGTTTGATATGGAAATGAGTATCAACACAGGGCTGGTAACATCAAAAGCTAAAATTAGCGAAGAACAGCTGCTTAAAATGCTGAAGCGCATGGAAGGGCAGGGGATGATAACGCTGCGGGTTTCAGGCAACGACAGTAACATTGTTTTTTATGAAGTGCGCGAAGATGAACATACCGTAAACCGTGTCTCGAAGTTTTTAACACAGCAAAACGCTTTAAAAGTTAGCCAGCTTCAAAGCATGCAGCAGTATGTTACCGATACTACGCATTGCAAAAGCCTGATGATATTGCATTATTTTGACGAAGAAACCACAACTGACTGCGGGACATGCTCGTACTGCCTCGCACAGAAAAAAGTAACCCTTACACCGATTGAAGCTGCTGCCGCCATTTTAGAACTTTTAGCCGAAAAGGCGGTATCTTCGCGTGAGATAGAGCAAAGCCTTGGCTTAACACCTAAAGAGACAGTAGTAGCCCTTCAGCTGTTGCTGGATGCAGGCCGGATAAAAATTAATGAAAACAATCAATATACATTGAGATAATGAATAAGTTGAAAATTGTATTTATGGGTACCCCTGAGTTTGCCGTAGGGATACTTGATGCCATATACCAGCGTGATTATGATATTGTGGGGGTAATAACTGCCGCCGATAAGCCTGCCGGCCGCGGGCAAAAGATAAAATACAGCGCCGTAAAAGAGTATGCCCTTGAGAAAGGCTTACGCCTCCTGCAGCCCACTAATTTAAAAGATGAAGGTTTTTTGGCAGAATTAAAAAGCCTGGGGGCAAACCTACAGGTTGTGGTGGCCTTTAGGATGCTGCCAGAAGTGGTATGGAAAATGCCTGAACTGGGCACGTTTAACCTGCATGCGTCGTTATTGCCGCAATACCGTGGCGCGGCGCCCATAAACTGGGCAGTAATAAACGGGGAGCGTGTAACCGGCGTTACCACTTTTTTTATCGATGAAAAAATAGATACCGGCGCCATGATACTTAAAGAGGAAATTGCGATAGCAGATGATGAAAGTGCCGGTGCGCTGCACGACCGCCTTATGGAGTTAGGTAAGGATGCCGTTGTAAAAACACTTACCCTTATTGAAACGGGCAGTGTTCAAACCACAATACAGCCGCAGGAAGGCGATATAAAAACGGCTTATAAACTTAATAAAGACAATTGCAAAATAGACTGGACAAAGTCCGGCAAAGACATTTATAACCTTATCCGTGGGCTGAGCCCCTACCCGGCGGCGTGGACATTTATACAGGATAAGGGACAGGAATGGAATATAAAAGTATATGAATCAGAATTCATTATTGGGCCGCATAATAATGAGCCGGGGCAAATACTTATTGAGAATAAGCAGATAAACGTGGCTACAATTGACGGTTTTATAACTCTGGTGCGCCTTCAAATGCCTGGAAAAAAGCAGATGGCCGCCTGGGAATTGCTAAATGGAATGATGTTTACAAATGAAGCAAAAGCCTATTAGGGCTAATTTTAAGGTTTTTTTATATTATTTTGAGAAAACAAGCATCATTATTAACAATATGAGAAAAGTTATTAACAATTATAACGAAATCGTTATAAATCACTTGTATGGTATGTAAATCCTGCTAAATTTGTAGGACAGGAATGGGAAAAACAATAATTTTAACCAAACAATAATTTCAATTTATTATGAACAAATCAGAATTAATCGACGCAATTGCAGCTGATGCGGGAATATCTAAAGGTGCTGCTAAAAAAGCACTTGAATCTTTTGTATCTAATGTAAGTGAGTCGCTAAAAGGTGGCGGAAGGGTTTCACTTGTAGGCTTTGGCTCATTCTCTGTTTCAGGCAGGGCTGCCAGGGAAGGCAGAAATCCTCAAACCGGAAAAACTATCAGCATTGCAGCTAAAAACGTAGTTAAATTTAAACCGGGAGCTGAACTTGATGGGCACGTTAACGGCTAGGAATTATTTTGATTAGTAAAAAATCAGGCTCTTCAAATTACAGAAGGGCTTTTTTTTTAAAAATACGTGAATTTTTTTTTGGGTTCATTATTTTTTGTTAAATTTAGTTCAAATTGCAAGAAGATGATTTCATTAAAGCCCAAAAAAGGATACCTGCTGGTTGCAGAGCCGTCTACCATAGGAGATCTTTCTTTCAACCGGTCTGTAATCCTCATTGCAGACCATACTACTGAAGGCTCTATAGGTTTTATTCTTAATAAGCCCCTGGGGTATACCATACATGACCTTATTCCTGAAATAGATGCTACGTTTAAAATATACAATGGTGGCCCTGTAGAGCAGGACAACCTGTATTTTATACATAATGTGCCGGATTTGATTCCCGGCAGCATCGAAATTTCTAACGGTATTTACTGGGGAGGCGATTTTGAGTGTGCAAAAAACCTTATTAATGTGGGCCTGATTAAAAAGAACAATATCAGGTTTTTTTTAGGCTACAGCGGATGGAATGCTAACCAGCTTGAAGAAGAACTGGAAGATAATTCGTGGATAGTGTCGCACAACAGGTATGATAATAAGATAATAGCCAAGTCGAGTACTTCATTCTGGAAAGAAAAAATAATAGAACTGGGGGGAGACTACCTTATCTGGAGCAATGCGCCCGAAAACCCGGCACTCAATTAACCCAGCCTTACCTTTGCGTTTAGCCTTTTTACAAGTTCATGCGAAAATGCACTTGCGAATTCTTTTTTACGGTATTTAGTTATGGGCTGTATGCCGGTAATAACGTTTGTTATAAAAAGTTCGTCAGCTTTTTGAAGTTCAAACGGCGATATAGATTTTTCAATTACTTCAATGCCTTCAATCTTTTTTGCAATCTCTAATATTTGTTTGCGCATTACCCCGTTAAGGCATCCGTCTGAAATGGGGGGGGTAGTTAACATCGTGCCGCTCAGCATAAATATATTGCCCTGTATGGCCTCAATTACATTCTTCTCATCATTTATAAGCAGGCAGTTGTTGTAGTCGTTCTCATCGGCAAAAATGCTTGCCAGTGTATTAATGATGCGGTTGTTTGTTTTAAGGCTGCTTAGCAGCTGTTTTGCCACAAAAAAGTCTTTATATAACTCTACTTCATAAGGTGCAGTATTTATGCTGTACAGTGCCTCGGTAAGCGGCTCTGCGGTAATAACAAATTCCGTTTCCCGGTTGGCAGGCAGGTAGCGCCCGCCCGGCCTGCGGTAAAATGATATGCGCACCCGGTATGAAGGCGCACTGTTAAGAGTTTCGGTAAGCTTTATAATCTCGCTTTCCATATAGTCCAGGGTAAAGTCCATGGCAATATCCATACGTGCAATGCGCAGCGATGCCATAAGCCTGAAGTAATGGTCTTCGCTAAACAAGACCCGGCCGTTAAGGGTTTTTACGGTATCAAAAATTGAATCGCCGTATAAAAAGCCCCTGTTTTGCTCCACCCGGAGCCCGGATTGCATGATAATATCCCCGTTATAGTTAATCATAAAAAAGCCCTGAAAAATTCAGGGCAAATATACTTTATAAAATTGGGAAATATTAAACCGATCCTAAAACATGTTTTAGGTCAGACACCTGGTTCTCCCACAATTGCTTACTTTCCTGTAAGTCATCTTCTTCGGCAAAGTCTACCACCAGGAGCGATACATCTTTTGTAATTTCATCAACTAAAATGCGCAGTTCAAAATAGTATTCGCCGTCTTTATTTTGCTCATCAATCCATCTGAATTTTACTTTTTCGCCCGTTTTTTTTGACGAGAGCCTTGCTTTTTCTTCAGAATCATTCCAAATGAATGTAAAAAATTCGCCTCTTGAATTAACGTTATCGGCAAACCACTCAGACAGGCCCGACGGTGTAGATATATATTGATATAATAGTTGAGGAGAAGATGTTATAGGAAATTCTATCTCATACTTAATTTTTTCATCCATTGGTATAAAAATTTTTGGAAATATATAATTTTTAACACTCATAAAAAAACAATATTGAAAATAATTTTTTTCGGCAAAAATATATTTGGATGATAGTAATATAATTATATCTTTGCACCCGCATTCAAGGAAATGCAAAGCATTTTTTGGCGAGGTAGCTCAGTCGGTTAGAGCGCAGGATTCATAACCCTGAGGTCACGGGTTCAACTCCCGTCTTCGCTACAAGACCGGACAGATGAAAAAACACTTCATTTGTCCGGTTTTTTTTATTGTGTAAATCGTTATTAATCAGCAAAATAAGATTCGCTATTATATTCAATCTCGGGGTTCGATATGCACTTCCGTCAAATTCCAGTTTTTCAGGTTATATCGAACTAATTACTGAACGTTTAGTTTCTATATCTCCGGTTCTATATAATATTGAGAGGCTTGTTAAAGCAGTTAAGGCCGCACTAAGTTTGGCTTTTATGCTGATGTTCTTTTTATCTGCCATCTGTTTTGTCAGTTCCTCTTCTAATTCCTCTATTCTTACTTTACATTCCTCTTTCATAATCTTATAATCGTCAGCATCAATTTTGTCTGCAAAAAGAAATTCTCAATGGTTTTCCAGCGGTTATTTAGTGTGAGTGTAGGTAATCCGGTATAGTGTAAGGCGCTATAAAATACCCGTCTACCGATGATTGCAATAGCGAATTGGCACCCAGCCTGTTCGCCCCATGGTCGGAAAAATTAGCTTCACCCAACGCAAAGAGTCCCGGTATAGTAGTCATCCGATTATAGTCTACCCACAGGCCGCCCATAGTGACATGTGCTGCAACGATTTGTTACAATGCAGTGCTGCTTTAGCTACCCTGGCAGAATTGTCATACCCTATGTGGGGGTTTAAAGCCGTAACTAACATAAGTGAATTTTCAAGGTGCTTTTTAATACTTCATAATTAGGTTCTATGAGCCCCGGGTGTCATTTCATCAAATGTTTTAACAACCTCGTTGTTAAAAGGGTTTATGGTTTAAATGCTCATATTAGTATAGTATTGCTTTTAAATTTTTTTTATAGTTACTTAGGTTATAAAAGGCTTAAAATGAGTGAGCTAACCGTTTTTCGGCTGGTGAGTAAAATCTTAAAGCACGATTTTGAGTAGGGTAAAGTATACGCGGTGTTTCCTGCCTGCTTGTTAAGGCCAGTACCAGGGCTTCATGGGGTTTAATTAAAGTTTCTATAAATTTTCCTGTAGAAGAACTAACCCGGCTATTCGAAAAAGTAAGCGTGTTTGCTTTAAGATTCCTCACGATGGAATTATGGTCAGTAATCAATTCTTTTATGTAGCCCTGGCTGTCATTTTCGTCGAATTTTGTTTCAACTGCATTCGAAATATTGCAATGCGCATTTAACATTGCTTCCGAATAATATCCAAGTTTGCGTATACGTTCTGTAACTGTATCTATTATTATGGCGAGTTCTGTAAACTGTTTTTCAAAGAAAGGCTCCTTGTCGCTAATCGCATGTCCCTTAATGTGCCAATGTGCATTCCTGGTTTTGGCGTAGAGCAAATACTCATTAGATAATACTAAGGTTAACGCAGCGGCAGTTAATTGCCCGTTATCAGTTGTAGGTGTAGCGTTGTACATTTTGCTTAAAGTTTTAAGGTTAGGTTATTGCCCGCTATTCTGTATAGCCAACAGTTAATTCGTTTTCAACGTGCAGTACGCCGGGTGCGCTCCATGCCATCCTTCCGGCTTCGCCTTTTTGGTGCCACGATGCGACGGAGCCTTTTAAGTTTACCGTACTACCGGATACTTTGACGTGGATATCTGCATCATCAATAGAAATATTGCGAAAAAGGGCATCTTCTATGTCTTTACGTTCAACCGTATCATTAACAGTAGACACTATCATAATGTTGTTTATAACACCCTTTACGCCGAGCAGGCTGCTTACTGCTTTTTTAGCGGCTTCCTTCTGGTAATTCCATTCAATTTCGCCTTCCAGGCTAATCCATCCTTTTTCTACCTTAACTTGTATTTTATCGTTAGGGATGTCCCAGTGCCACTTAAAGGCATTCAGCACTTCGGCAGCAATGTCGTTATCTGTCCTTAACCCATAGTCGTCAACCCTCACTTCAATCTTTTCTACCACAGCTTTAACGCCCGAAACATTTTTCGCAGCCTCTTCAGCCTCCGCTTTTTTCGAATAATTATTTACAGTACCGGTTAGGGTTACAATACCGTCAATCACGGTAACGCCTATTTCCGCAGCGTGTAACTGAGGTTCCCATTTAATGGCATCCTGAACGTCTCTCTGTAGGTCTTCGTTAGTTATCATAATTTATAAATTTCAATTTATTACAATCAATAGCCTTGTGTAAAGTCTGGTAGTATTATTACAAAGGTGCGATGCCAGGCTTGTACCGCAAATGATATGGAACATGGGTTTATGTGATACCGGACACTATTATTCAGTTACTATTACACTACATTCACCATGCGCAATAGTGGCACGACATTTAAAATTGAAATATGGGAATATTAGTAATAGTACGGCATGGCCAATCGGTCTATAACCTCGAAAACAGGTTTACGGGTACTGTAGATGTTGCCCTTACAGTGTTAGGCCGGGTGGAAGCAAAGCAGGCAGGCATTAAATTAAAGGGATATACTTTTAAGATTGCTTACACCTCTATGCTTATAAGGGCACAGGAAAGTTTAAGAATTATACTTGCAGAGATAGGACAACCTAAAATACCTGTTAAGGAGAGTAATGCCTTGAACGAAAGAAACTATGGCGACTTACAAGGGCTAAATAAGGCAGAAATTACCCAAAAATATGGGGCAGTACAGGTTGAAATTTGGAGGCGGAGCTTTGACGTTTGCCCACCAGGTGGAGAGAGTTTAGAAAACACCTATAATAGGGTTGTGCCCTATTATAAAACAGAAATAGAACCGAAGCTCAGAGATGGTCAAAATGTCCTGATTGTTGCCCATGGGAATAGCCTTAGGGCATTGGTGATGTACCTGGAAAATATAGGCCCTGTTGAAATAGCAAAAATAAACATACCTACAGGTGTACCAAGACTTTATGAGTTGGATGATTATCTTAAAGTTATAAACATCAAATACCTGTAATAAGATGTAGGCAGTGGTGGGAGTATATAGCAACCATTTTGACTTTTTCAATTGGCTGCAAAGTGAATTTTTGCCCCAGATTTCGTTGCCGCGCGGTACAGAAAAGCTGAAAACTTAAACAAAACATTCTATTTCCCGGCTTCAGTCAAAAAAAGCTAAACGAGTTTATTATAGTTACTGCTTAATGATTAGTCCCTTAACCAAATTTCTTTTACAAGCTTATACTTTGTTTCACAGTGATACTACGCCCTGCCCGCTAAAGCAATTTCCTGAAATTGCAAATTCCTCTGAACCCGTTACCCTGTAAGAGTTATAAAATTCAATATGTGTCGCGTCAAAATTACGATCTTCCCTTAGCATCTTGAATAAATCGCTTTTGGCTTCGGTAGGGCCAAATAAAAATACCTCATCGCTTTGCAGTAAAGCCGCGGCAATATTTTTGTGATAGGCCAATTGTTCCCGCCGCTGCATACAAAGCACCTGGCTCTTACCCCGGCCAACGGCCTTTTCTCTGTCTGCAATTGTATATCCCGAAGTAATGGTTTGTGGCATTTGCACTATATCTGAAAAGGGTATGATATGGGCATTTGAATAATCCATCCAAACGCCGGTTTTTATATAGGGAATCATAATATTAGTTTAAATAGTTATCTGGCCGGGAGCTTATTGAAAGGAAGAAGTCTCGCCACCGCTCAGTACCCGCTTAGGGTAATCTCGTTTTAAGTCATCTTTTATCAGGGATATTTTTAGTATAACGGCAGCCTTTTTTATAAGGGCCTCTGTACCATAAGCAATAAGCATAAAATTACCTGCATTGTTGTGGCTCTTATTCTTTAAAACCTCGTCTTTTGCATCCACAATAGAAAGCATCTCCATAGTAAACCCGCTTTTATTGAGTGCTATTACAGCTTCCTCAGCCTGCGGGTAAGCGCCGTAAAACGCCACCATTGCTTTGTTATTTTTCATGATAAAAGTGTTTAAGTTTAGCTTTTTAGTAAAACAGGTTAATCAAATTCCCGGCTGTATTTTACAGCAAGCTGATTGTCAACTTTTAAAACCCCGGGTGCATTCCATGCTATCCTTGCAGCTTCTTCTTTTTCATACCATGAATCGATACTTCCGGTTAAAGTCAGGGTGTGCCCATGCGCCTCCAGCTTCATCCCCTCGCAGTTCAATGAACCGCTGCGCAGGAGCGCTTTATAAATATCTTTTGTATTTATCACATCGTCAGGATTACTTCTTATGGCTATAGTGTTTATTACGCCTTTTACCCCTATAAGATTGATAACTGCTTTTTTCGCAGCTTCTTTCTGGTGGTTCCAGGCTACTTCTCCTTGCAGTGTTACCCATCCTGATTCAACTGTTACAGTAACGCTGTCATGAGGTATTGCAGAGCTCCACTTAAAGGCATTGATAACCTGCCGGGCTATTTCAGCATCTGTATTGCTCCCATGGCTGTTGTAGCGTACTTCTATATTTTCTACCACGGCTTTTACCCCTTCTATTTTTTTTGCCGCCGCCTCAGCTTCCGCTTTTTTAGCATAGCAGTCAACCGTACCTGTAAGGGTAACGATACCGTGTTTAACAATTACACCAATTTCAGCCGCGTGTAACAGCGGCTCCCATTTAAGGGCCTGCTGAACTTTGCGTTGTAAATCTTCATTTGTTTTCATTCTCTTAGTCTTTTCATGCTTAGTATGATTTGACATTACAAAGGTGCAACGTAAGAGACCTAGGGAAAATGATGTGTTGCAGTTGAATATGTGATTTTAAACATTTTATTTAAAATCGGTTAATTAGCAGTGAGCTGATAAATATTTGATTATCTGTAAAATAAAATTATAAATGGCATAGTATTAACCTTAAATGGACTTTTAAGGCCGACCTTTACAAGTATTAAAAAATTGTTAAATGGAAAACACTGCATTGTTACATGCTCTTGTGCAAAATGCGATTGATGGTATTATAACCATTGATGGGATAGGTACGATAGAAAGTATTAACCCAGCGGCCTGTAAATTGTTTATGTACGCCCAGGAGGAAGTTATAGGGAAAAATATTTCTATGTTAATGCCTTCACCGGACAGGGAACAGCACGATGGGTACCTCAAAAATTATAACATGACCCATAAACCTAAGATAATAGGTATTGGGAGGGAGTTATTAGGGTTGCGAAAAGACGGGCACCAGTTCCCAATGCAGCTTGGGGTTAGCGAGGTAGCCTATTCCGGGCGCGTAATTTATGCCGGGTTTGTACACGACCTTAGCCAGCAAAAAGAATCGAATAGTAAGCTTAAGCAGTATGCATCTCACCTGGAGGAGCTTGTAGAAGAGCGTACCCTTTCGCTAAACAATACTATTAAGGCACTACAGCTGGCTAAAGAAAAAGTAAGTTCTTCATTAGAAAAAGAAAGGGAACTTAGCAAATTAAAGAATCGTTTTCTATCTATGGCTTCCCATGAGTTCAGGACACCTTTAAGTACCGTACAGCTATCAGCCTCTTTAATAGAAAAATATGCACTACCTTACAACGATACAAACATTACCAAGCACATTGTAAAAATTAAAAGTGCCGTAACCAACCTGACAGCAATACTTAATGATTTTTTATATGTAGAACAGGCGGAGGAAGGCAACGTAAAGGCAAACCATACCCGTTTTGATATAGTAAAGCTTGGGGAAGAAATTACCGAAGAAATGCAGTTGCTTGCAAAGCCCAACCAAAATATTGTTTTAAGGCATTTTGGAGACCAAAGAATGGTGTACCTGGACCATCACCTGCTTAAGAATTGCATAATAAACCTGATGACCAACGCCGTTAAATATTCAGGAGAAAATACTGTAATTGAATTTCATACCGAGATTAACGAACACCAGTATTTAATTTGCGTGCGCGATAATGGCATAGGCATACCGGCAGAGGAACAGAAGCACTTATTTGAAGCCTTTTTCAGGGCGCATAATACGGGAAGTATACCCGGTACAGGGCTTGGATTAAATATAGTGGCCCGTTATGTAAAGATCATGAACGGTACAATAGAATTTAAAAGTGCAATAGAAAGAGGAACACTATTTACCCTAACATTTCCAATAGTATGAGCAAAGTATTAATTATAGAGGATAACAATGATATTAGGGATAATATTGTTGAAATACTGGAACTGGCAGACTACCAGGTTTTTGAAGCCAATAATGGAAAAACAGGTGTGGCCATGGCACTTAAAAACCTGCCCGACATTATATTGTGCGACATTATGATGCCCGAACTTGACGGCTATGGGGTATTGCACCTATTAAATAAGCACGACGACACTAAAATGATTCCTTTTATTTTTATAACAGCACGGTCTGAAAGGCTTGACTTGCGAAAGGGGATGGATCTGGGTGCTGATGATTACCTTACAAAGCCTTTTGATGACCTGGAGTTACTTAACGCCATTGAAAGCAGGCTTAAAAAAAAGGGCCTGCAACAGGATTTTTACAGCAAGTCTTTAGAGCGGCTTGATACTATTGTCTCTAAAAATGAAGGGCTTAACGAACTTAAAAAAATAATCAGTGAACGCAAGGAAAGGATGTTTAAAAAAAACCAGGTTTTGCATTATGAGGGTGACCGGGCCCTTGGTGTATACCTGATTATATCGGGCAGGATAAAGACTGTAATGATGGCCGAAGATGGCCGCGAACTTATGACCGGTATTTACCAGGCAGAAGATTTCCTTGGGGTTAACATCATTCTTTCTAAAGGTGTCAATATAGATACGGCAACAGCCCTTGAAGATAGCCAGGTTTGCTTTTTTCCTAAAGAACAACTGGAAGAATTATTACTTATCCATCCGGATATTGCCGGTAAATTCATCAAAATTCTTTCAGGTGAGATACGTGATAAAGATGCACACCTGTTACAACTGGCTTATCAATCCGTACGTAAAAGGATAGCAGGGGCTATATTGCGGTTGTTTAAGCAAAACACTACCGAAGGGTCTATAAGTATAACCCGGGATAACCTTGCGGCAATGTCCGGCACAGCATCAGAAACGGTAAGCCGTACGTTAACAGAATTTAGAAATGAAGGGCTGATAGGAAAAAAAGGCAGTAACCTTACTATTTTAAACCTACTTAGCCTTACGAATTTGAAAAATTAGTGCTAATCTCCCCTTTAAATACAGTTAGGCTTATCTTTTAAAAGCCCTGCCAATAATTTTAGACAATTCTTTTATAATCAGAGGGACAGACCCTAATATAAATACCATTGCCCAGCCCCATGCATCAAGCGGCTGAAGGTTAAAAGCCCTTTGCATAAACGGGATGCCAATAACAAGCAGCTGTAGGGCGATGCCCAAAACAATAGCGCCTAACAGGAACTTGTTCGAGAAGAAGCCAACTTCAAATATGGTTTTATGGCGGTTGCGCATTGCCAGTGCATAAAACAGCTGGGCAATTACAAGCGTCATAAACGCCATGGTGCGTGCATACTCTACAGTATTGCCTGGTATTGATGCATCCAGCGGGCTATAGCCATGCTCATAATGCCCATACCAAAATGCCATAATGGTTACAGCACCTATAAGCAGGCCGCCTATAACCGTGCGCAGCCCGGCCCCATCAGAAAAAAAGCTTTCCCCAGGGTTTCTCGGCTTTTGCTTCATTACATCAGGGTCAGGGGTATCTATGCCCAGTGCAATTGCCGGCAATGAGTCGGTTAGTAAGTTTATCCAAAGCAGTTGGGTGGCTATAAGCGGCGTATCCCATCCTAATAGCAGGCAGATAAACATGGTTACCACTTCGCCCAGGTTGCAGGAAAGTAAAAAGATAACCGATTTTTTAATATTATTATAAATATTCCTTCCCTGTTCTACGGCCACTACAATGGTAGCAAAGTTATCATCGGTCAATATCATATCTGCCGCTTCTTTTGCAACATCAGTTCCGGTTATACCCATTACCACGCCTATATCTGCTGCTTTAAGCGATGGGGCGTCATTTACGCCATCGCCCGTCATCGATACAATATTCCCTTTAGCTTTTAGTGCTTTAACAATATTTATCTTGTGTTCGGGAGAAACACGTGCAAATACCCTGTAGTCTTCCACTTTTAAAGCAAAATCTTCTTTAGATAAGCCGTCAATTTCCGGCCCGGTAATAGCCTGGCCCAACCGTTCTGCAATTCCCATTTCATGTGCAATTGCAAAAGCGGTTTCTTTATGGTCTCCGGTAATCATTACTGTTATAATGCCTGCTTCTTTAGCTATTTGCACTGATTGTTTTACCTCTTTGCGTGGAGGGTCTATCATACCTACAAGGCCAATCAGCAACAGGTTGTTTTCCATTTCTTCGTTCCCCGGGATGCTGTCCACAGGCTTATAGGCAGCACCCAGTGTGCGCAATGCTTTAGATGACATGGCAGAGGTAGCTTCCCTATACCGCGCTATTAGTTCGGGTGTAAGCGGTGTTACTTCTCCATCCTGTATAACGTGCGTGCACACCTTTAATAAGCTGCCTATCGCCCCTTTAGTATACACCGTAAATTTCCCATTTTCTTCAGCAACTACCGACATCAATTTCCTGTCAGAGTCAAACGGAAGTTCGGCCACCCTTTTGTTTTTATCGCGTACCGCCTTGCTGTCAATACCTGCTTCATTGCCCCATAACAGTAAAGCAATTTCAGTAGGGTCGCCGGTACCCTGGTTATTTTCGTATGTAGCATCAGAACATAGTATCATGGCTTTTTGCAGTAGCTGCAAACTATCGTTTACGGCTTGGCCGGAGGTTTGTTCAGCATTTTTGCCAAGACAAAACGATTCCGTCACCGTCATTTGGTTAAGTGTAAGTGTCCCTGTTTTATCAGTACAGATAATGGTAACAGAGCCTAACGTCTCTACCGCAGCCAAACGGCGGATAATAGCATTTTTTTTAGACATGCTGGTAACGCCCAGCGAAAGCACTATGGCTACAATAGCCGTTAACCCTTCGGGTATGGAGGCAACGGCAAGCGATATAGAAAGCAGGAACATGTCTAAAAGGTCACGCCCCTGAAAATAAGAGACCGCAAAAATAAACGCGCATATGCCAATAGCCATTTTTCCCAGCGTTTTCCCCAGGCGGTCAAGGCGTTGTTCCAGGGGGGTCTTGTCCGTTTCCTGGTTGCTGATAAGCCCGGCAATTTTACCTAATTCTGTTTGCATCCCGGTAGCCACCACAACGCCTACGCCACGGCCGGAGGTAACTAAAGTTGACATGAACATTATATTGGATTGCTCACCTAATGGTATACTAGCATCGGTCAGGACGGCGTTTGCATCTTTATCAGCGGGAAGTGATTCACCTGTAAGCGCAGATTCATCAGCTTTAAGCCCGGCCGATCCCAGCAACCGCAAGTCAGCAGGTACATAGCGGCCTGCATCAAGCAGTATAATATCGCCGGGTACAAGTTCGCCGGCTTCAACCTCTATGGTAGCACCATCCCTTTTTACAATAGCTTTGTGCGATATTATAGCCTTTAACGCGTCGATGGCGTTGCCGGCTTTTATTTCCTGTACCACTCCAATTACAGCGTTCAGGATGATTACAATACTTATGATAACGGCATCTATATACTCGCCCATAAAAAGGGTAATAACAACCGCCGCAAGCAATATATAAATCAGCCAGTCCTTAAGCTGCGAAAGGAACAGCAGGAAGATACTTTTTTTGTTTTTAGCCTCAAGCTTATTGGGGCCATACTTTTCTTCAAGCCCTGCTATTTCAGTTGCGCGCAGCCCCGTTGCCGGGTTAACGCTGAACGCTTCCAAAACTTCATTTATCGTTTTCTCAAACCACATACTTACTCTTTTATGAATTTTTGGGCAATTCGTGTTTTTTTATCGGAATGTCCAATTTAACTTGCAAGTTTTTTTGCGTAGGTTACAAATACCATAGCTTTATGGGGCAGGCCATCATCGGTAAGGGGCAGCATGTTTCCATCTCCCATATTCCCATCCATAATCCACCAGGATTTTGTAACACCTGTTACCTGGTATACTGTAATATTATAGGTCGTGTTTTTGTAGCGGTAATCGATAATTACAGAGGCCCATTCCAAAGGGAAACAGGGTATAAAATGCAATCTGTCATGTTGTAATTGTATACCCAGTAACGAGCCTGTTATAAACTGGTACATCCATCCGGCCGAGCCGGTATACCAGGTCCAGCCACCACGCCCTTTATGCGATTCGTTAGCATATACATCTGCCGCCATTACATAAGGCTCTACCTTATATATCTTTGCAGCAGCAACGTCCAACGAATGGTTTACGGGCTGTATCATGCTAAACAGTTCGTATACTTTCTCCCTTTCCTGCAGGGCTGCAAAGGCCATTAGCGTCCATATTGCGGCATGGGAGTACTGCCCGCCATTTTCGCGTACCCCCGGTACATATCCTTTAATATATCCTGGGTTTAATGCTGATTTGTCAAACGCAGGTGTCAGCAGTTTTATAAGTTTCATATCCCGGCTTACAAGGTTTTTATCTACCGATGCCATAGCAATAATCCCACGTTCGTGCGTTGCCGCGCCGGATAATACTGCCCAGCTTTGCGAAATAGCATCTATGCTACACTCTTCATTTTCTTTAGATCCTAAAGGGGTGCCATCGTCAAACCAGGCTCGCTTGTACCATTCGCCGTCCCAGGCATTCGCCTCTATATGCTGCTGTAGTGCCACGGCCTGTTCACTACAGGTTGCTGCAAATGCTGTATCGCCATAAGCCAGTGCCACTTCTTGAAAGCCTGTTAATACGTCATACAGGAAAAACGCCAGCCATACACTTTCGCCCGTGCCTTTGTTCCCTACACGGTCCATACCATCGTTCCAATCACCGCCGCCCATAAATGGCAGGCCATGCACACCAAATTTTAAGCTGTGCTGTATGGCAAGTACCGAGTGATGGTAAAGGTCGGCCGTAAGGCTGCTTACAGGGGAAAGATCGTAAAGCGATTCTTCTCCGTCTTTTAATACCCTGCTTTCCAGAAAAGGTTCTGCTTCCCACAAAATGGCACTGTCCCCGGTGGTAGCAATGTATTTTCCCACTGCAAACGGCAGCCATAACAGGTCGTCCGAGCAGGTAGTACGCACGCCCCTGCCTTCAGGCGGGTGCCACCAGTGCTGTACATCGCCTTCAATAAATTGCCTTGAGGCATTAAGCAGTATCTGCTCGCGGGCCATTTGCGGCTTGCTGTGCAATATTGAGAGCACATCCTGTAATTGGTCCCTAAACCCAAACGCGCCGCCCGACTGGTAAAAGCCACTACGGGCAAAAAGCCTTGACGCCATGGTTTGATAAGTAAGCCATCCGTTTGCTAAGACGTTTAACGCATTATCAGGGGTAGTCACCTGTACGGCACTTAAGGTTTCCCGCCAGTATTCTTTTACTTCGGCCAATGATTGTATAACAGCATCACGGTTGTCAAATTTCTGGATGAGGTTCATGGCCGCAGCCGTTGTAGATTCGCTCCCTATCTGGAAAACAATCTCTTTTTCTTCGCCATCGGCAAGGTCAAATTTTACCTGCAGGGCACCACAGGCATCTATCGCTGCACCCATACTGCCCGAAAGCCTGCTGCGCTTCATTGCTGCCGGATTTGCTAAACTGCGGTTACGGCCAATAAATTCTTTTCGGTCTGCGGTATAGCTAAAGTTACCACCACCGTTTACCTTAAAGAACGCCACACGCTCAGAAAAAGCCTGGTTGTACCTGTTCATGAATAGCAGTGCCCCACTTTTAGCATCCTGCTCAGAAACTATATTCATATTTGTTTTAGAACGTACATCGCCCAGTATAATCTCTAAAAATCCTGTGGCCGACAATTTGCGTACCCTGCCGGACTGGTTCTTTATTTTTATAACTACAAATTTTATAGGCCACTCTTTATCTACATACACCTTCATTTCAGTATGTACAGCATCATTACAATGTTCATAGGTTGTATATCCAAAACCATGTGTGGTAATATATGGGGTATCACCCTGGGCCGGGTAAGGTGCAGGCGACCAGAAGGCACCACTTTCTTCATCACGGATGTAAAAGGCTTCGCCGCCGCCGTCGGATACAGGGTCATCACTCCATGGGGTTATCCTGTACTCGTGGGCATTAATGGCCCAGGTATATGCCGACCCATTCTCTGATGCTATCGTTCCAAAATAGGGGTTGGCAATTACATTAACCCAGGGGGCAGGTGTTTTAGCCAGTAAACTTGTGCATATTTTGTATTCTTTTCCGTCGGCACTAAAGCCCCCGGTACCGTTATAGAACTGTAGGTTGTCCGGCAGGTGTAAAGGCTGTGCATTGTTTTTAGCAGGAATTGCATCCTTAATGGTTTGCAGCAAGGCGGGATACCCTTTCTGCAGCCCACTATTATTTATTTGGTCTGCTAACGAGCCTTTATCGTCCCTGATAATTACACGGGCCACACTTTCAAACAAAATACGATCTTCGGGCGATATCTGGTCGGTAGATTTTACGTAAATGTTTCCCGGTACATTATGGGTTAGATTATTACCTGCGGTGATCATGCCCAGTATCTGGTCTTGTAGCACCTGCCTGTACGTACCATGGTCTTCATTCCATATTACAAGGTCTACCGCCAGTCCTTTCAGCTGCCAGAAGGTGTGGGCTTTTATCATTTGGATCACCAGGTCTATACTATCGGGGCTAAGCACCTGCAGCAACACTATAGGAAGATCGCCGGAAACAGAATGGCTCCATAATCCTGACTGTCCCCTTAAATTGCTTTTTATAGTAGCTATTGCGGCACGCAGGTTAGGGTTGGCATAAATTACAGATGCTGCTAATTTTTCAAACAATTGGGCATCGGCCTCTGTGGTGTTTATCTGGCGTATCAAAACCTGGCTGTGCGTCCATGATAGCTCTAAGGCGCGCCTGCGGATGTTTCGGTCACGGTATTTGTGCATTAAAGCTTCGCAGCTATCCCTGGTTTCACTTATGCCCAGTATCAGGTCAATGGTAGCAACCTGGCCTGGGCGTAAGGTAATGCGGTAGCGTATGGCATTAATGGGGTCTAAAACCGCGCCCTGCCTGCCGGATAATTCCGGCTCATCAATAGCCTGGGGGTATGCCAGTGTTTTTCCACGGCCAATAAATTGCATGCGGTCCGTTTCATATGAAACCGCTTCAACCGTACCCCTATGGACATCCATAAGGTGGAAAAGGTGTGGAGGCGTTTCATGTTCTGATTTTGGCCTTCTGGTACTAAAGATGGCATTATACTCCTGTAAAATTTCGGTTTGTACAAACAGGTTGCTAAAGGCAGGGTGCGCCTCGTCCGACGCCTGGCTTGCTATAACTGTTTCCGAATAACTGGTTACTTCAATGGTTTTAGAAACCGAGGTCCTGTTGGTGATTTTTACCCTGCGTATCTCAACATTGTCTTCCGGCGAAACTACAATATCGGTTTTAGTGTCAAAACCATCATCCTGCCTGTGAAACTCTATGTGTCCCTGCGAAAAAATGGCCTCATAGCTGTTAGCCATTTTCATGGTAGGGTGGTGTGCGTTCGACCAGAAGTTGCCACTGGCTACATCCTTTATATAACAAAATAATCCGTAGTCATCTTTAGTACCATCTTCGCGCCAGCGGGTTACAGAGAGGTCGTTCCAGCGGCTGTAGCCCCCGCCCGAATTTGATACCATTACCTGGTAATGCCCGTTGCTTAATAAATGCAGCTGTGGCGTGGGGCTATCGGCCGTAGTAATGTGACGTACCTGCGAATCCGGGTTTGCTGTGATAATCTCCGTGCTGTCAGCCGTATGGGCATAAAAAATCGATGTTTTAGGGATGCGTTCCTGTAGCAATAAAAGAGTTGCCTGAAAACGCAGTTCTGCCACGAAGCGCTGCTGCATGGGCTTGTTTAATAATACATAAGCTAATGACAGGAAGCCCATACCCTGGTGGTGTACCATGTATGAGTTTATAACCACATGGTCCTGGCCCCTTGGCAGGCGTGCAGGGGTATAATCTATCGCTTCAAAAAAGCCGTATTCGCCCTCAAAGCCTTTGTCTGAAAGTAACTGTAAATTAGCACAGGCCTTTGAGGGCAGTACCATAAGGGCGAGCATGGATGCATACGGCGCGATAACAAGGTCTTCTTCGAGTCCGCGCTTTAGCCCTATGCCGGGCACACCAAAGGCATGGTACTGGTAGTTTAAATTAGCATCTACGTTATTATATCCCGACTCTGATATACCCCATGGGATGCCGCGTTTTTTACCATATTCTATTTGCAGCTTTACATTGGCAATATTGGTTTGGTACAGCAATGTGTTTTCATAGGTTGGCATTACCAGTTGTGGCATAAGGTACTCAAACATAGAGCCGCTCCAGGAAAGTAATATGGGGCCTCCTTTAGAATTAGTAAGCAGCCTGCCCAACGAAAACCAGCTTTCCTGCGGCAATTTGCCTTGTGCAATCCCTACAAAGATACCCAGCCTCGATTCCGATGCCAGCATATCATAATAACTGTCGTCTTTGCGCTGCTCATCTACATTAAACCCTATGCGTAAAAGGCAGGTTGTGGTATCGTACAAAAAGTCATACTCAACAGTACTTAATTGCTCACATTGCCCGGCCAGTTGTTCTAATGTACTGCTTCTTTCGGCTGCAAGGCGGGAAGCAGTGGCAAAACAAACCCGGATATTTTCCAGCCATGTATTTTCTTCCGTACTGTTTGCCTCTCCTTTATAAAGGCCTAACTGTTGTAGCACCTTATCTTCAATCTCAAGGATATTTAACGTGGATAGATTAATATCCAATACGTTTAATTTGGTAAATGGTGCCGGTACAGGGAGGTACGCTGCCCAGGGAGCCTGCTGGTAAAAGTCGTTGCGGATATCCTGTAGTTGCGTTTTAAATTCGTCAACCCAGTTGGTCGTATAATCATTAATTTCGGGTGCTGAACCAACCAGTTTTTCGCTGAGGGCTAACAGTAGTTCCAGGTAATTTTTAATGCCGGATAACGAGTTGCTTTCATCTGCCATTGCAATATTAATAAGGTTACCTATTTCCTGTAAAGCTTCATTCTGACTTACCGGTTGGCTGTCTTTTAAAAGGGAGAGTGTAGTTTGCAAACCCTCTAAAGTTTTTGCAGCAAAAAGAGGCTGCTGCTTAAGCAGTAAAAGCCCCTGGCGCAGGGTAAGCAGGTGCCCTAAAAGGTTGCCGCTATCTACAGTAGACACATACCTCGGCAATAATGTTTGCAACGTTTGGGTATCATACCAATTGTAAAAATGCCCCTTGTAGCGATTCATTTTAAAAAGGGTTGCCATTGTATCTTCGGTACGCTGTAGCATAGTATTCAGGGGAATATAGCCAAAGTCGTATGCTGTTAAATTTGCCAGTAAGGCGAGGCCGATATTTGTAGGCGAAGTACGGTGGGCAATAACCGGTTCCGGGTGCTGCTGGAAGTTATCGGGCGGAAGCCAGTTTTCCTGCTCCGTTACAAATTTCTGGAAAAACAGCCAGGTTTTACGTGCCGATTGGTGAAGGAAAGCGGTTTGGCTTGTGCTTAATTCAGGGATGTCCTGTTTTTCCGGAATGCTTAACTTCCATGCAATTGCCGGGGAAAGCAGCCAAAGTAGTAGAATAGGCAGTGCTACAAAAAATGCCGGGTAGTTGGTTACTAAAAACAGGCAAATGCACGCAACAGACAGCAGCGGCCCAATCCACATTTTAAGGTAGTTAGACCAAAGCGTATTCTTGATATTTGAAGATATTGCTGAGGGTGTCCACTGCAATAAATGTTTGTGGCTGACAATCATACGCCAGTTGGCACGCACAATGGCATCTGTATAGCGGTAAGATTCATACGGTAACACAGCAAGGCCGAACATAAAGCGCAGCAGGATGTGTTTTACAGAGGTTCCTACATCTAAAACGTGCGCTTTCAGGTCCAGGTCATCAGGACGAAGTATAAGGCGTAGTATTGCAGCAGCCATTACCGGTAGCAAAACAATCATTGTTACGGCGATGGTCCAGAACCATGGGTAGGGCAGTACTGACCATCCTAATAAAAGGATTAGCAGTAAGGATAGCGGCATAAGGCTCCTGCGCAGGTTATCAAATATTTTCCATTTAGAGAGCAACGAAAGCGTGTTTACACTAAAACGCCCATTACTGCCGGTAACATAGGGCATTATCCAGGCGGCAATTTGCCAGTCGCCGCGTATCCAGCGGTGGTTACGTTTTACATCGGCCTCATAGCCCGATGGGTTTTGCTCATACAAGAGTACATCGCTTACTAATCCTGACCTTGTGTAGCAGCCTTCGAGCAAATCGTGGCTAAGAATACGGTTTTCTTCAAAGAGTTGCCCTACGGCATGTTCAAACACATCAATATCATAAATACCTTTACCAATAAAGGAGCCTTCGTTAAAGAGGTCCTGGTACACATCAGACGATGCCCTGGTGTACGGGTCTATCCCTTCAAGGTCGCCCTGCATGCGCAGGTATAACGAAACAGGGCCTTTTGTAAAGTTGGAGGCTACGCGCGGCTGGAGGATGCCGTACCCTTCGGTAACCCTTTTCTTTTGTTCGTTATATACAGCATGGTTTAGCGGGTGCGCCATGGTGGCTACAAATTTCCATCCGGCTTCGCGCGGCAGCTGTGTATCAGAGTCGAGCGTAATAATATATTTTATGAACCCTGCAGCTTGATAGTTACCTGTAATGTGTGTAAAAGCTTCGCCGTCACTTTTTCGTAACAGGGCATTTAGTGCCGATAGTTTCCCTCGCTTGCGTTCATACCCCATCCATTTGCCTTCCTTAGCATTCCATTTCCGGGAACGGTGAAATAAGAAAAACCTGTCGGGATGCAGGGTAGGGGCGTATTTACTGTTTAATTCGGCAATCCGGGATATAGCATCTTCAAGAAGGCTATCATCAGCGGGCATAATTTCCTGGTCGGCATCTGTAAAGTCGGTCAGGAGTGCAAAATACAGGTTCTCGTCCTTATTAGCTAAAAAGCGTACTTCAAGGGCTTCTGTTAGTGCGTCAATATCCTCCCTGCCGGTAAGCATGGTGGGTATTGCCACCATAGTTTTACATTCGGCAGGAATGCCTTTAGAAAAATCCATACGGGGCAGCAATGCAGGGCGCACCCACACCGTAGCCAGCCAGTTTATAAATGAAACAGCGAGCTGTAATGACCCGCCAAAAGATAAAGCCCCTGTTAAAGCCAATACCAGCCATGAAAAATTGCCGTAGCAGTATGCCACAGATAGCATACCTGCCGCGCCTGCCGGTGCTATTATAAAAATGTAAAATAAATATAAAAATACCATTTTACCCTGCATACCACGCAGCAGGTGCTGCCTGACGGTGTAACGTATTTTTGCAGCCTGCTCAATAGTCCTTTTGCCTTTATCGATAAGGTAGAACCCGATGTGGCCTTGCCTTGGGGCATTTTTCGTATGGGCTTCCCGGGTAATGGCAATTACTTTTTCGGCAACTTCTGTCTCGCTTAACAGGCTGTCTTTTGCTATAGCTTCCACCACATGCCTGTACCTGTCGCGTGTTGCAAAGTCCATATTAGGGTAAATGCCGGCAGGGTCCTGGCGTAAAACTTTTTCTACACTGCTGAGGGCTTCTGCAAACTCACGCCAGTCTGTAGCGCCTATAAGCCGCAATGTGCCTATGCTATTTCTTACGGATGCCTGGTTTGCCGCCTGCTTTTGGTTTTCCTGCCATACAAGGTCGTTACCCGCTGTCCCGGTTTTTAATAATTGTTGCTCCATCCAGCTAAGCGGTAGTGCTAATATGGGGCCTTTACCGCTTAACCTTCGCGTAAAGCCTGCAACAAAGGGGCTGTTTAATACAGGTTTAGCCTGTACCATTTCAGCAACTGTCAATATCAGGTCAGACGGGTCTTCTTTTGCTGTTTCCAGCATTTTATCTGCCCAGTAGTCGGCAAGGTTATCATCAATCATGTCCAGGGCAATCTGTTCAGAAACCCTTCTGAGGTTTTCTATAACGGCAATACGCAGCATTATGGGTATGGCCCATAATTCGCCAAGTGTTAGCAGTTTACTGCTTTGGTAAGCGGTTATAAAACCCTTCAGGCTTTTCGCATCAACGCGGCCATCGCTATGCGATATAATTTCGAGTACAATATCATACACCCTTGGCATTCCGTCTGTTATTCCATCATTTAGGTATGGCAGGCCTTCACTATATCCCTTTGGTAAGTGTTTTCGGGATATAACAATTTGTTCTTCAATCAGATAAAAG
>Ga0247803_1000416_pt1 | contig 23512 bp, 24 predicted proteins | sample UWRJL014104B1_FD_180928 | JGI IMG/M metagenome (GOLD analysis project Ga0247803, IMG submission 180928) | Plant litter microbial communities from Arlington Agricultural Research Station in Wisconsin, United States - UWRJ-L014-104B-1 | ecosystem: Environmental > Terrestrial > Plant litter >...
CCTTCAGGATGGACAGCTAAAATACCGTTTACCTGATCTGCTTCACCGTTTGCTATTTTAGCGTTTAAACTTTGAACATCCTCAGTAGTAAGGCGGTTTTTTTCAAATTTGTCTGACCAGAACTTAATAAAATTTGCTACTTGCTTGGTTTCAATTTCAGTGATAATGGGTTGGAGGCTTTTCTTCAAGTCATCAGCAGCCAGCGTGTCTTTCGTGTAGAAAGGGTTAAGGGCTTTTACAAAAGGAAAATCAGAAGATCTTTTGATTACGATAATTAAATATGAAACAGCTACAATGGCTACTATAATAGCAGCGATACTGGAAGGGGTAAAATTCATTTATCTATTTTATATATTGATGTGTAATACGCTTGCTAAACTTGTTAAAAGTAATATCGTACAAAGTTGGTAAAAAACAAGTATAAAACGGTTTTTAATTATTGCTAATTCATATTTCCGCTTTTTTGTTTAGTGGGTAGCGAACGGTTGGAGTGTAATTTTCGCTGAATACATCGATTCTTATAATTCTTTCTGTTATCATTTACATCACAAATTCAATTTTCATGATTATAATGTGCTAAACCACCTTGGATTGCCCTCTGGTTGTACACTCGTGTGGAAGAAGACAAGGTCAAGCCATGTTGTAGTCATATTTAAGCTATACCATGTTTACCCCATATATACCTTAACTATACTACAACTTTACTACAACTATACCTGGAGAGTAAATTAGAGGTAAGTTTAAGGTACGGTTGTAGTAACGATGGGGTAAACATGGTATGGCTTTAGTACAGCTTTAATACTGCTATGGTATATCTTCTTCCAAACCAGTGTAGGACTAGAAAGGGAACAAGGGTGTAATAAAGTTTTTGAAGTTGATACGTTGCCAGTTTCTAAGCATTGAAATAGGGAAGGGCATTTTATGCGTCTGCGATTATATTATTGATTCAAAATTCGAGTTGTTCTTCGACGTTAGCAAGAATCTCACAATCACAAAATCCATTATTTACTATTAGCCAGCCGATAACATCATCCGCATTGTCAACATTGATTAAGTTCAAGAACCAAATTGTCAATGTATGGTCTTCCTTGCATTCTTCCTTCTGCAATGCTAAATCCAAATAATTAAATAGGCCCTTAAATTTATCTCTACTCATCGGCAGGCTATCTTCAAATTCTTTCCGAACCTTTAATCGAAGTTCATTACGTATCTGTTTGCGCCTGGCTTTGTCTGTCATAAGAAATTACATTGGTCTATTCTTCCTTCCTGAAATCCAAAATAGAACTTTTACATTATATAACAATGGGTTACGTCACTTAAGTTGCTTTTGATAGAGCTCTTTAATAGAACAAGATGTATATGAAAATGTAAGTTAAACGGTGTTTAAACCCTTAAAACACACTTATTTCATATTTAATTTGCAACCCATTCAAATTTAATTACTTTTGCCACCCACGGGGGATTAGCTCATTTGGCTAGAGCGCTTGCCTGGCAGGCATCGTTAAATGACCTCATACAGCGTCCAAATTGCTATTTTCTATTCCTTTTAAATCCTCACACTGTTTTCACACTGTATCTAACCTGTTATCTATTTTTGTTAATTAATGTAAGTTAATAAATGAATTGGTGTTACAGTATCCCATCATCGCCAAAACTGTAATATTCATCATTACATATAATAAGGTGATCCAGTATTTTCAGATCTAACATCTTACCTGCGTCGACTAATCTTCTTGTTAAAGCTAGATCTTCATTACTAGGATCAAGTTCTCCACTAGGATGATTATGACACAATATAATCCCGGATGCACAGGCTTTCAATGCTGATGTAAATATTACTTTAGGATCTGCAACTGTACCACTCAATCCTCCAGAGGAAATGTGTACAATTCCTAACACCCTGTTTCTCCTGTTTAGCAGCAAGATTTTAAACTCTTCCAGCAGGGCAATCTTTCCCTTGTCCCACTGTTGTATTAAGATATCATAAGCGTCTTTAGATTTGCTTATTTGTGGTCTCTCTGAAACCTTAAACTTTGGCCTGTAAGTGATCTCCACCTCTGCGACCTTTAATAATTCTGATTGTATTACCATATTGATTTATATTAATTATGGTAACCTAACTAAGCTTTCAGCTCCACCTAAGTCAAGAAGCAACGGAATAAATGGATAGTATGTAATGGCCATTAGAGCGTTTATGCCGGAATTTCTTGAAACGTGTTGAGCGGACAAGTTTAGCTTTGTGCAATAATTATCAAATCATATATTTTATAATAATGATATAAGACTAAAAGGTATAACCATTTATAAATCCCTGTTGCATGCAGCTGTTTTGTTCATTAATTAATTGTCCTGTGTTGCAAACATCAGGAGTTTCATCACAATGATCAGGTATAACTGTTACATAAGGTACAATCTGGTGAGCTATAAATTTAGCACAAAGCACATTTACATGTAATTATTAACATTTAGTATCGCGTGTTTATAATTTTGACTCTATCACCAACCTTCACAGAATGAGATAACGCTTTACTTATACTTGATTCGAGAAGCATATTTAGACTAAGAGTATTTTCTCGCTTCGCTTGTTCAGAAATTAAAGTGGACATTTTTTCTTGGATGTGGTGTACCTTGTAAAATCCTTTAGTTATCTCAATGTTCCCAAGACTTTCTCCTGTCAAAGGGTCATAAACCTCCCTGCCTTCTTCAAATACCACAAATTTCATAACCGATGTTAAAAAGTCCGTATACCCTTTATTAATTATAATTGTATAATCGTCCATCTTTTCAGCCACTCTAATATCTAGATCTTGCAATTCCATACTTATTCAGTGTATCTAATATAACTCTTAATACTAAGCTTCCTCAGTACCTCAACATTATTATTGTTTAAAAATTCAATAGCTAAGGCTGAGTTTGATTCAAAAGCCTCATCGAATTTGGTTATTTTAATTTGGATAAAGTTATCTTGTATGTTTTGAACAAACCCCTGTGCAGCCTCGATCTGAAAGTTATTATCAATATAAAATATTGTAACTCTAGCAGAGTATTCAAGCAAATCACTTTTTTCTGCCAGCAGAGTAAATGTTTCAGGCATATAGCTAATCACTCTTATACTTTTTTGATCAGTTTTCTTAAGATCTATAAATAATTCATAAGCCAGTTTTGAAACGATTAATATAACAAACAGAAATAATATAATAAGTAACGCAAACCATCTGATCCCAATTTTTAGATCCCAATCATCGATAAATATAGCAGTTAATCCAATTATCCCTCCAACAATACCTATTAAAATAGAGATTCCATTTAGCGAAAGTATAACCCTTATTTTGTCTCTGATCATTTATTGAACATATTTGCTATTCAGAAGGCCAACTTTATGCCTTAAGAGGAATAGATTTAATTGTTAGATATATATTGTAGAAAGCTTTGTTTCACTACTAATATTAACAATAATCCTGTAAAGATAACAATGTAAGAACTAATTTGCAGTCAAAATGATACCTTAACAAATTTATAGTGTTGTAAATAGAACATTGATGGTAAACATATACTCTTTTAATAGAAATTATCTGATAAAACATATACAAAAGTAATCTAATGTCGAAAAATGCATTGACATATCCTAATTATACTAAAAGGTAGTGTTATTTACTAATACCTTTATAATAGTCATAATGGACCCCGCTGTTTAAAATAATAATATCTCCAATTGCAAATATTCGTTCTATATTTTGATAAATAGCAGAATTATTATAAATGGGCTTTAAATTTTGTACTCTTATATTCTGCACCTGTCTACTTTAATAAGGGTAAATATGAATAGGTTTATAGCTATAAAATAGGGACATTAAATAAAAAGGTATATACCTAGATCAATCCGTAATTTATTAGCTCGACTTGCTGTCTCTAATATCAATAGCTTTAATAAGATTTTCAGGAAGTTTGGAGTACAGATCATTAACAAAATTGGGCTGGGTGATCATTACATCGGTTATGAGATTAAGTAACGTAAAGAGAGGAACTGTTAGCTCATAATTATCTTTTAAATCAATGCTTCCAGGATGAACAGCATTATTTCCAATCACCCTAAGGACATCTAAAGATTTCTGAATTTGTACAGGTAATCCTTTTTCAACAAGTTTTTTGATGTCATCATTTATATTTTTGCCCTCCTCTCCTAATACTATACATAACTTCTGAATAGCTAGTCTTAGTAATGCGGCTGCGCCCCGGGGAGATTTGTTCAAAATACTTCTTGCTTCGTTATAATCTTCTTGAATTTCCACTGGCAAATCTTTATTAGGTAGTGGTATATTTGAAATGTCTGGTAAAATCATTTTCTCCTTAACCCAATAACTTGGTACCTTACAATGTTCACAAATTGCAATCTTTGAATTTTCCATCTCATAATAACCTCTATCATAATAGGATAAGGTATACCAGTATTGACGAGAGTATGCGTTGCATATTGGGCAATGGAAAGATGTTTGTTCAAAACTAGGCGCAACATAATTCATATATAAATCATTTGTAGTTAACGATTAATTATCGTTTTCATTTTTAAAATTAGCTGTTTTCATTTTCACTTGGAACCTTTAAATTTATAGATATAAAAAGTAGCTATCAACACATGAGATAGCTATGTAACAGATATTCTCATTCAGGATATTGATTGAGATAACAATGATAAAAAAACGGGACACTAAAGAAAAAGGTATATACCCTGATAAATTACTGTCCCACTTAAGTAGATTATTTATGTGCTACTGATCCATACATAAACTACTATAACTTATAAGCGCAATTATGTGATCATTTGCTTTTCGATGCTATTACCAGTTATTTTATCTTATACAGGCATTCTAATATTTAACTTTCTCTCGACATACAGGACAACTTCTTTTATAATCATCTTTTGAATGGCAGTGATAATAGTCTCCATTATTACATAATTAGGTTTCTTATGATCAATTGCGGGAAGTTGTACTTTAGTTTTGTTCATAGCTATTCTATTAAATTTAGTGCCATAGTCAAACTTTTTTGAAGTTGACACTCGGCTTGAAGCTATTATTACAAAAGCTATTGATTTATTGAACGGTTTGATTTTTGGCACAAAGTGTTGAATATGGGAATAACCAATAAAATCATCTTTTTGATAAAACATTGTTTCAGCTCCCAATGTGGTGTCAGAACAAGTTATTGTGTTCCCTTTATTTAGGCTCCCTAGATTTGAAAAACCCTGTACGCCATTTTCTGATGACGTATTAGAAATTAATGGAACCCTTCCGTTTTCAAAAATTATGTCGTCATTATTTAAACGATAATACTTCGTTGGATTGATTTCGAATAGGTCCTCGATGTTAAAGCCATGAAATGCAATTTTACCTTTTTCAAAATCTTCCAAAACCTGTTGCTCCTGGACAGTTAAACTATAATTTTTTAAACCAGTTGCAGATAAATAGGCTTTCACCTTCATTATATGCTCCGCTTCTAGGTCCTTTATGAAGCTTTCCATAAAGTCAAAATCTATTTTTCCGTTTCTAGTGGGCAGTTGTACGAGTGTCTTTTTTAATTCAATTTTTGTTGCCTTATTATTGTAAGAAAATTTGCTTTCAATAATTTTCTGAATTGCGGCGACAATGAACATTTGATTTGTTTTAGTTAATTTTTCACTTTGCAATACACTTGTCGCACCGTGCCCATCCTTTAAGTAAAAGGGTGTTTCTAAGTAAACAATATTCTGGTTATTTGAATGTATTAAAATTGTTGGTTTTCCACCTTTATTATTTAAAACCTTATTGGTAAGTTGATGATGAGAAATTATTCCATTATTTATAGTCGCTTGTCCATAAAATGGATAAATCATTTCTGTTTCATCTTTTAATTCTTCAAGTTTTAGAGGGTCGATTTCTTTCTGTGTTTGCCATTCTAGTACTTCTGCAATTTTATATTCACCCCACTTAACTTTTTCCAATTTTTCGTTAAGTGGGGCATCTACTTTCCCAAGCTTTCGCGTTCTATGCTTTGTTGTTTTAAAATAGTAGAAACTTCCCATGCCAAATAGTCGCTTACCGTATTTTTAAGATCGTGTAATGTAGGTTTCGAATCTATTGGTGATGATTGATTCCAATCGTCTCCATTCTTTGGGTTTATAGTGCCCTCATAGTAATCTTTATCAGTAAAAATATTAAGTTTGCTCTTACCAAAACGGACCAAGTTTACAAGTTCTTCATAGCGTTTTTTTGCTTCGTTGGTATCTTTGAGGTTGTTTATTGCTTTTTTTCGATTAGTTCTTGTGTAACCATCATTAGAAAAATTGATAAACTTTACCATTTCATCCTGATGATGTTTTTCATTTACTTTAAAAACATATATATTAGTTTGCACGCTTGCTTTGCCTATAAATATGTCTACTGGCATCTTAATACTGGCCAAAAGTGTATGTTTTTCTAATATCTTTCTAGTATACTCTTTGGCTCGTCCTGATCCAGCAGAGTTTTGGATGATAATTGCAGCATAGCCCTTGTTCATCATACCTAGTGCTCTTTCAACAAAATTCATTCCGTTCCCTTTAGCAGAATATGGAGGGTTTAATATAAATGCATCGGCAGGAAATTTATTGTTAGTTTTACCATAACCATAATTCCCATCAAAATCTAGCAATGAATCCTTATTCAAAATATTAGAGCTTCCATCACCCATCAGAATCATGTTTAAAATGGCTAGCATATATACACTTGAAAGCAATTCTAAACCAAGCAATTGTTCGGCTTTTATTTTTATTTCTTTTTGGGTGAGCTCATCTGGTGAAGTAATTGTGTTCTTTGCATCAATAAGCATTTCATTCATTGCAGCAACCAATAAACCTGCAGAACCAGTTGCAAAATCCCATACATATGAGTCCTTATTTACACGAGCTAGTTTTACTAATAAATTCGAGATATAAGATGGAGTAAGTACAACATCATTTAATTTATCCTGAGAAAAACCAAGCCATCCGTACATTTCATTGAAAAGCTTCCCTGTAAAATCAGTGGTCAAACCTATTTTATAATATATACCTAAATCATCTACTATTTTTGTAAATACTCTTTTTAGTTGGCTTTCACCAGCTACTACTTTGTTAATATTTTCAGTGGTAAGAGTATTTTGTAATGTCCGTAATATTAAGTCTTTTTTTTCCGTTGGAATTTGCTTTTCGTCTAAAAAGGATTTTATCTTTCTAACAATAATGTCCCCGTCTTTATTCCCGTGTTCGATAGAAGATTTTAAATCCGATTTTTCCAGAGGAGCAACTTTTCCCGGGATTCCAAGCGTTGCAATAATAGAAGCGGCAACGAGATATACTCGGTCGTTTTCTCCCAAGCCCTTTTCGTTTTGATAAATATCATTGTTTAGCTTTATAAGGCTATTATCTATTTCTTTTTCTCTTTGCTCCTTTACTTTGTTAATTTCATCTTGCGATAGATGTAATGCTTTAACTTTTCCGATAAACACATCGAAATTTTCATTTGCTAAAAAAGAGAAATCAGAAAATTCGCCTACTTTCTGTCCAACACCAAAGTTACTTTTTGATACATAATATACTCCAATTTTATATTCAATTTTTCCTGTGTCATCTTTAAAACCTGTCATGCCAACAGCGATAATATCTGTGTAGCTTGTATGATGTAAAAGTGCGTTGGCATAATGCACCGCCCCGTTTACAGCAAATGAATTGATATTTTTAAAATGGGCTTCATTTTTAACGGTTTTGTTTTCCACATGTCCATCTGCGTCCAGTTTTTCTAACTTTCCGCGATACCCTTTATATTCAATTAATATTGGATAATAACTTAAGTTCTTATCTTGAATTAGTAGCTTAGTATCGGGACGATTTGCGCCTGCGCCACCATTTTTAGTAAAATAATCTGATAGTGCTTTATCTATTTCAGTGTTTAAAGATTCTTGTTCTAATTTATAATCCAATTTAAGAGATTTAAGCCATCCATTAGCTAAATCTGCAATATTTGGTTCAATGGATTGTACGCTTTTTATTAATTTCATTTATACTATTTATTATCAATTTCAGTCATCAAATATAGTGTTTTAAGTTATTCTGTGACCTTTTATATGTTTCTTGAAGATAGCTGTTTAATTAATAATGATAGTATAAAGAAGGCCATAAATAGATAAGTTGTTCAGCCTGCTTAACCCACTGCCTCCGAACTGAATGATGGTGCCAAGGATGAGTACGCAAGTAAGACTTTAATATATATAAGAAAAGCTAAATAACAAATAACGTTCAGCCAGGATGAACAATCCTAGCTGAACGTTATTTGTTTCACCTAAAGGATACTTTTTAAAAAGCATTAAATTACTAAAAATATTAGAATACATTTGTAATGAAAGGAGACCCCAAGATGGCATTGAAAGGTTATTCAGAGCATGAAAACAAAATAGTCCAAGACTTTGTAAATACCGCATTAAAGAATAAGTTCTGGATCTATCAAAGTGCAGGTAAGCACTGGTATACACCGGAAGAGTTTTTAGCTGGATATAAGAAAGGTTACATAACACTTAATACTGACTGGCATGAAAAGTATAAGATAATGAATCCTCAAAGGGGGTTAGCTGCTGCCGAAATCATGGTGCAGGAGTTGCATAAGAAAAGAAATGCCTTCAATCAGAAGATTATTGATTATTACCAAAGCAAATGATCTTAATTGTATCTTTATCTCTATCAGACAATTAAGATGGCTTATCAATATAGTTTAGATAATCGGACCGTGATTATAGGCGAACGAGATAATATCGGACGTTATATTGTGGTTTGGGATGGTTTTGAAGTAGGATACTTGTTCGTCGGTGTTAAAAGGAAAGGTAGAACTGTCAGATGGTTTGGTAGTACTTATTACCTAAATAAGCATGCATCGGCTATTGGTACACATATAGATGGTATAGATAGATATAGGCTCTTTTATAATTGATAATAATGAACAAAACTTATTCCATAATTGGGTGTTAATCGGATACCTACTTATGAAAAGCAGAGCCTTGTTACAAAAGTAATAGGGCTTTTTAATTTATATCGTTATGGCTAAATACCAATATACCATTGATAAAACGCTTATTGAAATCAGTGAAGCTGATGAAGACAGTCAGTATGAAGTGTTTCAACAGAATGTATCTATCGGTTACATCTATGTATCAGAATTAGATGATGATCTAGGTGTGCCTATTTGGTCTGGTAGTAGCCCTTACTTAAATTTTATTGCCGCACAATTAGGGGCATACATTGAAGAAGTTGATATGTAGAACTTATTAAGTAGTAGTTAGTAAACACGCATCAATGACCTCTATAGATTGACGTTGGTATGGGTTTTAATTACAAAGACATTCCTATAATCGACCCTAACCGAGTGAATTGAGGTTTAAATGTACGTATAGGAAATATAATTACTACAGTTGTTGTTTTACACTTCAGCATAATTGTTCGTATCAAGATTTAGTTGGTTTCCAACCCGTTTCCAAATGGTTCCAATATCAGGGCATGATCTTATCCTGTCGTTTGTGAAAACGCCAACAAACTTATAGGTTGTTAATCCTAATACATCTTTATAGTGATAAAAAACAATTCGGAAATATTCTCCGTTTATATGAGAATGATAATGTTCGGATTTCTTCTTTAAATCCGCATGGGTTTCTGTTATACATTGCTCACCTTCGTCAAAATGGTTAAGCCATCCGCTTCGAGAATGTTCTGATGGCCACCAAATTAGTTGATTTGTATTTTTCGGATGGGGGATACCACCTTTTCTTAAAAAACCTCTAAGTGTTTTACGAAAATCAGCATCGAATAATAGGCAAATATCCTCAATTGTTCTTAACGATACCTCATCTGAAACATTAATCAGCCCTTTGCTTTTCCAATAATTCGGATTATGCTCATTGTCTGGATTCCAAGACTTGAACTTTCCGTTTAAAATTTGTTGTTCTATTTCAAAATTGATCTTACTGATAATATCATCCACCTGTGCATGAATTCCAATAAGATCTTTTCGGCAATCGATTTCCAAAACCTGATGACCTGTCATTTTCTCAATTTCATTTTTTCTTTCTAGGTCTCTGATGATTCTATCTTCATGTTTGTAATGAGCAGGTTCGTTTACTTCAACATGGATTCCAAGTTGCGGAAAATATAAATCAGTAAGAGCATATTCAAAAAGAGTTTTTGATACATATTGTTGCGGTACGACTTTAACATCAAAGTTGTTAAGCAAATGCCAAATACGTGAAATGACATAATGTTCAATCTTCTTACCGCTGGTTTTTTGTAGTAGCCTTGTAATGTATTCAAGTTTATAGTTCATCTGGAGAATCAATTATGATTGTAGTTATTCTATGTTACTAGTGAGCGCGAGGATAAAGAAAGTTAAGATAACTAATAGCAATAATTATTGAGCCACCTGACATTCGCGAATTTTAGCCTTAAATGTACACACAGGTAATCCGAAGGATGACTAGGTGTTATGGCAAGGATACGTGGGATTACTACTTTCTATTGTTATATATATTAATTTACGAACGTTTCCAATATAACATTTTTTAAGAATTCTTAATCAATCATATCTCTATTATTAACGGCTTTCGCTTAAGTTTATCATAGTAAAAATTAAAAAGGAAGATCATCTAAGTCATATCTTTTACCATTTTCAGATTTATTTAATGAAGAGCCTGGATTTGTAGGTCTGCTTACGACCGCCCCTGAAGAATCAATCATTTTAATTGAATTTTCTTTCAAACCTAAGATATAATTTCTATAGAATCTTCTTTTCTCCTCGTCATTGTAAGAATGCACCTTCGCAATAATTAGTTCTAACGGCTTTTTAAAAGTTTCATTTCTATAAGAGTGCCCCATGCACTTAAAACATATCCCACCCATTACATGTGAATATTGTGGTAGATAACCATGTCCACCACAGCGAGAGCACATCAATTCAACTGTCTTAATAGTTTGTAATATTCCACTTTTGTCTGGAGCTTTAATTGGAATATTAGTCTTTTCATGTTCTAATCTATGACAGTTTGAACATAAGGTTATTAATCCATCGTTACTTATATCCCAAGGCATGTGATCATGAATATAGTAAAGATGATGTACATGGTTTGATTCACTGCTATATAAGCAGTGACAACATTTAAAATTATCTCGTATTAAAATTAACCACCTTTTGTATCGCCATTCAAAGCAATTAAGTAAATCACCATAATATATTTGGCTCGAATTTTTAATGATTAACAAATCAGTTAAACTAGGTTTGTTATCCAATTCTGCAATTGCTTCTGTGGTCCAATTAATAAATTCCTGTGATTTTATTATCCTTTGTTGATCCAATGAAATAATACCGTTACTGGTATTTATTTTATTTAAAGGATTAATAACAGTAATAAGTTTATTAGACGCTTTAATCCTCATTATATATCTTCTCCTGACCAAGATTACATATAAAATCATTAAAAAACCTATTCCTGTTACAAGAACATCGACGCTAGTTACATTGTTCATTTATTAAACTATAAGTTCATAATATAGCAAATTTTTATATAGCTCTTTATTATGTGAATAATCTGTTAGCTGTCTTACGCTAATAAGACCGAGTAATAAGAAGAAAAATTAGTTAGTGAAATTGATAAATGCGAATCTTACCTTCGCGAATTGAGGTTAAAATGTACGCAGAGATAATACCGTAGGTATGATTGCTATTTCCAATGTCAGACAGTTAGATAACTGAATCCATAAAATTAAGCCAGGGTAATCATCCTAGCTTAATTACTTTACAGATTTTATACTAAGAGACTAATAGTGTTGCTTCCAAACCATCTATAGATTCCCATTCACTGCACTTAGGCGGCAATGGATCTCCATAATTTATCAAACCTTTAAAGAGTTTTTCGATTAGAGCAAACTTATCTGGTTCAGTGCTAATAGTAGCTAGAGCAGAATATGGTTTTTCTTTTGTTAATTCCGTACCAAAGTATGCATTTTCAAAATTAGGTAAAGATGCTATCAATCGAGTTCTTATTCCGTCTGATTTACCAGTGATGGCATTCAATATATTTGTATTCATTGTCCACGCAGGATTAACCATTTTGTCATCCTTAGTACGTGGTGTATCACTATCATGTAGAATAGCATAGCTCGAGCCAAAATGGTTTAAGATTTTGATCAATGATACAATAGTTGCTTTTCCACGTGCACGGATTATATGAACATTTCTATATGTATCTGCCGCACTTGCCTTGATATAATTAAAAGCCGTGTATTCAGTGTCACCTTCAACGACTATAACCTTACCTCCAAAGAAAAATTCGGCAACATATGGATCACACATATTTAAAAGTTTTAGATTCTTTTTGTCCTCTTCATCAAGTTGCACCTTGTCTGGTCGAAAAACAGTTGTTCCTTTAATAGTACCATCGTCGATCTTTTCCACTTTCACTATAGTGGTGTTATTTCTCGAAAAGTCTATAAAAATCGGTGAATGTGTTGTGCACATAACTTGCCAATTACCAGTGGTTGGTAAATCATACAATACAGCACATGCATCCCTGATTGCATTAGGATGTAAACATATTTCAGGTTCATCTAGTAATAATAAATGAGGTCTCAAAGAGGCCTCTTCCTTACCTTTTTGACTATTTTCAGAGATAAATTTAAGTGCAGTCCAAAGTAAAGTGCGACGAGCACCACTTCCTTGTCGTTCAATGGTGCTTAAATGGCCACCTTCTGGACCCATTAACAATTGCGCATCAGCTTTAAATAAATTAATTGTTTTATCAAGATCGTCTTCAGGTTTTGCATCAAAATCAACCTTATACGTCGGAAATATTTTCTTAATCAACTTTGAAAGCTCGCCGTTAACTTCGTCAATCTGTTCTTGTGATTCTTCAACTATTTTTTTTTGTAATTCCTTTACTTTATTAAGCAATAAGTGGTATTCATTTTCCTTCTCTGCACGATTTGCAATTTTTAAACCTTTTACACGTTCTGTCAACGCCTTCATCAATATACCCTTTATTTGACCTGATTGATCTTCAGGAGGATCAAAGGCATCAACTTTATGAGGTTCGGGCCTTCTGGAATTTGCAATGTTAGGTGCTCCCCAAGGAACCTGATTGCTCCAAGTACTAGTTTGTGCATCCCACCCTTCCCTTTTCGGATCACCAGCAGCACTCCACACCCACCGCTCTTTTACAAGTTTTTCACCATTTTCTAAAATCATAATCCATTTAATCCCAGGACTATTATCATATACAACTGTGTGTACCTCTATCTCGGGAAGATTATCAGGATCAATCTTATTTCCGGGAAAATCATCAATAGTTAATTTACCTTTAAGAGATCCATGAGACATCACGACTTCATAAGCTTTTAATATTGAACTCTTACCAACATTATTAGCCCCGACTAGCACTACAATTTGATCAAGATCTATCGAAACGGGCGTTTTACCAATACAACGAAAATTCCTTATTATTAACTTGGTTAATCGAGGTTTCTGAATTGCTGGATCTTCAGATACTAAAGATGCAGCTGCCTCCAATACTTTTTTTGCCATACAGGTATATATTCTGGTTTAATTATGATCCTTCAATGTCGGATTGATAAAAGAAGGTATTATTTACAATTCCCTAATTTGCTAATTACTATTGGTCTCTGATTACGGTTAACCGTAAAGATTTTAATATCTGCTCACCGCCTGCGAACTGAACGAAGGTGTCAAAGGAGGAGTGCGCTAGCATGGCTTAGACTATGTTTATACACGAACAGCTTGAAGCATAACAGCTGTACAGACTAAAAGATCGCGTAAGTCTAAATTAATGAGCTAAACAATGTCGTTGGAATATTTAAAACGGAAGCTCATCGCCATCGCCGGCTAACCGACTTAGAGGATCATAAAGTGAATTGTACTCTTTTTGTGTGAAGTATTTGACTATACCTGTTGTCTTCTTCATAACTGGTATGATTTCTAAGCTTTCTATTAAATCAACGTAGGATTTAATAAAGACCTCCACCTTAGTTAAAAATACAGTAAGAAATTTGGAATTGTTTATATAAAAGGATCCATCTTGCTCGTACGTAATATCCTTGCCAAATAACTTGAATTTAAAGTCCTTGCTTGAAATGCTTATACTTGATCCGCTATGTACAATATGGTTTCTTACTCTTTGATAAGGTATGAAGTCATTACCCTTATTTTCTAGATCAGTTGTTGTAGAGGTAAAACTTCGAATGTATTTAAGTGATGATTCTAAATAGTTAGATCCTTTGATTTCATCAGGCTTTAATGGTAGTTGAAGTTCAGTATAAAGCCTTTTGCAGATATCCTGCAGGCTTGATTCAAGAAGTGAGTATATTAATAAGTAGGACGAATGGTAGTAATATGTTGGTATAATAATTAAATCGTCACGATATAATTCTATAAGCGCATTCTCATTCTGGACCCCGTTATCACGAATATCCTCTTTCAAATAATTCGACATCAGTGTACCATGCCTTTCAACACTTTGGTCTAAATGAGCTATGTATTTAAACAAATATTGTACTTCCTGACTATAATTGGGTAAATAAATTCTTGTTGGTATGTAAGGCATAGTCGCGTTAATTTTTAGATTTATAAGTATACTCTAAATGTAACAATATACATCTAGATTGTGATCAAAATCCATTTGCTAAGTAGTTCATCATAAACAAATATTGTAATTCATTGGCTATGTATGACGGAGTTTAATAAGAGATAATATTAGCGATCCTAACCACGCGAATTGAGGTTAAAATGTACGCAGAGGTAATCCGCAGGATGACTGCGTGCTATGTCATGAACACAAAGCGTAGCTGCAGTTTTAGCCGACGCGTAGGTGAGCATTTACTAAATGATGGCTGATGCATTTTAAATCAACGTAGTGAAACGGAGGAGATTTGGAAGGCGAAAGAAGCTATCACGGAGCAATGAAGTTTGCGTAAAGCATTTATGTGTGCCGGATATGATTTTAAACCAAGTGAAGCCAGGATAAACTTATCCTAGCTGAACGAGGTCATATCTGGCATTCTAAATGCAACGCTTACGAATGTGTAGTACCTTATTTCCTAGCACTGGCTTTCATAATACCACAGCCTCACTGATAGAACGAATAGTCCGTAGGATCTGACGTAGATAGCTGTATCAGCAGTTTAACCACGGAATGAAGACTAAAACTCCCCATTCATCCGTGTAAGCCACAAATGGAGGGATGGGGAGGCTTTAGGATGATATTTAACAATTAAATATATTTTTATAAATATTCAAGAGGATAACATATTATTGAACATTAAAGTTTAGACTTTTAGAACAATCTTAATCCTATACTGTTACCGCATACTAATTTCAGAGATATGGAAGATTACATCTTGTTCACGGGTAAAATTGACGGTGTTTATAGAGAAGTACAAATTTATCCAGTGTTATCTTCACCAGATCAATATCTAGTCCATTGGGATGGGTTTGAAATTGGTCTTATTATGAAAATGGATGACAAGTGGTATACAAATTCTCTCCCGCTTATTAGTGTAACTAATGAAATAGGTGCACATATAGACCATAAACAAATTAAATCTGAACGCATTTTAGAAATTGATGGACGGAGTTTTACAATAAAGGCTGCTTATGAAAAGCAACGATACGACGTAAAATGTGATGGTTTAAAAATAGGATATGTTGTTGCCGCAGATAATCTTGATCAAGATGGTAACCTAGTATGGTTAGGTTCAACATCGTTACTCAACCTCCATGCAAAAACTATTGGGCAGTACATAATAGCCAAAAATCTATAGATATCTATTCACCCCCTTGATCACCCAGCTTTTGGGTCACTACCGGGTGACCCATGTTGATTAGGATGATAAATTTAAAAGGGATAGCCATTATGGTTTCCTTTTGATAGTGAATTGTCTAAAGTTCCGTTTATATAATACAACACTGCTCCGGTGAATATCAATAACAGTATAATCCACCATAGTAATTTGAATCTTTTCATTTTTAAAAAGGCTGGTAAACAAAAGAGCCACATTTGCTGTGGCTCTGATTAATTATTGTGATACGTAATCTAACGCGACCAATACAGGCTCTTCATCGTTAATTAGTACCCGATTGATATATGGGAGGATTGTTACTGATGCATTTACCGCGTTTAAATTGAACCAGAAATATTCTGAAATTAATGATTGATCACCAACTTTATACGTGATTCTATAGTTAATAGCCCTATTTTCATAATCTAAGCTTAAACCAGAAAACATCAGGTCATTATTTACACGATTAATCAATTCTGATAACTGCGGTAATTTATCATTAGGAATGACACCAGTTGTAATACGCGTTTCAAATGAAATGTATTTCGATCCACGTCCGAAGTATGGTTCAATTCTAATTTGATTATTGTAATCTTCATAACCACTGACATCAAGCTGAAAATAACTATCATCAGCAGCAACCATATAAGGAGCATTTACATCATTAAGAAATGAAACTATAAAGTTCTGGCATCGGATCAGGTAAGATTCTTCTGATTCATCTTCGTATGTAATTACAAATGCTTCTTTGTCAATCTCGACTGTTTTTATAACTTCTTGAACTGTTCCATACTTTCTTCCTAAGATGTAAAAGATGATTACAGCAACCATTAGGATTATTGGAAATATTATAAGCGGCATTTTAAATAAAATTACTATCCAAAATTAGTGCTCAAAACAAATAGCAGAAGCACCGTTGAAAGAGATTTCATATCCATTACTAATTAATGCTTTCCATGTGACCAGTATATTTAGCCAAGGTGCCTTTTGAAGATATCGTGCATGAAAATAGTGTTCCTCCTGAATGGTAAATCTGAAGCAAATGTACATTTGCTATGCCTTTGTTATTATCATAACTATTAGAGAATGACCACTTGAATATTGAAGTTTGTTGTTTATCGCTGGTGGAAGTTTTAGGTTTAGTGATCAATTCAGGCGAAATCATTACTCCTGTACTTATAGACTTGCTTACAGGCATGTAGTTAGCGAAATATATATCCTTAGACCCTTTATTTGTATAAATTACTAAACATGCATTATTGTTAATATAATGTTGTGAATAATCCTTTCCATCAACCGTTGCTGTTTCTATCATAAATTTTGATATAATAATACGGTCTTGCTCTTGTTGGTAATAATCAGGTTCTTTCAATTTAGCCATTTCCCATGTTTGTATTGGTTCTTGTGGTGAAAGTGCAATCACTGGTAATGGCTGATAGATTGGGAAGTCTTGTGCTATTAATTCTATTCCTAAAAGAAATTGAATTGACAATGCTAATGTAAAAGTGGTTTTTATCATGTGCGTAATTATTTTTTGCTGTCCTGCTGCGTGTAATTAAATACAATGAGCCAATGACTATTTTATAGCTCATTGTATCATTTTTTATTGATTTCTAGAAAGCTTTGATTAGATCATCGTAATAAGCTCATAATGATAATTGATAAAATATGCCGTTAATGTTTTAAAATAATACATCATCGAAAGTATTTAAAATCAAAGGTCTTCAATTACGGGAAGCCGTAAACCAAATAGCTTGCTCACAATTTGTTGATGTATTAACACTGCTTTAGTCCTCATCTTTACCATTTGAATATATATGCAGCTACCATGAATGCAATGAATACGGTGAGTACTATTGACCAGCTTTGGTTTTTGGTAATACCATAAATAATGCTAAATAGAAACATAAATATTGCTATCGCTATGATTAAAACGATTGAATAACCGATGTATGCTAACCCAAGGTTTACTAATGTACAGGAGCTTAACATGCTGATCAAAAGGATAGCACCTAGGTATTTTATTTGTTTCATTATGATGTAAGTTTAAAGTCCAGTACTTAAATGCATTAATGGAACGCTCATATAACAATAAGTATCTCCACTTATGTAGCTCTCTCTATAAAGAAAGTAGAATAGTATGGCTTTATCACCAGTTATCATCTTTTGAACGAGCATATTCCCGCTTGCTTCTAAATCCGTCCAATCACCATACATATCTGTATAATTATTAAGAACGATAGTAGTGCAGGCTAGATCTTGACTTATCGTAGGAGGTTTTGGTAGGTTAATGAATATTCTCGTTAATAGATTATCATAGAATTCAAGAGTAATCAATTTAGGGCTATACCCGAATAATTTGTATGAAGCTGGATACTTAACATAGTAGGCGTCGTATTGCGAACCATTGTTTGCCTTGGTAAGATTTGCAATCTGTGAAATTTCCCTTAATGTTGATCCTAATACAAACTTATTGAATCCGTTTTTAGCATCTAATTGTGCTGGCGTTTGAGCTTTGATCATAACCGTACATAGTAGGAGAATGACAACTAATAGTATTCTTTTCATTTTTAAGAGAGTGTAAGATGTATAATGATAATTGTATTCTGTAAAACTAATAATTACTTAGATATAACTAAGTGTTATGCGTTAGATTTATTTCGTCTTTAGTCCAGTGCCAAAAACCAGTTTAAAATCCGAAATAGAGTTGTTCGTAATTAGTAAAGCGAAAGCTTTAAGAGAGGAGGCAAAGATCTCACAATCAGAGCTTGCTTTTAAACTAGATGTATCTAATGGATTCATTGGACAGGTAGAAAGCGTTAAATTTCCTGCTAAGTATAATTTGAACCACATCGATAAATTAGCAAGGATATTCCAGTGCTCGCCCAAAGAATTCTTGCCGGAATCTTCTATTAACAAGGACTCCGAGGAGCCCTTGCCATAGTTGTGATATTAAGAAGGAACCTTTTCTTCTGTATGTACAGTCACATAATCGTGCTCCTGACTGAACAATCTATTTATAAAGAAAGGCTGGATATCCGTCGCACAGTGATCGATTCGGATGCAGTTCTCTATATTAATGCTTCCCACAGTAGAATTTGTAGTGTTGAACACCACACGTAGCATTCTGTTGAAAAGCTTGTCTCCAAATCTGGTTAGAGCATCTTCATCGTAGCTTACGTAAATCATCCAGTATCCGAATCTATTGCGGGTTAGGGTAAAGTTGTGGAATGAACTTAAGTATTCATGTATAAGGTTAGTAGGTTTACCAGAGTTGCGGTGGTCAACACTTACACTCATCCGGTATTTAAGGCTGTCAAATGCGGTTAATAGTTCTCTGGTTTGTTTTACGATACTGTGGTACGCTTCTTCAACGTCCAAGTTTCTTTGTTCAAGGTTTGCTTCTAATACCACTTCAGTGGCTTCTTTAATTACTGTCATTTGGTCTTCTTCGGAGTTTGTAAGGATTTGACTTGGGTTAATTGTTTTGGATTGTGTTTGTTGTTGATTCTGGATTTGATTTTGTGACTTCTTAGCCATAGGGATTTAGTGCTCTGTTTATCCGAGCTTGATTTTAAAGGGTTTTAATGGATTATTTATGATTTGGGTAGTGGTATTGTTCTGGAGGGAATTGATTTGAATAGAGCTGTTGATTCCGAATGGGCGGAATAGGTCGAACATGTTTATTCTATTTGGGATGCAGATTCCGTTTATTGCTGCGTTTACTTTTAGAAAAGAAAGACTCCGATATTGATACGGTTGCTGTGCGGTATACAGGATTGCTTTCGTGTATATTATTTCATTCCCCACTAAAAAGATGTGGGGGTATTGCGTAATCTAGGCTCGATGTGGGGGGTACTTTCAAAATAATCGATTTTGAAAAAAAATAAAAAAAAAGTTCTTCCTGTTAAGGAAGAACTTTTAGGACAAGAAAAAACTGGGTTAAACCCATATTAATTTTGTCCTGTTTTTCTATTAAATTTGGTTGATAATATCTTATAACCTTTCTGTTCTTCGCCGCCCTTGATTGTTTTTCGTGGGCCAAGGTTAAAAAATTCTTTTAACAATGAGACAGTTGGTTTCAGATCTAGTTTGTGCTTGGTAATTACAAACCCCAACTTGTCTAGTAACTTCTTAGTACTGGCTTCATACCCATCATCAAAAACGTCATATAGGGATTGCACGAATGCAAAATCGGATTTTTGTTCGGTTTCTCTTTTATCTCGTAGTGCTATTTTAAGTTGTTTTTTAGAATAGCTGTTGCTGGAAAGTTGGGTTGCACCTAATTCATAATATCCTCTGACGATATCGGGGTAGTTTCGTTCAAGCTGATCAATTACCAATTGTTTATTATCAATCACATATTTAAGATCAGATTCACTTTCTAATCGATTAAGTACACTAATCAGCTGGTTCGTAAGTTCTCTATAGGGTAAGCCGTAGGTAGTGGCCTTAATGTCATTATCGAAAAGTAGATGAGTTTGGGAACTTGTGTTTGGTAGAAAATGTGGAGTATTGTATCCTTCCAAAAGTGCTTCAGGTTGCACATATAGGAATTTGATGGTTTCCTCATAAAAGAAATTGTCATACCTATAATGGTTACGTGTTCCATCTTCATTTACAAATGCAGAATACTTTACTAACTCAAGCGCTTCCGTTAGGGTTGCCTTGGCACCAGGATTACTTGCACCTGTATGTAATGCTTTTATTGTATTATATGTTTCTTCACATCCTTCCAAATAGCTCACCGCTTCGTCTGGTGACTTTGTTTTTATAGAAGAGTCAAAATTCGATATGGCTATTACTTCATCAACACCATTACGGAAACGACCGACTATTTGTACGGCATCGCTTTTCGGATCAATCATGGTATGGTGAGCTAGGTATACATTTGTCACCATTATAACAGTAGGTTTAAGATCCATTGGGATATCTAATGCGGAAAAAAATCTGCTCGTAAACCAATTATACTTAGCATATATAGGTGTAATATTATCGTATACTCCATTTATCCCATTAATTGAAAGCTCCGTACTTTTGTTACTTGAGCAATATATGTTTGACTGGTCAGCTATTCCTAATTCATTTATCATATTAATTATACCCTGTAATGAATTGTAAAAAATACATACGCATTCCGAGTCCAAATCATTGACCACGTTCCTAAAGGTTTGTGTGACGTTATTAGTAGTAATAATCTCGATCGCTTGCTGATAGTCATAATCAGGTTTAATTATAACCTTTTTAAATTTATGCGCTTCGAATCTTGGGTCAGAAGGAACTACTGCGGTGGCAGAAATAAATGCCTTGTTTTTGAAAGCAAAAAATATCTCCATTGGCTTTATAATGGTGTCACGATAACTGATATCCTTCATTGTACGATCACATTCATCAAACAATAAGAAGTAATCTGACAAGAGATTAATATTAAGGTTGTCGGCTGCTTCTATTACCTTGTGGAATGATTCGGGTGTTACTAGAATCTTCTTATATTTGAAGCTTTCATTCATAAGATAGTCCATGATCATAGGTACATCAACCCCTTCGTAGATCCCAAGAATTCCCTTTCGTTTTTTACCCCTAATGACTGGTACATTCGGTTCAATTATTAGGGAATTTCTATCACACAAAATCTCCAACGTTGTAGCACCTATACCTGTGGCTGTCTTTAGTATAACGGCGTTAGCAGGAAGTTCCGTTAAAATATCGCTTAAATATTGTCCTTTACTGATTATTATAATCTTAGTTTTCATTATATAAAAATTTTGTCATAAGATCCCCTTCAGCAGAAATGCTGTTACGATCTATAAGAAAAGTTGTAAAAAAAATGGGAGAGACTATCTCTCCCATATGTGGTTTTTAGTCAGCAATATGATCGGCTTCATCATAAAGGCTATCCAGGTCTAACTGAACTTTGTAATTATTATTTAAGGTATATTGCTCAATTAGATTATCAATCCAAGGGAGTGACATAATTTTTAAAGTCAGCTCGCCACCTGAACCTAACACTTTTATAGAATAATACTGGTTACCATCTTTTGATGCATATGGACTATTGTACTGAAGTTTTTTATTCTGGCTAATCATTTTTAGCAATTTTTCAAATTCTTTTAGTATAGCCTTGTCCTCATCCATAAATTCCAAAAAGTTAGTTTTAGAAACGATTCCCAGGTTAGAATTGTCTGTAAAAAAGGTTACGTTATTAATTTGAATCTTATTGTCATCAGTTGAATTTTGCAACTCTTCCTTTTTCTTTCTTCGAGCTGATACAATTTTATCTATTACATCCATGTTATTTGATTTTTGATTTTCCATTTTTTTGTTATTAATTAGCTCTTCAGCCTTGTTAGGTATGATAATAATTGATTTTTGGTTTTCCTGGGTTTCCAAAGTGGTATTTCTTATACCTGGTTTAGCCTTTTTAGATTCGTTATCTTGCATAATTTTATAAATTTTAGGGCATGAGAATCCCTGCACGATTTAATCGTGTTCTTTTTTTATTGGTTAAAAATTTGATTTAGGAAGTCTGCAGCCTCCCGGAGGATTGTTTGTAATTCTTAGATTCTGTTAGTTAATTACCTCATTATAAAAAACTTTAAAATCCAGATTGTAGTTCTGATATAAGTACGTCTCTAAGATTAATTCTAGATGTAAGAAATATGGTGCCTTATAATTGAGTTCACCATATTGTCCTCTAGTCCTGATCCAAAAACATTCTTTGCCCTGTTGATCTTTTTGGGACATTCTGGAAGTAATTACATGCTCTTTCTTTGTGATTGCTTCAAACAAATACTTTAATAATGCCAGCTCCCTTAAATCGAACTTTGTGAATGCCTTCTTGACCAATTTTTTGATTAAAAATCCGCCTTCTGGGTCATTATCAAGAAATATATTAGTACTATTGTATTCCTCGACATCTGGCTCTTGATTCCAGGTTATAGTTGGTAGCAATTTCTTCTGCTCTTCCACAATCATATCGATAGTAGGCATTCTAATTTTTTCTTTGTTCATATCTTTTGTTTTAATAACAAAAGGATTAATCGATGCTCCCTTTGTTATTACAAATAAACGCACTGAATAACGAACGTTTATTTCAAAAGTGAAGCGCAATAATATTCGAAAATTTTATCATCGTCCTTAGCTATAGATGCTATAGGGCTTTTGCTTTTGATGTATTCCCCTTTGATCTGGTTAATTATCATGTCGTTCTGATCATTTAATTTTTCTTCCTTAGGCTTTACCAACTGTGGCGGATCAAGCATTACTTTTCTAGATCCAGTAATACATAATATAAAGTAGATCAAGCGGGCTTCAATAGACCTGGGGGTCGTGTGCGCAAAATACTTCGTTGTTGGAAAAACATCATTCTCTCGGATATAAAGTAATAGTAGATCTAAGTGATATCTCTTAAATCCTCTATCCGTATTAGCAGATATATAATCATCAATATCTGCAACGATCGATTGTAGGTCTAGGTTTGTTAGATTTTTGAGATCGTACGTTTTGCCTATTACCTTTTTGAACAACGGATTATAATATTTTTTAAACCTGACAATTCCCTGGGCCAAAATAGGGAGTAATAGATTACTGACAACATCAATTTTAAAATTAATCCCACCCAGTTGTTTCACATCTGAG
>Ga0247803_1000417_pt1 | contig 23512 bp, 24 predicted proteins | sample UWRJL014104B1_FD_180928 | JGI IMG/M metagenome (GOLD analysis project Ga0247803, IMG submission 180928) | Plant litter microbial communities from Arlington Agricultural Research Station in Wisconsin, United States - UWRJ-L014-104B-1 | ecosystem: Environmental > Terrestrial > Plant litter >...
TGTAGGCAAGCAGTATAAGTGATGTGGCCGAAAAAAGCAGGGCTGGTGTTTGGATGTTGAGCTCCATAAAGAATAAATTTTTATACAGTAAATATAATCAAATAAACATCAGCCGCATGGCGTTGCCTCAATTAGAAACATAATAATAAATATCAATTTTGTAAGCCCCGGCACATGGTTTATATATGGCATAATTAAAAAATAACCATCTAAAATACCTGTATTTACTGGCGATAATGTTATTTTTGTTGTATTATTAAATTGGTTTGGGATGGAAAAATGGCAGGACCCTCAAGTGCTGGCACTGTGGATAGCTATTGTTATTGTACTAATATTTACCATACTGCTTTTTGTGGTAAAAATTATGCATGCAGGCTATAAAAAGATGACCGAAGCTAACCTTAGGCAGGCCAGGCTGGAAGTAGAACACCAGAAAAAGCTACTGGAAACCGGCCTGCTAGCCCAGGAAAAAGAACGTACACGCATAGCGGCCGACCTGCACGATGGGCTTATAGGCAAACTTACGGTGGTGCGCATGAAGAGCCAGATAAGTAACGCGCCGGTTGATATTGATATACTTTTAGGGGAGAGCATAGCCGAAGCCCGCCGCATATCGCACGATTTAATGCCGCCGCTTATAGACTATACGCCCCTGCATGAACTTATAGCCCAGCTGGCTGAACCCTGGAAACAAAAAATAGGCATTGAGTATATAGCAGATGTGCGAACCGATGCCGATGTGCCTGCACAGGTAAAAATTCAGTTAATAAGGGTTGTGCAGGAACTTATAACAAATATTATAAAACATGCGCAGGCAACCTATGTAACCATTACCCTGAGGCATTCGCAAGAAAATATTGCCCTTTGCATAAAAGACAACGGGCAGGGTTTTGACACTTCTGTTTTAAAACAGGGCTTAGGGCTGGGCAGCCTTGAAATGCGCACGCAGTACCTTAACGGCCGGTACCGGCTTACATCTAAGCCAGGGGCAGGCACTAATGTACTGCTGGCACTTCCGCTACCCGTATAGTATTCTTTAAATTAAAAGCGGCGGTAGTATGATTTATTGCCAAATTTTTATAATTTGGCATCAGCCAAACCTACCGATATGGAAAGAATTTCTGTTGCCATTACTGATGATGACGCGCTTATAGTTAGCCTGCTTGAAAACTACCTTAATACCACCCCCGATATTACGGTTGTGTTTACCGCCGGGGGCGGCCATGCGCTTTTTGAAAAGCTGTCATCGGGCACACAGGCACCACAGGTTTTATTGCTGGATCTCCGTATGGACGGTATGGATGGCGTGGCCGTAACCGAAAAACTTAAAGTTGAATTTCCTGATATAAAAATAATAGTTATTTCATCCCACTACCAGAAAAGTTTTATGGGCTTTATGCTTAAAACCGGTGTGGCTGCATTTTTGCCTAAAGGCGTATCGCCCATAGAACTTGTTGAGGTAATACGCACGGTAAAAAAACAGGGCTACTTTTTTAAAGACGACCAGCTCGAAGCACTCCGCGACCAGATACCTGCTAAGGCGCCCCGCCCTATACTGCAGCAGGAAGAACTGCTTAGCGACCGTGAGCGCGAAGTGCTGCGCCTTATATGCCAACAGAAAACAGCAAAGGAAATAGGCGACGAACTCTACATTACCCAGCGTACCGCCGAAGGGCACAAGAATAACCTCTTTGCAAAAACCGGGGCTAAAAATATTGCCGGGCTGGTAGTGTATGCCATACAAAATGAAATTATAAGGGTAGAGGAGTTGCCGATTATCTGAGTTTCTAAGCTGCTTAGCTGCTTAGCGACTGAGCTTTAGCTGCAGCGTTTCAACGTTAGCGCTGGCTGTAACTTGCTTATTCCAGGTTTTCCACACTCCCGCGCATCAGACTTCCCGACAACCGACAACCAACAACTATCTCCAAACCACGTATAAATACCCGAATTACAAATTCAGGTAATTTCTACCTGTGTGGAGGTTATTAATATGCGCAACTTTGTAACAGGATATAACAATATATGCCCGTTAATTTAAGCGTAATAAAATTAACAAAACCGGTGTTTCATATTTTTAAGTGGAGTTAAAAAGGTAAACGGTTTGTGCATAATATATCCTGAAAAAGCCGGCGGAGGATGTGCAATACGGGGTTTTTCCCTCTATTAAAAATCTCGCGATTTTTGACCGCATTGCAAACAGGTCGAATCTGAAGCCGGCTTTTTAAACAGTCATCCCTCTAAACTATTATAGTATTTTTTTTAATTTTTAGCTACAGGAAAAGCGGGTTTAGTAATCCCGCTTTTTTATTGGTAGCAAATCAGTTTCTTTATTAACGTTAACGGACAAGTTTGCTTAAAAAGAAAAGCCCCCGCTGCTGCGGAGGCCAAAATTCTTTACTTACCTAAAAACGCTAACTCAAACCGTTTTTAGTTGCCGTTAAATGATTTTGATGACTGAACTCACTATAATAGACGATGGTTAACCCTTGTTGTTACAGTATTTTCAAAATTTAATTTTATTGCCATTTCGCTTTTTGCAGATACCCCTATATTTGCCAAAAAACAGCCATGCATAGCACCTGCCCCTGTGGTTCGGGTATAGCGTTGCCCCACTGCTGCCTGCCTTATATAATGGGTGTGCAGGCACCCCCTGCACCCCAGTCGCTCATGCGGTCGCGCTATACCGCCTACACACAGCATAATGCCGATTACATTTATGCTACAACCCACCCATCTGAACGCAGGCACCATAATAAAAAAGATATTCTTGCCTGGGCAAAAAACTGCCATTGGTTAAAGCTGGATGTTTTAAAAGCCGATGAAAATACTGTAGAATTTAAAGCATATTACCTTGACAACCGTTTGAGTACACAGGTGCACCACGAGCGGTCTTTTTTTGAAAAGGCAAACGGACAATGGTATTATAAAACGGGAATATTTCTATAGTATTACTGTTTGCTTCTTTGTAAAACATTGATTTTCTTTAAATTATATTTTATTGCATTTGTAAATGTTAAAGGATATTTATTAAATTTGGGGTTAGCGTTGCCGTGTTACTTTAAATCATTATATGTATGCCTCTAGACACCATTACTTATCTGTTAATCCCGGCGCTGCTGTTTATCCCTTGGGGGATAATTTACTTTTTGAAAAAAGATATCCGTAAAAAAATGCTTAAAACAAGCGTTATAGGTGGTTTAGCGGGCTTTATTGCAGAGTACTGGTATTTTAAAGATTACTGGCACCCGCCTACGGTTTTGGGCCAAACAACTATTTGCCCCGAAGATTTCCTTTTTGGCTTTACCGTTACGGGCCTGGCTGTAGCTTTATATGAGTTTGTATTTACCAAAAGCGTTGCCAAATCGGCTAAAAAGCGTAAAAAGTTTTTCAGCAGGCTATTTTTATCAGGTATAGCTGCCATGATGGTTTTTAGTATAGTGTTGCATGTAAATTCTATTGTGGTAAGCTGTTGCTGCTTCCTGGTGTTTACTGCGGTTATGGTATACAAGCGCCCCGACCTCCTCACACAGGCACTGCTTTCCGGCTTGCTGCTGCTTTGCATTGTTCTTCCTGTTTATGCTATTTTGTTTGACCTTATAAATCCGGTGTATTGGGATAAGTACTGGCTGCTGTCTAAAACCAGGCTGGGCGTAACCATCCTGGGGCATATACCGGTTACTGAGCTGTGCTGGTATTTTAGCTGGGGCTGTATGGCAGGCATTTCACATAATTTTGCTTCGGGCAATGTAAGTGTAAGTAGTAAGGCTGAAACTCAAATACCGGTTGATGACGTATATCTTCACATTGAAGGTGGAGCGTAATGCCACCTGTTGTCAATTACTTTACCTACAGTTTGTTTATTTATTTTTATGTTGAGGTGCCGGGCTATTTTATTTTCGCCTGTTAATCCATTTTGTATATTTGGCTGATGATAAAAAACATTTGCATACTATTATTTCTACAAATATCAGCTATTACCACAGCCCAAAACCGCATTGCGGGTATTATAAGCAACATCCGCTACGTTACCGATGTGCCCTATGGTATGGTAGAGACGCGCGAAAGCAGCGATAAGTTTATATATAATTCCGGGTGTGGCGACCACTTATTCTGGCAGGTGGTTAACATAAGGCTGCAGGCCGTGCCTCAGCTTATAGGGATGGTAGATGATATGAAGCCCAGCCAGGCAAAGCTGCCTTCGCAGGATGGCTATTACCGCACCGGCGATGTTGCCCTTATGGCGTTAAAAGAGATTATCCACAACATTCCCATAGAGACATTATCCGGCTTAAAGACGGCCGACTTTGCCGCCCCTTATTATTTTTATGAGCAGGGACTTAAGGATAAAGCCACACGCACCGCCCTTAAAGAAGCGCTCTTAAAATGGTATGCCGAAAACCAAAAAGCTGTAATTTTTAAAAAAGGCCAAAGCTACGGCAACTGCGATTGTTTTGGCAAGCACCCGGTAGGTGGGGCATATTACTTTGAAGAAAGGTAAACGAATAACTTCAGTGGCTTAGTAGTGAATTTGTTGATAGGTTAATCAGTGCTATATACCTCCAAATTACTGCCTCCACAAAGTAACAAATTACCTAATCTAAAATATACGAACCGTTTTCGGCAGTAGCGTGAAAAGTAATTTTTTGTTGGGCGCAGGTTTCCCGCCAGCGGGCGATATAGGTTTTGTAATTGGTAGCATCGGCTATTACAATTTTAGGCTTAAGGTCGGCCAATGCGCGGTCTAAATTCACTTTGGGCGATTGGCTAAGCAGCAATATATCCGGATTGATATTCTCATCATACACTCCTGAGTTATCAAGCACATATATCTTTTTGCCTTTGCCATACATGTAGTTTTGTAAAGGCCTGAGGCGCATCCCGGCATTAAAATTCCCTTTGGCGTAGGCCAGTATGCTATAATTTTGCAATGCCAGGCTGTCGGTACTGCTAATGGTTATTGAGTCTGCCGTTTTTTGCGCGATAAGCGTATGATTATAATTGTTGAAGACTACAAGTTCGCTTTTTTGCTTGAGGATATAACAGGTAACCATATACGCCAGCTGTAATGCTACTACACTTACTATAGCTGCTACCGCAAGTTTATAGCTCTTTTTGTACAAGTACAGGGCCCCAAAGCCTATAACGCCATACAGGAGCAAATTCATGAGCAATGTAAAGGGGATGTTCTTTAGCACGAGGTCGTCAAATGAGGCCACCCATTGTACCACGGCATTCATAAAGAGGATGCAGTATTCTAGTACTTTCCCAATCCAAATGCTTGCAGAGGGGATGGTAAAATTCAGCGCCAGCGTAATGAGCCCGAGGATTAATATGATGTCAGAAAGTGGAATCACGATAATATTTGCCACTAAAAACAACAGCGGGAACTGGTTAAAATAATAAAGGCTTATGGGCAGTACAAATAATTGTGCAGCCAGCGAGACGGCTATTAGATCCTGCGTTTTTGCAATGAGGGTATATTTGCTGTGTTTCCATTTTTTGTAGAACGGCTGTAATAACACAATGCCCAATACCGCCATGTAGCTGAGCTGGAAACCGGCATCAAACAGGAACGATGGCTTGGCCAAAAGCAGTACCAATGCCGATATGGCAAGTGAGTTGAGCGTATTAATACGTCGGGCGAGCAGTTCGCCTGTCATTAAAAAGCTAAACATTACCACCGCACGCACCACAGATGCAGATAGCCCGGTTATTAATGCAAACAGCCACATGAGTACCAGTATGGCGATAAAGTGGCCTGTGGCGCCAAATTTCCGTATGCGCTTAAGCGGCGCCAGCAGCCGGTTAAAAATGGCGAACAATAGTGTAAAGTGCAGCCCCGAAATCGCCAGCACGTGGATAACCCCGGCATTGATATAGTCGGTGTTCATTTCTTTTTCCATGTCCTGCCGCTGCCCAAACATGAGGGCGTTGATGAGGTTTTGCACCTGTGGCGGATACTTGTGAATGCTAAAACTGCCCGTAAGTATTTCTCGCAGGCGGTTAATGCGGTAGTTAAAACCGTTTTGCTGCCCGGCTATGGCGTAGTTGTTTTTTAGTTTTATTTGCCCGAAGATGTTCTGCCGTGCCATGTAGCCGGCATAGTCAAACTGGTTAGGGTTCAGGGCAGGGGTAATGGGCCTGGGTAAGGCGGTAATGTAGAGTACATCGCCGGCATGCAGGGTTTTGGCAAGGCTGTCCTTAGGTATGGTAACCAGCAGCGTACCTGTAGCATTCCGGCGGTTTATGGAGGTGATTTCAAAACAGTATTTCTCGCTAAAATCGTTAGGCTTAATGCGCTCGGTAATTACCCCGCGGATGGTGGGTATAACATTCCGGTTATAATCCCGCTTGCTGAAAATAGCAGTATAGTGGCTGTAATCGTTTGGAGCATAATGTATACCCTGAGCTGTAATACCACAAATAAAAGCGAATACGGCACAGGCTTTTGCAAAGCTGGTTCGTTGTACGATTGTCTTGCGTTCGCTATAGTACGCCGGAACCAAGATGACAATTGCTGCGCCAAATAAATAGAGGATTAGTGGGTACAGCCATAACAAATGAAAGCCGGTAAAAATACCGGCTGCCATAAATATTGTAAAAGGGATAATGGGGTATTTCAATACCTTCATAACTATCCGATATTGAACTATAATGTATCTTGCTTAGTCTTCGATAACCCTTTTTGCCTGAATAAAGGTACGTGAGTTATACGGCTCGCTCATAGACGATACCATAACGCCGCGGCTTGATGAGCTGTGTATAAATTTAACTTCGCCCTCAGGGGTAATTTCAGTTACAAGCCCTACGTGGTTAATGCCACGGTGGCGGCGGTTGTTGTCAAAAAACAACAGGTCGCCCGGTTTTACATTTTCAAGTTTTACCTCGGTACCCGCGCCGGCAGCCATAGAGGCTGAACTGCGTGGCAATGTAATATCAAATATCTGGAAGGTTGCATATACCATGCCCGAGCAGTCCATGCCGGCATGTGTAGTGCCGCCGCCCCTATAAGGCGTGCCCTGAAACTCAAGGGCATTATTTACAATCTGGCGCGCCAGGTAGCTTTCTTCTGCGTTGGCTATATAATCAGCAGGTGTAGGTTCGTCTACAATTACTATTTTTTTCTTTTTCTTTTTAGGATTGTCGGCAGGCTTGTTTGGGCCGCCCTTTGTTTTTTCTTTTACAGGGGCACTGTAGGTAACCACATCGTGGTCAAGAAAAACAACTTTTTCGGTAGTGGCAAGTGCCACATCATTTTGAGAAGATTCGCTTTTGGAGGTTACACTTTGTGCCATTGCGCCCACAGATGTGAGTAATAGTAAGGTGAGCGGTAGTGACTTTAGGTGTTTCAGCATTTTTATTCTATCAAATTCGTATTCGCTTTTTACAAATATAACAGAATCCTTTAATAAAATTTTAGTACTATCTGTTAAAGTTTTTAACAATCAGGTTTGCGGTGTTAAAACTCGCGCCCGCCCCGCCAAGCTTCAATTCCAGCTCATCGTACTGTTTACGCAGGTTTTCGCGATGCTTTGGGTCAAGGATTTTTTGCAGTTCTGCACGCAAATTTTTTGTGTTAAAATCTTCCTGAATCAGTTCTTTTACCACCTCTTTGTCCATAATAAGATTCACCAGCGAGATAAATTTAAGCGTAATTATGCGTTTTGCTATCTGGTAACTTATCCATCCGCCTTTGTAACACACCACTTCTGGCACCTTAAAAAGGGCTGTTTCCAGCGTTGCGGTGCCCGACGTTACCAGGGCGGCATGCGCCATGCTGAGCAGCGGATAGGTCTTGTTGCTTATAAAATGCACGCGCTCGATGCTCAGGAACTGCTCATAAAAGCTGTACTCCTGGCTGGGGGCTCCGGCTATTACAAACTGGTAATCCGGGAAATCATTTACCACGCTAAGCATCACGCTGAGCATTTTAGAAATTTCCTGCTTGCGACTGCCGGGCAGTAAGGCTATAATGAGCCTGTTGTCAAGGTTATTTTCCTTACGAAATACTACTTCGTTAACAGGCGGTGTATTTTGTATGGCATCAATAAGTGGGTGGCCCACAAACTCCACGGCAAAGTTGTGCTTCTTTTCGTAAAAGTCTTTTTCAAACGGCAATATGATGTACATCTTATCCACATCACGCTTTATGGCCTTAATGCGGCTTTCTTTCCAAGCCCATATTTGCGGCGATATATAATAGTGTGTCGGGATGCCCAGTTCTTTGGCCCATTTGGCAATACGCATGTTAAACCCGGGGTAATCTATAAAGATAATAGCATCGGGCTTAAAGGCCAGTATATCGGCCTTACACAATTTTATATTGTTCAGGATGGTGCCCAGATTAGCCACCACTTCGGCAAAACCCATAAACGCCAGTTCGCGGTAGTGTTTTACCAGCGTTCCGCCTGACGCCTGCATAAGGTCGCCGCCCCAAAAGCGTATCTCCGCCTGGGGGTCGGCTTTATACAGTTCCTTCATAAGGTTAGCGCCGTGCAGGTCGCCACTGGCTTCACCGGCTATTATGTAATATTTCATTATAGGTGGTTTACAGGCACAAATATACTGGTTTTTTAATTGTGCGCTACTGCTCCATGCTACTCACTATGCCGCCCGGGGTACGCTTTATTTCAATATATAAAGCCACGTTATTTTACACAATAAAAAAATACCTCAAACACCCTACAACTTCCATAGACTAATAGTATATTTGGCAACTATTACAGTTACGTATTTTTTGCACACGATGATGAAGGAGAAAATTGGCTACTTAAACCGGGAATTGCAGGGGCTGCCCCTTGCAGATGCCCTTGCGTTTGTTATTAAAAATTTTGAAGGCAAAAAGGTGTTCTCTACCTCTTTTGGGATAGAAGACCAGGCGCTTACACACTTTTTAGCGCCGTATGCGAAGTTTATTACCACCTTTACCCTCGATACCGGCAGGCAGTTTGCTGAAACGTATGAAGTCTTCCAGCGCACGCAAAACAAATACCCTGAACTTAACGTCCAGACGTTTTTTCCCGATGCCGAAGATGTAAACACTTACGTAAGTACACATGGCATTAACGGGTTTTACAACAGTGTAGAAAACCGGAAAGAGTGCTGCCGTATACGTAAAGTAGTGCCGCTGCAAAAAGCAATTAAATGTGCCGAACTGTGGATAACCGGCCTTCGCGCCGAGCAGAGCGACAACCGCAGCGACATGCAGTTTTTAGAGTGGGATGAAGCCAATAAATTGGTTAAATACAATCCCCTGCTGCACTACACTTTAAAAGAAACCGAAGCGTTAATAGACGCTTATAATATCCCCCTGAACAGTTTGTATAAAAAAGGCTACCTCAGCATTGGCTGTGCACCGTGTACACGCGCATTAGCCGAAGGCGAACCCTTCCGCGCCGGGCGCTGGTGGTGGGAAGACGGCAAAAAGGAGTGCGGCCTGCACATACAAACCGACAAAAATTATTAATACCATGGCACAACATATATCATCACATTTACAAACACTTGAGGACGAAGGTATCTACATCATCCGAGAGGTAGTGGCACAGTTCCAGAAGCCTGTGCTGCTTTTTAGCGGCGGTAAAGACAGCATTACCCTGGCACGCCTGGCGCAAAAAGCGTTTTATCCGGCTAAGATTCCGTTCCCGTTTTTACATATCGATACCGGGCATAACTTCCCCGAAACCATTACCTTTCGCGACCAGCTGGTTGAGGAACTGGGTGTAGAGCTCATAGTACGTTACGTTCAGGACAGCATCGACCAGAAAAAAGTACAGGAAGAAACCGGCAAACATGCCAGCCGCAACGCGCTGCAAACCGTAACCCTGTTAGATGCCATAGAAGAATTTGGCTTTGATGCCTGTATGGGAGGCGCGCGGCGCGACGAAGAAAAATCGAGGGCGAAGGAGCGTATCTTTTCGGTACGTGATGATTTTGGACAGTGGGATGCCAAGAAGCAGCGCCCGGAGTTATTCAATATCCTGAATGGCAAAATTGCTTTTGGCGAAAACGTACGGGCATTCCCCATAAGCAACTGGACCGAGGAAGATGTGTGGAATTACATTAAGCAGGAACAAATAGGCCTGCCTACCATTTACTTTGCGCATGAGCGTAAATTGGTAAAACGCGACGGGCAGTACCTGGCCTGGAGCGAACACCTTAACCTTGTGGATACCGATGAGATTGAAGACCTTACCGTACGCTTCCGCACCGTGGGCGATATGACCTGTACCGCGGCGTTTGTAAGCCGGGCATCGGAAATCGACGATATATTATATGAAAACAAGTCCTCAAAATCTTCTGAGCGCGGCGCCCGTATGGACGACAAGCGCAGTGAGGCTGCCCTGGAGCAAAGGAAAAAGGGAGGGTATTTTTAGACTGGAATGTTTCGCAAAGAGCCACAAAGAAGGCACAAAGGCACACGAAGTTTTTTAGCGCTTCACACCTGCTTAGCAGCTAAGAGGCTCAGTTGCTAAGTAGCTTAAATATAAAATTATGGATTTACTACGCATAAATACGGCCGGTAGTGTAGACGACGGCAAAAGCACGCTTATAGGGCGTTTCCTTAATGACAGCAACGCACTTACCATAGAACAGGTAGAACTTATAGAGCGCAAGACCAAGGAGAAAGGCCTTGCCGACCTTGATTTTTCGGTAATTACCGATGGTCTTATTGCCGAAAGGGAACAGGGAATCACTATTGATGTGGCCCATATTTACTTTAGCAGTACTACCCGCAAGTTTATTATTGCCGACAGCCCCGGACACGTAGAATATACCCGGAACATGGTTACCGGAGCCTCTAATTCTGAAGTTTCAATCATACTTATCGATGCGCGTAAAGGATTGCTCGAGCAAACCCACAGGCACTATTTTATCAGCAGCCTGTTGCGGTTAAAAACCGTGGTATTCTGCATCAATAAAATGGATTTGGTTAACTTTAGCGAAGATGTATTCCTTAACATTGCCTCCGAGATAAATAAAATGACGGCGCAGTTTGCCCATACGCCCCATATACATGTAATTCCTATAAGTTCGCTTAAGGGCGACAATGTGGTGAATACATCAGAGCACATGCCCTGGTATTCGGGCGAGAGCCTCTCTGCAATACTGCACAGCATAGTGCCTGATGTTGCCGATACCGACGATTTCCGTATGGATGTGCAGCAGGTACTGCATGTGCAAAACGCCGAATTTAAAGACTACAGGGCTTATGCGGGCCGGATTATTAGTGGTAGTATTGCAATTGGCAATAAAATTATTATATTGCCATCTGGTACCAGTAGTGAGGTTGTAGAGATACGCAAGTTTACTGATACATTGCAACATGCCCATAAGGGTGCTTCGGTACAAATCCGATTAAAAGATAATGTAGATGCAAGCCGTGGCATGATGATGGTTAAAGAAAAAAATAATATCTTGCTGGCTAAAGATATTTCTGCTACCTTAGTGTGGATGGATGAGAAGCAGGCACAGGCAGGCGGGCGCTATACGATACAATCGGGTACGCGAACCGCCGTATGTAAATTACAGGCTATAGAGAGCATCATTCCGCCGGAAAACCCAGAGGAAACCTATGAGGCTTCGGCATTACAACTTAATGATATTGCAAACGTGCAGCTTAAACTGGCAGCGCCTTTGTTTTTAGATGCCTTTGAAGATAACAGGGGCAACGGAACGTTTATACTTATCGACCCGCAGAGCAACAACACGGTTGCGGTGGGTTTTGTAAAGAGTCAACTTTAGTAGAGTTGTGTTTATAGTTGAAATCAGCGGTTAAACCTCCTTCGGGGGGTTTTTCTTTTTGATAGTTTTTACTGCGATGATTTTTTACCACAAGGGGCACAAGTTTTTTTCCACTAAGAACACAAAGCTGTGTGGCTATTTTTAACTTATAAAGAACACAAAGTTGGCACACAAAGCTTTGTGTTCTTCCGCCAAAGGCGGTTTGCCTTAGTGCACCTTGTGAAAAAACATTGTGTCTTTGTGGTAAAATTTGCAATATAGATACCCCCAAGGTCTATTGCATCAATTTTATATTTCCCAAATATGCCGTAGTCACCACCTGCGTCTGGGTACCAAAATCTTTAAGTACATCTTCTAAAAAATAGGCCTGCTCTACTGTTAAGGTGCCATTTTCACATTTAAGAGTGTAGCGCAGCGTCCAGCTTTCAACGTTTCCACCTGAATGTGTAGGTTTAAAATCCTTCACGGTAAAACTGTACTTTTCTTTTTGCGAAGCCGCGGTTTGCAGCAGGGCATCGAGGGTTATGAGTGCAGGTTTTTTACTGAAAACATCTGCCACATTCGCCTTGCCTAAAAAGAGTTTTTTAGCCTGTGCCTTAACCTGTGTTTTCATTTCGCTGTCGAGTTTTGGGTCGGTAAGCAGTTCCAGGAAGTTGTAAAACTCTTCTACTTTGCTTTTCGATTTTGCCTCATAGGCCACTATTGTCCTGGCGGCCATCTGTCTTTTTGCCGGGCCTGCATCCTGTGCGGCGGCGGGTAAAGCGAGTAACAATAAGAGGGCTATCAGTATCTTCATTTTCCTTTTTGCATAAATTTCAGCGAAATAATTTTCCCGCCGTCATATTTTATTTCCACTACTTCCATGTTCTTCACCACAATGCCGGGTGTTGTAACTTTATCAATATATTCCTGCTTATTTAAAAACTCCACGCCTATATCATCAAACATCACCTCCTGTATTACGGCATCGTCAGAGATTATATCGCTCAACTGTTGGCGGCGTTTCTTCCAGTCGGCCACATTGCCGTTCATATACGCGCGTACCATCATGGCGTAGTCATCGGGCTGCAGGTCAAACTCCAGGTTTTCGCTGCCGGATTCAATAGTGAGCGTATCGGCTTTATAGTAAGCACTTTCAATAGCTACGGTTGCTTTTTCATTCTTCAGGGTAAGCATAAAGCAATTATCCTTGCCGGTAAGCTTGGTTTTATTACTGCCATCAAGCATATATAGGCTTACCTTATCGGCCTCCACCGGCTTTTGCGTGTACTTATCCTTAAGGCAGATGTTTACTTTCATATCACCTTTAAATACACCAAATGCTAGCAGCATCCCCATTATAATAGTAAAAGCCACAATAGCCATTGGGACTGCCAACTTCCTTTTTTTTATACTAACTACAGGCACTTCCAACTGATCACTAACCACAGAATACTGGCCACTATTCCCACTATTAAAAACAAACTCCTCCCAGCTGCCATAACCCGTCCATTTGCAAAAAATATCCAGCATATCGCGGCGTGGCAGCTTTTGGTTGGTTTCGGGTTTCAGGTGGGTGTACACCCATTTTTCGCTAACGCGCTCATGGCAGTCTTTTTCCACCAGGTCTATAAGCTGGCCTATCTCGCGGTTACCAAAGCCCTGTATGCTGCCGCTGTAAAACGGAAACGCCTCCCGGTACTTGGCCAGTATGTTTTGCTTAAGCAGGTAAAATGTGTGCATATCATCCATCAGGGCTGGCTCAAAGTTACGTTCAGCATCCGTTTCCTCTGCTGTAAATGTACTGTAAAACTACTGAAAAATACTTTCCCCGCTGTTTGCCATGGTTTTGCAGCGCAACTTTTTTTCAGTCAGGTTAGGTTTGCGGCATAAATATTTAAAAATCGTAAACATGAAAAATCTTTTTATTTCGGCACTTGTCATCTTTTTAGGCTGTGCCAACAGTAGCACTGCACAGGAAATGGGCAACGCAAATTACGGCAACAACCACTACCAGCAGCAACAGCAAACCATGACGCCCATCAGTTATGAGGGAAGCAACAGTTTTACATTTAGCATCCGCGGCATTTATAACGAAAAGGCCGGGCTGTATTCGGCAACCTTCAGCCTGGTGCAGGTGGGCATCACGCCGGAGGAGATAGACGGCATTGTAAACGAAAAGATAGCCAACATTAAGGCGCAGCTAAAAACCATTGACCCCACCGCCGAGGTAATACCCGACATGATATCATTTGTACCTGTGTATGAGTTTGAGGCATCAAAAAAAATATTCAATAAAAAGACCTATAACGAAAAGCCAGCGGGCTATGAACTAAAAAAGAACATCATTATAAAATATAAAGGGCAGATACTCGACCAGATTATTTCGGCCTGCGCCAAAGAAGAGGTATACGATTTTGTAAAGGTAGACCATGTGGTAACAAACCTTGATGCCGTAATGCAAAAGTTGCAGCAAAAAACGCTGGAAGCCTTTAACAGCAAGCTGAAATTTTATTCGGAACTCAAAGGGGAGGACCTTACCAAAAAGAAGCGCACCTTTAGCGAAAGCTTTAATGTAGCTTACCCAATAGAAAGCTACGCCGGTTACACGGCCTTTACCCGCCATCAGCTGCCCTATGCTAAGAATGCTGTGGTAAACGAAACCGCTAAAAACGAAACCAAATATTACAACCCCGTAATGCTTAAAACCCATACCTACGTAATAAACCCTGAAGTTACAGAGCCGGCGGTACAATTGTTTTATGACATAGCCGTAACCATCGACCTTACCAAACCGGAGCCGCCGGCTACTATAACACCCCAAATTAACAACGAAAGGGTTGTAGAAAAGAAACTGGTATATATGGTTACCCAAAACGGCGACGTTAAACAACTGGGATTGTAATATGAAAAAATTATTGCAATTACTGCTTTGCCTGTTATCGTTAACGGCATTTGCTCAGGCTTCCGGCAGCCAGGAGGTAGCGTTTAAGGTAAGGTTTGAAAAAGACATTCAGGTAAAGGATATTAAAGTATATTATACAATGGGAGGAAGCAGCTTTGAATGGATACAGTTTGAGGCAAATTCAGCAGATAACAGCATCAGCATAACCGGATACAACCATTATGTTGTAGGCGTAGGCATCCCAACTTTTGTTTTTGTTCAGGAAGAACCTTATATAGACCCCTATTCAGAAAACAAACTCAATCAGGAAAAAGTAACTAAAGTTAACTGCTATTACCTGTATGGCGGCTGGCGTTGTGCGATAGATAGGGTGCCTGATATTTTGTTTGCTAAAAAGTACCCAAACATCAGCCTTACGCGTTTCAGCGAGAAGCCTGTTTTAACGAGAGACGGAGACGATATATTTATTAAGAGGGAAGGCATAGGCAACACCTTGCTACGGGTTAACCCAAAACTTAGGGAGTAATTGCCTTAATGATGTTTTGCACCGAGCTGATAATATACTGCACCCCGATGGCTACCGTAATAAACCCGATAATGCGCGATATGGCCACAATACCCGAGGCACCCAGTATGCGGGAGAGGTAGTGCGCGCTGCGCAGCATTAAAAAGATGACAAGCGCTACCGATGCCATGGCGAGTACAGCAATAACTTTTTGCCAGATTTCGGGGTAATCGGGGTACATGGCTATGAGCAGGGAGATGCTGCCCGGCCCTGCCAGTATGGGTATGGCGAGTGGAGAGAGGGCAATGTCGTTGCGGTTTTGGGCGTCTTCTTCAATTTCCTTGTGCATGCCGCGGCCTTTGTTAAAGCGGCGGTTAAGCAGCGAGAAGCCGCTGTTTACAATAATAAACCCACCGGCTATACGCAGTGCGTCGATGCTTATGCCAAAGAAGGTAAGCGCGTATTGCCCTATAAAAAACGACACAATAAGGATGATAAACACGTTGATGGCCGTCCAGAACGAGATGCGCTGGCGCTCCTTCAGGCTGTCGCCCTGGGTAAGCCCAACGAAGATAGGCACCGCGCCCAGCGGGTTAATAACCGAAAAAATTGCTGCAAAAATGTAGATGAATAATTCCATACGCCCGGTTTAGAGTGGCAAAGGTACAAATGTTTGAAAGAATTATTATTTTGCCAAATTATTAATTGTTCCCCTTTAGAGTAACAAATTGATAAATGTGGCAGTGGAAAAGTATAGGAGTTAAAAACCTTAAAGTTTAAACGCCGCTTAACCGTAAACTATGCAGATACTAAACATTATTATGTGGCGTTGTAAGCAATAATAAATCACTTAACCATGAAGAAATTGTTACTCATCCCGCTGATGCTGTTATTTGTAGGGTGCGGAAAATCCTCGTCAATCAACAAATATTTCCCCGACAACCGCTGGCCAAAAACCGATGTGCAAACGTTTAGTGTGGATGTTACTGCAGACGGTATCCCCCAACTCGGGGTGCTGTTCTCGTTTGTGTCCGGCCCGCAGTTTACCGATATTCCGTTGTCCATAGGCATTACCGCGCCCGATGGCAGTACACAGTTCGTTTCTATAGTGCTTGACCTTACCGGCAAGGCCCAGGGCAGCAACTTAGACTGCGCGGGCGACGTATGCGACTTGCGCACCGTTTTAAAAAACACGGCATTAACAAAAGGCACCAATACCATTACCATCCAAAATAATTTTAAAGGCCCGTATTTGCCAAATGTGCTGGCGGTAGGGGTTGAGGTTAAAGCCGTAGAAGAATAATAGTTAAAACCGTATTGTAGCAGCCATGCCCATTTGCTGACCGTTATAAAAAGGCAGCACCATACCGGTGGTTTTGCCTTCCTTCCCGCTAAAAATGTGCTTTTTAATGATGGGAAAAAGCCAGTATGCGGCCTTAGTACTCAGTATGCCTATGCATGCCCCGGCGGCTACATCGGTAAGCCAGTGGCGGTTGTTATACATCCGGAAAATACCCGTGCCCGCGGCAACTGCATAGCCTGCAATGCCATACCATATATTTTTGTCCTTATATTCCTGCCATAAAAATTCGGCGCCGCTAAAGGCTGTGGCGGTATGCCCGGAAGGAAAAGAATTGTTTGAGCTGCCGTCTGGCCGGTTAATATGTATGCTGTGTTTAAGGCCTGTAACAGTTGTAATGACTAACAGGTAGGATGTAGCCATAATAATAGTACGGTCGCCCAGGTTATGTTTGCCTTCAATCCCGGCAACGTTTAAAGCATATACAGACAGCATTGGAACGTACTGGCTAAAGTCGTCAATAGTTATTTTTTCGTCAATATTTTCCTGTAATTCTGCCCTTATATTTTTGTTGTACGTTATCAGCTGGTCAGACCCTATGCCTATAATCCCGTATCCTATAAGCACGCCCGGAATGATAAGCTGTTTGTAGCCAAACTGGTGTTTTGAAGTGTCGGGTTGCAAAAGGCTGTCTGATATTGCGGTGTTATCCTGAGCGTTAGTTAAAAAAGATATAAGGCATAGTGCCAAAAAAAACTTGTTCATGCTATTAGTTGTGCGATTATGAGTTAAAGATAGGACTAACAAATGGTAAAGGGCGAAAAATACCATTATATAGCAGCAAGGACCGGTATAGTGAATAATCATAAGGGTAAAAAAGTTTCGCCACAGTAATTATACCATGGCGAAACAGAAAAGTAACTAACTAAACTAAACCCTAAAAAAAATAGATGTATTCTTATAACGGGGGGATATTGCCCATAGTGTGCGTTTTCGGTAAACTGCTTGCGCAGTGCGGTAAACCCTTTGGAAACGGTTTATTTGATGAGGTTAAAAATCGTGGCATAATCTATATAATCCGTAATTTTATCAAAATTTACAGATAAATGAAAAAATGGCTGGTCTACCTGCTGCTGCTTTCGGGCAGTATAAATGCCCAGGTACAGGTGCTTTCGGGTTACATATATGATGAGGCGGAAAAGAAACCCCTGGAGGGCGCTTATGTTTACCTTGACGGTACTACCTTTTCATCCGGCACCGATGCCCGTGGATTTTTTCGCATCAGTGTGCCGCACACCTATAATACCCAACTGGTAATAAGCTATGTTGGTTTTGAAACAATGCGCGTTAACAACCCGTTTCAGTACAACAAATCGATAAAGGTTTTTTTACGCGAGGATGCCACCGAACTGGATGAAGTGGTAATAACTAATAGAAGCCCTTTTACCCGCAGGCAGATGCTAAGAGTGTTCCGCGAGCAGTTTTTGGGGCGTAGCAAGGCCGGTCGCAGCTGTAAAATAGAGAATGAAGATGATATTTATGTATACTATGATGAGAGCACATATACGCTTAAGGCACGCTGCAACAAGCCCATACGCGTACTAAACAAGGAGCTTGAATATAAGCTAGCGTTTGACCTTATGGGTTTTGAAGTAACCTACAGCACCACCAGCCTTGATGAGAACAGGATGCGGAAGAGCTTTTTTGCCGGTACTACGTCGTTTACCGATGTTGCCTTAAAAGGGTTTGCTGATAAAAAACGAAAAAAAGCATACGTAGGGTCGGTTGTGCACCTCATGCAGACTATTAGCGAAGGCGACTGGGAAAAGCAAAAGTTTAGCCTGTATATAGACCGGTTACCGGCTAACCCGCAGGATTATTTTAGCGTAAGCGATTCGCTGAACTATAAAAAGGTAACCCTAAATGACAGCCTTATAAATGCTACGCATCCCGCGCCAAAAATTGAGGGGATTAGCAACATAAAGCTCCCGCCGGCTTATAAGAAACTTGATTTTACCATCCTGCACAATATGGATACACGCATGCAGTCGGCCATTAACTTTGAGCGGCCTACGTTTTACATCGATAGGAACGGGCTGTTTTTTCCGTTAGACGCCATGCTTTTTAAAGGCTATATGGGCACCCTTAAAGCGGGCGACCTGCTGCCTACCGACTATGTTTACACCCCCTGATGTTACAGTATCCTTAAAAGCGTAGCGTTTTTTAGATTGATGTTGTATCTTTAAATCTAAATATTTTACAATGAAAGAGCGAAAAACACTGGTTATGGGCGCAAGCACAGAGCCTACCCGATATGCCTACAAAGCCGTAAAAATGCTGCAGCGTTTTGGCCACCCCGTGGTAGCCATGGGCAAGAAAGAAGATAACCTTGACGGGATAAAAATAGAAAAAGGCGCGGCACCTTTTGATGGTATAGACACCGTAACCCTATACCTTAACCCCATGAACCAAAAGCAATACTACGATTATATCGTAGGCCTTAGCCCAAAGCGCGTAGTATTTAACCCCGGTACCGAAAACCCAGAGTTATTCACCATCTTGCGCCAAAACAATATTGAAGTTGAGGTAGGCTGCACACTGGTAATGTTGAGTACTAACCAGTATTAAAAGTTTTACACGCGGACTTAATAGATTTAGCTATAAAAAAGTTGATGCCTTACTTCATCCCCCATCCGTTAATTACCTGTATGGCATGGTGGGCGGTAAGGTCAAACTGTACCGGCACTACACTAATGTACCCCTGGGCAAGCGCCCATTCGTCGGTATCTTCGCCTTTATCCAGGTTTACAAACTTACCGCTCAGCCAGTAATACTCCTTACCCATCGGGTTGGTACGCTTGTCAAACTTTTCCGTCCACATTGCCTTGGCCTGGCGGCACACTTTTATGCCTTTAATGTCTTTTTCCGGCAGGTTGGGCAGGTTTACATTCAGCACCACACCTTCGGGCAGGCCGTGTTCTAAAACCTGCTGCGCTATCTTTTTAATAAACGGCTTGGCCGGTTCAAAGTCGGCGTTCCAGTTATAATCCAAAAGTGAGAAACCTATGGCGGGAATGCCTTCTATACCGGCCTCTACCGCCGCGCTCATCGTGCCGCTGTATATTACGTTTATAGATGAGTTACTGCCGTGGTTCACGCCGCTCACGCACAGGTCGGGCTTGCGGTGCAGTATTTCGTTTACCGCAAACTTCACGCAGTCTACCGGGGTGCCGCTACAGCTGTATTCGCGGTCAAGCTCCGGGTCTATATCTATCTTGTTAACGTGTAGCGTGCTGTTTATGGTAATGGCATGGCCGGTGGCACTCTGCGGGCTGTCCGGTGCTACCACAACCACATCGCCCAGCTGCTTCATTACGCTTATCAGGGCGCGTATTCCGGGCGCGGTAACGCCGTCGTCATTGGTTACAAGTATCAAAGGTTTTTTCTTTGCCATGAGGTAAATCGAAATAAGAGTTGTACTTTTACGTTTAGCTAAAATACGTAATTTTTATCGTGGCAGGGTAAAGATAAACGCAAAATGAATTTTGGCACACTTTTTACTGTGTTACTATTTATACAAAAGATTCAATGAATGCCTTTTTAAAATTTATGAAAAGAAACTATAAAATTGTAGCGTTAGTTGTGCTGTTAGCCGGCGCGCTTTTCGGGTTTACCATGCTGCCCGGCACCAAAAAGGATGACCCGGATAAAGACAAGCTTTTAATGGAGCTTATTACCTATGTCATTCAAAAAGGGCATTACGACCCGGCCACTATAGACGATAATTTTAGTAAAGGCGTGTATAAGGATTACCTTGATAACCTTGACCCAAGCAAGAGGTTTTTTACCCAGGCCGACATTGATGAGTTTGCCAAATATGAAAGCCAGATAGACGACCAGATTACTAATAAGGACCTTAGCTTTTTTACGCTGACGTATGACAGGCTGCAAAAACGCATTAAGGAAGCCGAGGGTTTTTATAAAGATATTCTTGCGAAGCCGTTTGACTTTACCACAGATGAAGGCTTTAACGTAGACTACGAAAAAATGCCGTTTGCCAAAGACGAAGCCGCCCTGCGCGACCGCTGGAGGAAACAACTTAAGCTAAGCGTACTTAGCTCGGTTACCGATAAAGAGAAACTACAGGAAGCGCCGGAAGATAAGATAAAAGAAAAACAAAAAGCAGGCACTACCGAAGAGGCGTTAGACCATAAGCCGGGCTCTGATGTAGATAAAACAAAAGAAAGCGGTGAGAAAAAGCCGTTTGCCGCGCTTGAAAAAGAAGCCCGCGAAAGCACACTTAAATCGCTGGATGATTACTTTGAATTTGTAGACGAGCTTAGGCGTGATGAATGGTTTAGCGTTTACCTTAATGCTATTGCTGAACGCTTTGACCCGCATACCTACTACTTTGCGCCGGATGATAAAGATAAGTTTGATACCAGCATGCGCGGTTCGCTTGAAGGCATAGGCGCAAGGCTGCAAAAAAAGGGCGACTATGTAGAAATTTCTGAACTGATACCAGGCGGCCCGGCATGGAGGGGCAAAGACCTGGAGCAGGGCGACCTGATTATGAAGGTGGCACAGGGCAAAGAAGAGGCTGTAGACATCAGTGGCATGAGGCTGGATGATGTGGTTAAAAAAATAAAAGGCCCTAAAGGCACCGAAGTGCGCCTTACCGTAAAACGGGTAGACGGCAGCCTTAAAGTAATAGCCATAGTGCGCGAGGTGGTAGAGATTGAAGAAACCTACGCCAAATCGAGTATTGTAAAAAAAGGGGGCAAAACCTACGGGGTTATTTACCTGCCTAAATTTTATATCGACTTTGAGAACCAGGACAACCGCGATGCTGCTAAAGATGTAGCTGCTGAGGTAGACCACCTTAAGGAACAGGGGGTAGACGGTATTGTTATGGATCTGCGTGATAACGGCGGCGGCTCACTTAAAACAGTAGTTGACATTGCCGGCCTGTTTATAGAAAAAGGCCCTGTGGTACAGGTGCGCAGCCGTGCCGAAGACGGCAGCCGCGACGGTAAGGTAGAAGTACTTAACGATGTAGACAGCAAAGTGCATTATGATGGACCACTTGTGGTAATGATAAACAACTTCTCGGCTTCGGCATCAGAGATATTTGCGGCGGCAATACAGGATTATAACCGCGGCATTGTTATGGGCAGCAAACAAAGCTATGGCAAAGGCACGGTGCAAAACATTATCGACCTGAACCGTTTTGTGCGCGGCAGCACCTTTGGCGACCTTGGCGCGATTAAAACCACCACTCAGAAATTCTATCGTATAAACGGAGGCTCTACACAGCGTGAAGGTGTAAAAAGCGACATTGTGATGCCCGATAAATACAGCTACATAGAGGTAGGCGAACGCGACAGCGACAACGCACTGCCATGGGATAAGATTGCACAGGCACCTTATAAACCGTTTAAAAATAACTTTGCCCCGGTAATTGCAAAAAGCAAGGCCCGTATGGCACAAAACGCAGAATTTAAGCTGCTTGACGAAAGCGCTAAATACCTGAGCGCCCGTAAAGATGATAACGACTACAGCCTTAACATAACCAAATTTAAAGCTGATGCAAACCGGATAGAAAACGAGGCTAAAAAATTTAAGGCACTGGGCAAATACAACAGCAACCTTACTTTTGACGCGCTGCCGTATGAAAAAGAGCAGTTTAAAAAAGACCCTGCCCTGGCAGAGAAAAAACAGGACTGGTATAAAAGCCTTACCAAAGATGTATATGTAAGCGAGGCACTTAATGTGCTTGACGATATGCAAACCGGCAGCAAATCTGCGGCCAGTGTAGACAAAAAAGTGGCTACAAAAGTAAAAACACGCTAAGCGGTATATGGCTAACACCGGAAAATCGCTTACGGGCTTAGCGCTCCAAAAGTTTAAAAAGAACTTTTGGGGCGTTTTTAGTTTTATATTTATCGCCCTTATGGCTTTTATAGCTGTATTTGCATACGCGCTTTCTCCCGATAAAACGCAAAATGCTAACTGGGGCGACCTTGCCATACACAGCAAGCCGCCGGGGTTTGAAGTAACCATGCTTAACTTTCCTACTAAAGAAAATGGGCAGGGTTGGTTCTCAAAACTTTTTTTTGGCAATGAAATTCCGCCCAATAAAGTCGCCATTATCGACTATAAAATCTCAGGTGACAGCCTTACCTACGCTGAATATACCGATGAGCCCAGCCTGGCGCAATACAAAACCATAGCGCTAAGCACACTGGGAACAAACATCAACAAAACTAACGTTAAAGAAGAGTGTATCACACAGCAAACCTTCCTGCTGGGGACTGACAGCCAGGGCCGCGACCTCCTGAGCCGCCTTATCATAGGCAGCCGGGTATCAATTGCCATAGGGTTTGTGGCAGTATTTATATCGCTGGTGGTGGGTATCTTTTTTGGAGCCATTGCAGGGTATTTTGGCGGTAAAGTCGATGCCTTTGTTATGTGGCTGGTAAACATCATCTGGAGTATACCCACGCTTTTGTTAGTTATTGCCATTACACTGGCACTGGGCAAAGGCTTTTGGCAGGTGTTTGTGGCAGTGGGCCTCACTATGTGGGTAGAGGTGGCGCGTGTGGTGCGCGGGCAGGTAATGGGCATTAAGCAAATGCAGTACGTTACCGCGGCACGGGCGCTGGGTTACGGTAATGCACGCATCATTTTTTACCATATATTGCCTAATAGTATGGCGCCGGTTATTGTAATATCGGCGGCTAATTTTGCCTCGGCCATACTGGTAGAAAGCGGCCTGAGCTTCCTGGGCCTTGGCGCGCAACCCCCGGTACCCAGCTGGGGCGGCATGATTAAAGACCATTACAATTACATCATCCTCGGCAAACCCTGGCTGGCGCTTGCCCCGGGTATTGCCATGCTGCTTTTGGTACTCGCCTTTATGATGGCAGGTAACGCATTACGGGATGCGCTGGATGTAAAGGGGGAGTGATGAAATGAACTATTCAGGTTAAAGTAATTTTTTAAAATGAGCGAAAAATACACAAAACGTTTACCCGAAGAATTGAACGAGCAGGTAAAAAGATTAAACAGGGAGGGA
>Ga0247803_1000420_pt1 | contig 23495 bp, 21 predicted proteins | sample UWRJL014104B1_FD_180928 | JGI IMG/M metagenome (GOLD analysis project Ga0247803, IMG submission 180928) | Plant litter microbial communities from Arlington Agricultural Research Station in Wisconsin, United States - UWRJ-L014-104B-1 | ecosystem: Environmental > Terrestrial > Plant litter >...
TTACGTCTTTTCTTTTTGAAGACGATTACTTTTTCACCTTTAAGGTGTTCAAGCACAGTTACTTTCACAGAAGCTCCTGCTACTGTAGGAAGACCTACCTGTACCACGCCTTCGTTATCAACGAGAAGGACTTTGTCAAATACAAGTGCAGCGTTCACGTCACCTTCAAGCCTATGCGTGAAGATTTCGCGACCCTTTTCAACTTTAAATTGCTGACCTGCGATTTCTACTATTGCGTACATGTTAATTAATTATTGATATACTGGTTTCAAAATTCGAGGTGCAAAGATAGTCACATATCCACAGAATCACAACGGTTTATCCGGAATATTTAAGTTAACCGGAAAATAATCCGGAATATTTTATCTCATTTTTTTGATCCCTTCCTTTTTAGTTGCTATTCAATCGCCATCAGAGCTTTATAAATCGCGGCATCACTTTTAATTGTTGCAGGCTCATCTCCTATATTCCCAGAAAACAACCTAATAAACAACTGATTTATAAAGTTTTAACAGTTGGAATCTTTTGATACATTAACCTGGTATCAATATTTTTCTACCTGAATTTAGTAATCGTAACGTAACCTGCTACCTTTATATGACACAATTAAAAAATGCCTTTAATGTACCGATGGCGTCATTAACAAACCTTAACATGACAAATTGTTAACTTTCTTTAATTAAAAATGTCTTATCAATATAAATGAACGATAATAATAGACAAATGAAAATATATCTGTGGCTTTCGGTAGTGCTCCTTTCTGGTGTAGCTGCGGTAGCGGCAACTGTTAATTTTAATGCAAAAAAGGAAGAAGCTGTAACAGAACAAAAGTTTGACGGATACCAGATCGGCGATGCTGTGAGCAGCTTCAAACTAAAAAGCGTTGCCGGTAACACGGTCTCACTGAGTGATTTCTCGGGTTCAAAAGGAGTTATTGTCATTTTTACCAGTAACCACTGCCCGTTTGCCAAAGCCTACGAAGACCGGATCATTGCTTTGAATAATAAATATGCCTCACAAGGATTTCCGGTCATCGCAATAAATCCAAGCGATCCTGCTACGCATCAGGACGACACGATGGAAAAAATGAAGGAAAGATCTTCTTCTAAAAATTATGGATATCCCTATCTTGCAGACGACTTGCAGCAAACCGCCAAAGCTTTTGGGGTAGCCAGAACACCGCAGGTTTATGTTCTTCAAAAAAATGGGGCCGCATTTGTCGTAAAGTACATAGGTATGATAGACGACAATCCGCAGGATCCTGCGGGAGCCACCAAATTTTATGTGGATGAAGCAGTAACCAATCTCATTGGTGGCAAGCCCGTTGTAACCACGATAACAAAGCCGATTGGATGTGCCATTAAATGGAAAAATCAGTAAAATGAAAATTGCATTTTCTCAGTTCATGAAAAATTTTTTAACTCTTCTATTGTTTCTGAATTTTACCGGTACTTATGTTCTGGCTCAAACTCAAAGTAAAAAATTCTCCGCAGAAGGCGAATTCACCAGCAATTGCGAAGGTCCGGCGGTAGACAGTGAGGGCAACGTATACGCAGTCAATTTTGCGCGGGACGGTACAATTGCCATCATGAATAAAAACGGCAAATCCGGTTTCTTCGCGACCTTACCCAAAGGAAGTACCGGAAATGGAATCAGATTTGGTGATAAAAATACATTCTACGTCGCAGATTTCACGGGCCACAATATTCTGAAACTGGACCTGATCACAAAAGATATTTCAGTTTTTGCCAATGAGCCGAAAATGAATCAGCCCAATGATCTTGCAATCACTGCAAAAGGCCTCATTTTTTGTTCAGATCCCAACTGGAAAGATGGTACCGGGCAAATCTGGCTGGTGACCCCGGATGGAAAAACGAGCCTGGCCGCTGAAAATATGGGAACAACCAATGGAATCGATGTGAGCCCTGATGAAAAAACGTTGTATGTCAATGAAAGCGTACAGCGCAATGTATGGGCATTTGATCTGTCGCCGGAAGGAAAATTATCCAATAAAAGACTTCTTCACCAATTCGCCGACGGCGGCATGGATGGAATGCGTTGCGACATTCACGGGAATTTGTACATCGCACGGCATGGAAAAGGCGAAGTGGCGGTGTTATCTCCGGAAGGCAAAGTAATTCAAACCATTACCACCATTGGTAAAAAAGTCTCAAACATCTGTTTTGGAGGCAAAAATGGCAAAACCTGCTATATCACCCTGCAGGACCGCGGATGCCTCGAAACCTTCAAAGCCAAAACCGCGGGCCGCGAATGGGCCATGATGAAAGCCTACCCCAGCAAAAAATAATTTTGTGATCCAAAGGTTACACAGAGGTGCACAGAAAGAAAGTGAGAGCACGGAGAAGTACAAAAAGCTCTGTGGCTCTCTTCTTAAACTCTGCGCACCTCTTTATAACCTTCTTTCTGTGCAACCCTATTTTGGAGAAACGAAATTTTTCTATTTACTTTGCAATTCAAAGTACTTTAAAATATCTGATATGGAAATTGCAAAGTTGTTTACCTACCTTCAAAAAAATCAAAAATTCGCTCTTCTGGCGGTCGTGTCCGCTTCTGCAATGAGTTTGCTGTTTTTCAGAGTCCTTGGAACCCGGCATCTGGATTTCTTTTTTATGACCTGGAATTTATTTCTGGCCTGGATACCGCTCTTTTTCATCAAGTGGGTCTGGGAGCAGGAGCGTGTTCGTCCCATCCCTTTTTTTCTGCTGGTGGTTTATTTTGTGGTCTGGCTCCTATTTTTTCCCAATGCACCTTACATCATCACCGACATTAAACATCTGAGACGCGTTTCTGAAAACATACTCTGGTATGATACGCTGATGCTATTTTTATTTGCCGTATCCGGTTTTCTGACAGGGCTTTATTCCATTCGGATCGTTTACCGCATTATCACGCATCGCTGGAACCCGCTGCTTGCCTGGTTCATCATCGGCGGTTCCATGTTTTTAAGCGGTTTCGGGATTTTCCTGGGAAGATATGGCCGTTGGAACAGCTGGGATATTGTAACCCGTCCATACGAATTGTCAAAGGGAATTTTTCAGAGCATGCAGGATCCGCTGGCGATAAAACATACATTTGCGTTTTCGTTCGTGCTGATGTTGTTGTACTTTGCATTCCATTTTTTGGCAGAATTAAAACAACATGAGTCGTCCCATAAATATTCGTAAGGCAATACGCAGTTTCAAGTATGCAGGAATGGGAATTTACGGACTTTTTCGTCATGAAAACAATGCCCGTATTCATCTGATCGCCTGCATATTGGTTGTGATCGCCGGCGTAATTTTTCACATCTCTGCCACGGAATGGTGCTTTATTGTGATTCAAATCGGTCTGGTTTGTGCTGCAGAGGCAATCAATACTGCAATTGAAAAGCTTGCCGACGTAGTTTCTCCGGATTACCATATCGCTATCAAGGATGTGAAAGACGTTGCAGCAGCCGCTGTATTAATATTGGCCATCTCGGCAGTGATAGTTGGCGGTATTATTTTTATTCCAAAAATCATCATTATGGTGATTTAGAAAGTCATAATTAAAGATAAAACGGATCGTAGATTTTTTTACCTATGTCATCAAACCAGGACTCCCTGCATACTTTGAACGAAATCCGCGACCTGATGGAGCGTTCGTCCAAGTTTTTATCATTGAGCGGACTTAGTGGAGTCTTTGCCGGAATTTTTGCGCTTGCCGGAGCCGCCGCGGCATATATCCGTTTCAATACCGATTTGTACACGGATGTTTTGCAGCCTCTCGTAAATTATGATTCATATACTAAAAAGGACGTCATTTCTTTCCTGCTCATAGACGGCTTGCTGGTACTTTTCTTTTCACTTACAGTTGGAATATTTTTTACGGTAAGAAAGGGAAAAAAAAGAGGTCTGCAATTATGGAACGGAAGTTCCAAAAGGTTGTTGATAGGGATGCTCATCCCATTGGCAACCGGAGGGATATTTTGCCTTGCCATGCTTTATTATGGTTACATATGGCTCGTTTTTCCAACAACACTCGTTTTTTATGGACTGGCTCTGATCAACGCCAGCCGGTTTACATATCCTGAGGTCTTTTATCTGGGCATTTCAGAAATCGGAATTGGGTGTATTGCCTTGTTTCTCACAGGTTATTCATTACTTTTTTGGGCGATCGGATTTGGCGTAATGCATATTGCCTACGGATTGACGATGTACAATAAATATGACCGTGAAAAACTAGGATCCGGAAAAGGGAAACTTGGCGGCACCATTGGAATTTTGCTTTTGCTTCTTGCCAATGCTTCCCCCGGCAATGCGCAGATCGTTTCTGATTCGATGAGCACCAAAGCAAAAAAATGGTATGATAAGGAAACAATTTATCTTCAGGGAGGAAACAGTTTTGTTAAAAACAACATGATTTATAGCGGACAGAAAGCGCTTCGCCGCGAATTTTCTATATCAGAAGGAGGTCTGCAACTGTATTTGAAATCCAAAAGAAGCAGAAATATTGCACTGGCTATATCCCTTGCCGGTTCCGCTGGCTCAATCATTTCTCTTGTTTCAGGCAATAGGGACAATTTAAAAAAATTCTTTTGGGTATCAGTAGGAACCGGATTAGTTTCCACGGTAGTTACTATGAAGGCGAATAATTTGCGGGATCAGGCAGTTTGGCTAAGAAATCGTGATGCACTATTTTTAATGGAAGCCCAATAACTTTGAGGCTGGACTTTGTAACAGGCACGATTAATGGAGTGGTTAGAGAAATTTAATAAAGTATTAGAAAGTAAAATAAGGCTTGGTCTTATGTCAGTATTGGTTGTGAACGATTCATTAAGCTTTAATGAGCTCAAAGAATTGTTACAGCTTACCGACGGAAACCTTGCCTCCCACTTACGTGCACTCGAAGAAACAGGATATATTGAAGTTCAAAAACAGTTCCTTGGCAGAAAGCCGCTTACCACTTACAAATCAACAGAAACAGGCCAAAAGGCTTTCTCTGATCATTTGCAGGTTTTGGAAAATATGATCCGGCAGAATATGTGAAGGAAGAAGTTAAGGAAGACAGAAGTTAACAGAAAGGAAGTTAAACAGTAAAAAAAGTTAAAATATCGTAAGTTAAAAAAAACGGATACCGGTTTCCTGATCGAAACTGGTATCCGTTTTTTAAGAGTTAATTCAAAATTTCTGTCAATAACGATGACCTGTAAACTTTAAACCGCGCGGCGGCCGCCAAAAACTTTCTGACCTAATTAAAACTTGACAGGAACGGAGAAAGCTGCATTACCCCACTGAAAATCAATGGATTTGTCTTTCACCCAAAACGTTAGTTTTTCCTCAGCAGTCGCTACTGTTTTAGCAGGCACTGTTACTTTCAAAACATCTTTTCCTTTGATTTCTTCATATTTGTAAGCACCCCACTGCCCCAGTTCGCTGTTCAGGATAATGGTCCAGTCTTTTTCGGTAGGTGTTGCAAAAAAGTTGTAGGTTCCTGCTTTTACCGGTTTGCCTCCAAAAGTACCATCCTTTTTAAAAGTGATCGTAGTAGCGCTGTCAGCACCTATACGCCATACTTTTCCATATTTTTCAAGACTTTTGCTGGATGCATCACCGAATAAAACACGTCCTTTCTGTGAAGGTTGTCCGTAGGCAATAGTAATGTTTTTACCTTCTGCTTTAACTCTTGGGCTGGCAGGTTTCTGCTGTGCCGATGCTGATGATAGACCGACAAATGCCATCAACAATGCTAATAATGTAATTTTCATAAAAGAAATTAATTTAACTGGTTTCGGTGATTTTAGATTTTACTCTTAACGAAATACGTTAGTCAAAAGTTGTTAACCAAGTTGTTTGCTCCAAAATTTGTAATTTTGACGAATGAGTAACGAGGTCCGCCCCACACAGAATCAATTTTTCGACACCAAAATCGAATTCCTTAAGGGCGTAGGATCTCAGAAGGCGGCTTTACTCAATCAGGAGCTAAGCATCTTTAATTTTGGAGATCTGATTCAGCATTATCCTTTCCGCCACGAAGATCGTACTGTTTTTCACAGGATCGACGATTTAAACGAACAGCTTCCGGCAGCTCACGTTAAGGGCCGCTTGCGGGAATGGTCCATTATTGGAGAAGGAACAAAGAAAAGGCTGGTTGCCTATTTCACTGATGGCACCGGCATACTGGAATTGGTCTGGTTCAAAGGGATCACCTGGTTTGAAAAAAATCTTCGCCCCAATACTGAGTACATTGTTTACGGCAAACCTGTTTTTTTCGGTGGAAGGTGGAGCATAACCCATCCTGAAATTGATTTTTTAACTGCGGAAAATTCACAGGGCGGCTATTGGCAACCAATTTATTCTCTGACAGAAAAACTTCGAAGAAAATTTCTTGACAGTAAAGGTCTGACCAAAATCATACGCAACCTGCTCGAAATTTCCAGGCCTCATATCCATGAAACGCTGCCCGAAAGCCTGATCCAGAAATATCGGATGATCTCCAAAGCCGATGCAGTCTGGAATATTCACATTCCAAACAGTCAGGCATGGCTGCACCAGGCACAGCGCAGATTAAAGTTTGAAGAATTGTTTTACAACCAGTTTCGTCTACTTAAAAACAAACTCTTACACAAGACAGAATTTCCAGGAATGGTGTTTGACAATACTTCACTTGTCAAAGATTTTTATGCCAATCATCTGCCATTTACACTAACCGGCGCACAGGTGAAAGTGCTTCACGAAATACATGGAGACCTGCTGAAAGGCAAGCAAATGAACAGGCTTTTGCATGGAGACGTAGGTTCTGGCAAGACCATTGTAGCATTCATTACCATGCTTTTTGCATTGGGAAGCGGTGCCCAGGCCTGCCTGATGGCTCCTACCGAAATCCTGGCCGACCAGCATTATCAGGGGTTAAAGAAGTTTGCGGATTCTCTGGGAATCAATATTGGAAAACTGACAGGCTCTTCGAAAAAGAAAGACCGTGAAATTCTCCATAAAGAGCTTCGTGAAGGTTCTATGCAAATCATTGTGGGCACGCATGCACTCATTGAGGATGTGGTACAGTTTCAGAATCTCGGACTTTGCGTAATTGATGAGCAGCATCGTTTTGGCGTAGCGCAGCGATCCAGGCTTTGGGCGAAAAATGAGCGCATCAATCCGCATATTCTGGTGATGACGGCCACTCCGATTCCCCGGACTTTGGCCATGACCCTGTACGGAGATCTGGATATTTCAGCCATTACTGAGCTTCCCGCGGGGCGAAAACCAATTAAAACCGTTCACCGTTTCGACAAACACCGCCTTTCTGTTTTTGGTTTTTTGAGAGAAGAAATTGAAAAAGGAAGACAAATTTACATGGTTTATCCGCTCATCGAGGAATCCGAAAAAATGGATCTGAAAGACCTTATGGATGGCTATGAAAGCGTTTCACGGGCGTTTCCGGATGTTCCGCTGAGTATTCTTCATGGCAAAATGAAATCGAAGGACAAAGATTTCGAAATGGCCAGATTTGTAAAGGGCGAGACTAAAATAATGGTGGCCACCACGGTAATTGAGGTGGGTGTAAATGTCCCGAATGCGTCTGTGATGGTGATCGAAAACGCAGAAAGATTTGGATTGTCCCAGTTGCATCAGCTGCGTGGCCGCGTGGGCCGTGGTGCCGAGCAATCATACTGTATTTTGATGACTGATTATAAAATCAGCAAAGACACCAGATTAAGGCTTGACACTTTGTGCCGAACAAACGACGGTTTCGAAATAGCCGAAGTCGATCTGCAACTGCGCGGCCCGGGCGACATTACGGGGACCCAGCAAAGCGGATTAATGGATCTATTGATATCAAATCTCGCCCTCGACGGTGAAATTTTAAAGGTTGCCAGGCTTTCCGTTGAAGCCATTTTAAACTCTGACCCTGATTTAATGCTGCCGGAGAATCTCCCGATAAAAACCCATCTGAGTACCATTAAAAAAGAACAGACCAACTGGAGCCGTATCAGCTGATACTAAACATCTGATAAACAGACCTTTCTTCATTTTGATAAATTGCCTGCCCAATACGTTGCTTTGCTGTTACGTATACTAATTTCTGCACCTTATCTGAATATCACTTGGCAAACGGGGTCAAGCGTAAAAACTGCCTCTACTTGCACTAAACGCATATTTCGTATCAATTTGTAAACAATAGTTACATGAAAAACAAAATTAATGCTAATTTCTCAATTGCATTAATTCGAATTACCATATATCTTGGTTGATTATTAACATAACTAACTAAATATTATATGAGAATAATTTTGCAAAGTTTCTTTCTCCTCATATGTCTGGCATTGTCGGCATTTGCTCAGGAAAGAACCATAACAGGCACTGTTACGTCAAATGATGACGGGTCGCCGCTTATTGGTGTCAGCGTGAAAGTGGTTGGTACTCAGAACGGAACTGTTACAGATGAAACCGGAAAGTATTCCATTTCGGTTACCAGCACCGCTTCCGCGCTGAATTTTTCGTACGTAGGGTTTGTAACCAGTGAGATCCAGCTCGGTACCGGCAACCTTGTCAACGTAGTTCTAATTCAGGATTCGAAAAGTTTAGGTGAAGTACTGGTAGTTGCTTATGGAACTGTAAAGAAAGAAAATTTCACAGGATCAGCTGCAACGGTCAGTTCCGACAACTTTGCCAACCGGCCCAATACTTCATTTGATAAAGCGTTACAGGGTGCAGCTGCCGGTGTACTGGTGACCAGTGTCTCCGGGCAGCCGGGTGCCACTTCTACGATTCGTATCCGTGGCGTTGGTTCTTTTACAGCCTCATCAACACCACTTTACGTAGTTGACGGCATTCCAATTACCAATGGTGATCTGAGTCAGGTTGCTCAAACTTCTGATGTACTTTCTTCTTTAAACCCAAATGATATTGCATCGGTAACCATTTTAAAGGATGCCACTGCCGCTGCAATTTACGGCTCACGTGCCGGCAATGGTGTTATCTTAATTACAACGAAGCAGGGAAAAGCTGGGGCTACACGATTTACTGTCAATGTGAGTGCAGGCATTTCTTCACAAGCCGTTAAAAAGCATGAAGTGCTGAATGCATCCGAGTATTACAAATTGTATTTTGATGCTTATTATGCCCAACGCCTTGCCGTAAATCCGGATCCGGCAACCGCAGCAACCCAAGCCAACACACTGACTAAAAACAGATTAACTGTCAGCCCGTTTAATACGGATAACCCATTTGGGCCCGGCGGGGAGTTAACGGCAGGAACAAAATTACTTTATGACACCCATTGGCGGGACGAAGTTCTTCGCCAGGGTGTGACGAAGGATGTAAACGTTTCAGCATCGGGTGGTACGGACAAAATGAAATATTATATCTCGGGTGGCTATTTCAATCAGAAAGGCATCGTAATAGGTTCTGATTTTGAGAGATATACGGCAAAATTTAATATTTCGAATGACGTGAACAGTTACTTCACTTTTGGTATTAATAATACACTTTCCCGTACCGAACAGAATACGCCTGCCGGAGCGGGCGGCGGCGCTAACCCAGTCAGATTTGCAGATATTGCGTCCAATATATACTCCTTGTACGTTAGAGATGCGGACGGAAATCCCGTTTTGGATGCAGAAGGAAATCCCGTTTACAGTTACGTGAACCCCGTTTCTCCGGATTTTAATCCCGTTGGCCTCTCCAAACTCGATGAATACAATACAGCAACTTCCCGTGTGATCACCAATCCCTATGTTGAAATTAAAATCTTAAAGGATATCACCGCCAGAGCATCCGTGGGGATCGATTATATTAACAACCGGGAGAGACAATTTTACAATCCGTTGCATGGTAACGGAGTCAGTGTAAAAGGACGGGGATACCGTTATTCCAGAGAGGACATTTCGATCAGTTCCATTAACACATTGACGTATAACAAATCCTTTGGCGTTCATAATCTGAATGTTCTGCTAGGTCAGGAAGCTTATAAAACGAAACTGGATAACATTTATGCACAGGCTACCAATTTTGCATTTCCGGGCGCCAGTGAACTTGTAGCCGCTTCTACACCAAACACGGCCACTTCCAGTTTTACCGAAAAGCGGCTTTCCTCCTACTTTTCAAGGTTGACCTATGATTTTGATAATAAATACTATATATCGGCCAGTTTGAGAAGGGATGGTTCTTCCATCTTTGGGGCGGATAATAAGTGGGGAACGTTCTATTCCGTTGGCGGTGCGTGGAGATTGAGCAATGAAAAATTCTTAAAAAATATCAGCGTTCTTGATGAACTGAAACTTCGGGGCAGTTACGGAACCTCCGGAAATGACCGCATTGGCCGCTACGACGCACAGGGACTTTATTCACTTGGAAGAAATTATGAGGGACAAGCGGGTATCGTTTATACGCAGCTTGAAAACACCAACCTGAAATGGGAGCAGAATTCAACCCTTGATATCGGACTGGAATTTGCTGTGTTAAATCACCGGATCAGTGGTGAGGTTTCCTATTATAAAAGAGGGTCGGAAGGGATTTTATTTGATCAGCCGTTGTCCAGACTGACCGGTTTCAATAGTATCGTGACCAACCTGGCATCGATGGATAACTCCGGAATAGAACTGCTTTTAAATGGGAGCCCGGTACGTAATGGAAATGTAACCTGGAATGTTTCCTTTAACCTGACTTCCAATAAAAACAAGATCAAAAAAATGACTCAGCCTGAGGTAATTGATCCTGCGGAAGGAACCAAACGTTGGAGAGTTGGCGGAGACAGATACGGATGGTATCTGCGCGAGTATGCCGGCGTTGACCCTGTGGACGGAGCGCCTACATGGTATATCGATCAGGCCACGGGGGGCAGAACAACCACCAAAACATGGTCGGCCGCCACGAGGTACAATAATCTGGGATCAGCACTTCCTAAATTCACCGGCGGACTTACCAATAACCTGACTTTCAAAGGCTTTGATTTCAGGCTATTTACCTATTTCTCTCTTGGAAGCAAGATTTATGATAATTTGTATGCTTCCTTGATGCACAATGGAATCACACCAGGACAGCAAATAGGAAGGGATGTTTATAAATCGTGGCAAAAAGAAGGCGATGTTACCGATGTACCAAGGTTTAAACCCACATCCAATACTGATCTTTCCAACAGTTCGTCCAGCCGGTTCCTTTTCAATGGTTCCTACATGCGCGTTAAGAATATTACACTTGGCTATTCACTGGGCAAAAATGTCCTGAAGTCTGTTCAGTTATCCACCGCCAGAATTTTTATCTCAGCAGAAAACCCGTTCACTTTTGCAGCACATAAAGGTCTGGACCCCGAAGTGGACATTGCAGGTCTCAGCAATAATGATATCCCGAATATCAAAACATTTTCGGCCGGTTTAAGTGTTGGCTTCTAACTTCTATAAAGAAACTCGACTATGAAAAATATTTGTAAAATAACCTTATATGGCTTGATGGTCAGCCTTTTCACACTTGGTGGATGTAAGGAAGAATTTCTGAATGTAACACCAAATGCACAGGTCAATGCCAAAGACGCTTTTTCGACTCCCGAAAAAATTTCCGCAGCCATGACTGGCCTATACGATCTTACTACTTCAACGAATCCGGATTATACCAACAATATGATTTTGAACGCGGACGTAAAAGGCGGCAATGTGATGGTTGTGAGCGGCGCCGGGAATTACGGACGCTATATCAACGGCTATCAGTTTATTGAAACCGTAAACTCCGCAGAAGCATCCAATTACTGGACTGGTGCTTACCGTGTCATTTCAAATGCCAATCAGTTTGTGGCTTACATTCCGGGGTCGCCAATTACAGATGCACTAAAAAGCTCCTACCTTGCCGAGGCCAGGGCGATACGCGCGGAGGCTTATTTCTGGTTGGTAAGGTGGTATGGAAAACCCTTCACGCTGGACCCGGAAGCATTGGGTGTACCGTTGGTCAAAGCTCCTCTGGCCCCAAGTGAAACGCCTCCCGGACGTTCAAAAGTAAAAGAGGTTTACGATTTCATTATTGAAGATCTCAAATTTGCAGAAGCAAATATTCCGGCAAGAACAAGTATATACCGCATGAATAAGGCGGCTATCCAGGGTTATCTTGCCCGGGTTTATCTCACAATAGGCAACTACGTGGAGGCCAGTAAATATGCAAAACTGGCAAGAGCTGCAAAGCCGCTGAGTACCGGCGCTGCATTGCTGACAGGTTTCAATAGTCCTACGTCTGAATGGATTTATGCCATTAATGTAAGAACGGATGATAATCAGGGCTTTCTGGCTGTCAGTTCTTTTTATGACGCTTTCGATATCGGATATTCCAGTTTTCGGGTTACGGACGAATTTTTAAATTCCTTCAGTGAAGCAGATATTCGTAAAAGGCAATTTTTAGTCAATGGGAAATATAGCCGCAGAGGTACAGAAGGATATTTGATCAACAAATTTGACTTTAATACCACTCCGGCAAATAATCAGGTGTTGATTCGTTCTTCGGAAATGTATCTAATTGAGGCAGAGTCAGAAGCAAGGCAGGGAGCTGCAAACGAAACGGCGGCCAAAGCCGCATTGCTGGCAATCCAGTCGCGGGCCGGAACGGCAACTGCTCCATCTGCAAAAACGGGACAGGCACTGATTGATGAAATCCTTGCAGAAAGAGATAAGGAATTATATGGAGAAGGTCATAAGTTTTTCGACTTGTTAAGAACAAAAACCCCGGTGGTTCGCTCCGGTGTCAGCCATTGGAGCATTGTCAACTTTCAGCCGGGTGATAATAAACTTGTGTTTCCGATACCGCAGGTAGAAATAGATGCAAATCCGGTATTAAAACCCCAGCAAAATCCTGGTTATTGATAGCCCAAAACTGAAAAGACCCGATCGCATTGATTTGCAATCGGGTCTTTTTATATAATTTGGACAAAGGCTAGTCCGCCGATATCTCGTAAATATCTCCTGAAAATTCGAAGGTTTGCGGCCGCGTTACATGCAAAGCTGCACCAAGCGAAGTGGCATAGGGCAAATCAGTAGCAAAGACTGAATGTTTTGGAAAATTCCTCGCAATCAGTTTAACAAAAATTTCATTTCTTGAAAAACCTCCGTCAATGTAAATTGACTGCACATCATTTATTCCAACCAATTGCAGGGAGACGGTCAACATGTCCGTCAGTCCTTTTAACAAATGATGATAAGCAGATTCAGCCGAAGCAAATGCGCTCACCTGCCATTCCTGCGTGTTTGCCTCAGGAAACGGACCATTGCCAGTCATGCAGGCGGAATAAAACGGTGGCGTATCCTTCTTTAAGATTTCTGCATCGAACTTCACTTTCTTGTAAAAATCAGATTCTACACGGAAGTACTCAGCAATTCTGGCAACCTGAAAATCATGCTCGCGACCAAGAAACAACCGTGACGCCGTAACCCCGCTTCCTTCGGGTGTAAGATAATTCATGCAATCCCTTTCCAGCTGATAATAAGTAAGCGGCTTGGATGCAAAAGAATTGAAATTGATACACCAGGTTCCGGTCGACAGCAGAACAAACGGTTTTTTTACCGCCATACGATAGGGAATAAGCGCCGACGAACTATCATGCAAGCCAAATCCCGACTGAATACCTTTATCTCCATGCCTGTAAATAAATGACGATGAGGCCAGTACCGGAGCAAGTTTTTTATGAATACCTTCTGCTTTAACCCACTCGTGATAGTCCCACATCTCAAAACTCCAGAGCATCGTATGACAGCCAAGAGATGTATAATCACTCACTTTCCGATTGGTAAGCAGGTATAAAATATATTGTGGCAAATGTAAAGTGGTTACGATCTGCTTGTACACATCTGGCCGCGTGTATTTTAACCAATACATCTGCATTCCCGAATTAAGCATGCCCATTACCGGTGAGCCGGTTTGAAGGGAAAGGCGCGTGGGATCACCGTACGTATCGTAAAATTGCTTGGATAAAGCCTCGGGGAAAGGTTTCAAATAAGAATATAACGGTGTAAGCGGTTTGTTAGCAGCATCCAGATGAACAAGGCTCGCCCCGTAGGCCGCAACGTTCACGGCTTTGATATCATATTTAGGATTGCTCAGCAAATTCGCCCATCGATCCTGAACCCACCTGGTAAGCAATTCAATATCTTCTGTCGGAAAACCATCTTCATCCGTTGTTTCGGGAAGAGCTTCCGAAAATTCTTCAATGATCTGGTACTTTTCATCAAAAAGTACATACTTTTTATTGGTCCTGCCAATGTCAAAAACCGCCGTTACTTTCATTATTTAAATGCGCTTTCACTTTTTTAATCCCCAAATATATTTATCGGTCAATATAGTGACTTTACTTTGAAACCTATACCCCTAACGTTACTTTTTCAAATGTTCAGCCACATTAACAGTATGTTCAGGCCGTCTTTTGTAAAATGGGTTTGATGACCCTGGTCCAGCGCCGGTACCCCTCCTCATTCATATGAAGGCTGTCTTTCAAAAATATACTTCCATCGGGCCTGCCGTCTTTAAGCATGACCGGCCACACGTCAATGTATTTATGTTTTTTGTCTGTCTTGATAAAATCCCGGATAAGCTGATTTGCCTTTATTACATCTTCCTTTTTCGCCCATCTTGAAGGCGATGGTTTCAGGGATACGGCATATATTAACACACCAGGCTCTGCGTCCCGAATCTTTTTTGTTAAAGTTACATAGGCGTCACGCACTTGTTCCGGTGTTTTTTTCTTGGATCCGAACATGTCGTTTTCACAATAAATCACAACCGTTTTGGGATGATATTTTAATACGGAACGATCAACATAATGGATCACTTCGGGAAGTGTGGAACCGCCAAAACCGCGGTTGATAATGGGTAATGGTGCAAGGTCCTTCTCGGCGGAAAGCCATTTGGTGAATGAAGAACTTCCAGTAAGTACAATTCCACCGGCAGCAGGCATTTTTTCAGAATCATTTTTTTCAAATTGCTGAATCGCCTTTTCAGAACGATCCACTGCGTAATCCGGCACCCATGGAGCATCAAGTGCAGTGTAATTAGGCTTATGACAAGAAAAAAGGAATAATAACCCAATAACAAAAAAATACTTTTTCATTTTAACGCAGACAGTGAATATACCAAGAAGGCATACCCGCTGTCTTTTTAATGTAAGAAGTTTAATTATTTCTCCTGATTATTTTGCTAAAAAATACCGCAACCCAAAACCTACGCTCGGAAAAGTGAAGTCGGGGGAGAATCTGTAATTCAAAAGTTGTTGCTTATAATTTGTATTTTCTGTAATGTTATCATTTGACAAAAATGAATAGTCAACCGAAACCGGACTGGCAAAGGCCAGACTGGCTGTAACCCACCATTTTTCGGAAAATTGATAGTATATGCCAGCACTTAAACCGGCGGAAAGTGATATCATATTTTCCTTGCCGTTGTACAATGTCCGATAGTCTGTGGCGGTGGTGTAACTGGATCCATGGGAAAATCGCAGATCTACACCGGGTCCGGCAAAAATTCCTGTTTTGTTATTAAAATGCTTATAAAACTGCCAGAATCTCCCGATCCCAACACCTGCATTTCTGATTCCCGTATTGTCGTAATAAACTGTTTCGTTACCGTTATAGTATGAAAAAGTCTGTTTTCCTCCAACAATAGAATTACTGAGCCTCCATCCTGCTGACCTGGTATTGGTTTTGAATGTACCCATTGACATATCAAAATTATAACCGTAGCTACTGGTCACGTTTCCGTTTTCCGGCTTGGAGTTAATGAGGTTAACCGAGGCTGATCCTGAAAGAAATTTCCTGCCTTCAAATTGTGCGAAAAGTATTTTTGTTGTACAGAGCATCAACAAAAAAGTGATTGAAAATATATTTTTCATCAGTGAAATATTAAGGTTTTGAAAGATACCATGAAGCTCTTATTGAAAAATAACTGCTCAGATTACTCGTTACAGCGGAATTGAAATAGAATGTATCAGAATCATAAAAATTCCGGTATCCTGCTCCCAGCGACAGCAAATTAATATCTGATTCCAGTGCAAACCTTGGTGTAAGCCAATAAGAAACTCCCGGAACTATCTTTAAACCAATGCCATATCCATCACTTTTGACCGTATAATCGTCGGTGATTGTTTTGCTTTTCAAAAGCGAGATTTCAGCGGACGAATTAAGGAATATAGCCCATTTGGCATTAAGCGATTTGTAGTGCCGGACAAAAGGCGACAAAGTGTAAATCTGGGTATGTGACTTGTAAAGCGGAAGTGATTTTGATGGCTTGCTTTTGTTCCAGTAAAAATCTAGATCGGTCCCAAATCCAAGTCCAATCATCGCTTTCTCTTTGATAAAAAGCCCGGCCTGAACAGACGGATTTAAAGACAAATAGCTCTGAATACTTTGTATCCCTGCATCAGCTTCCGGCTTACTTTTGGTTCCGTTAAGACTTATAGTACCGCCAAGGTACTTCGTCCCTTTTTGATACTGCGCCTGAACCCGGGCGACCAGGAACAGGCATCCGATTAGAAAGATTACTCTCATAATGATGTGGATGAGTTAGTTACTTCCCAATATACGTAGATTATGTAACCATTTGTAACCAATTTGGCTTTTTTAACATAAAAAAAGAGACAACCCATGCAGCTGTCTCTAAGTATTACCGATACCAAAATTTAACCTAACTATCTTTATCGGCTGTTAGCTTGTGGCTATTAGCTTCTTTTGTATTTTACTTAAAATTGACCCTTGAGCTAAAAGCCAGCAGCTGTCAGCTAATAGCCATCAAAATATTCCCTGCCAGTTTCCCTGTTTAAAGTACTGAATCAGTCTTTGCTGCATCAAAAACATATATTTGGCCTGAATCGCATTGGCCTGTGCTTTTGCAAGATTGGCTTTGGCTAATGAATATTCGAATATATTTGCTGTGCCCGCATTCAGCTTGCTTTCCACAACTGCGAAACTTGCAGTGAGTGATTCTACCTGTCCCTGAGCAGCCGAAAACCGGTCTTCAGTAGCTCTCATATCCAGTACCGCCTGCTCTATTGCCTGGCGAAGCTGCTGCTGCGTAACGTCTTCCACATTTTTTGCCAGGCGCTCCTGGACCTTTGCAAATTCAACTCTTGGCCGCGTTACCCAACGACCCATGATCGGGATATTGAGACTCAGATTTACCGAACCGTTTCTTGTGGAATTCAACTGGTTGAAATAGTCCAGATTCTTATTGGTAGATGCGAAGAAAGCACCAATATTCGCTCCCAGATTTAGCGACGGATAATTCAGTGCCTTGATGGCTTTTACCTGATAAGCAAAGCTTTTGGTGTACAACTCGGCACTTTTAGATTCCGGAAAAGCTTTGTAAGCCTGCTCATAAAGGGCGGCTGCCGAAGGAGTTTCCTGTATATTTTCAATGGGTGAAAGCGCTTCCAGATCCAGACTGTCGTCAGCAGGAATATTAATTCTTTGAAATAAAGCCAGTCTTGCCGTACGATAATTGTTTAAAGCGGTAACCTGATCAAATTTATCATTGGCCAGCTGCGCTTTGATCTCATATAAAGTGTTGTTGCCCAGTACTCCGGCATTTACTTGTTTGTCGACCCGGTTGACCTGCACTTCGGATGATTCTACCTGCTGTGCCGCTGCCTCATATAAAGCTTTCGTTGCCAAAACGTTGACATATCCCTGCATAAGCAAGATCGTTTGTGCATTTAAAACGGCGGTGCGGTTTTCCATTGCAGATTCTTTCAGCAGGACATTCTGGCGTATTTGATTTTGAAGCTGAAATCCCTGAAAAACCGGAACGCTCAGTCCGGCGCCGACTGAACTATAATTGTAGACCTGGTCAATATATTCATTGGTGTACTGGTCAATACTCCGTCCCACATTCAAGCTGTTGTTTGACCCTATGTAAATCTGAGGGAGGATCTGCGACCTTACCTGACGCAATTGCGCCTGAGCAGATTCTGCCTGTAAATTTCCTTCTCTATACGTAAGGTTATTTTTTGCTAAAAGTTCTACACACTCCCGCAGGCTAAGCCTGGTTTGCGCTTTTGCTATGGCGGGTAAAAGGCAGAGTATAAGTATTATTTGTTTCATGGCTAATAAATTAAATAGGTTAAAAGGTTAAAGGCTGAAAAAGGATTGAAAGGAGGAAAGGGAGGAACCGTTTGATGTTGTACTAAACCGAATGCCTGAATAACAGCGCCCTTCCTCCATTCCTCTTCTCCCTTATCCATGCTTAGCCCTTTTCCGCCAACCAACCATCCTTCAACCTCACAATACGGTTTCCATAAGTGGCATTGGTCTCTGAATGAGTCACTTGTACAATGGTTACTTTATCTTCTTTATTGAGTTTCTGAAATAATTCCATAATTTCTATCGCCTGTTCCGAATGCAGATTTCCGGTAGGTTCATCGGCAAAAATTACTTTTGGATTGTGAACAATCGCACGTGCTACACCGACCAATTGTTGCTGCCCGCCTGATAACTGATGAGGAAACAGATCTTTTTTTGCGACCATATTAAAGCGGTCCAGCAATTCGGCAACCCTGCTTTTACGCTCCGATGAACCTGTTCCTTTGTACAAAAGCGGCGTTTCGATGTTTTCATAAACAGTCAATTCGTCGATAAGGTGATAGGCCTGAAACACGAAACCGATGTGATGGCGATGCAACTCCGTCCGCTTTTTCTCCGACAATTTTTGAACCGGCTCGTCTAAAAATAAATATTCTCCTTCGGAAGGCTCTTCCAACAAACCCAGGATATGAAGAAGTGTAGATTTTCCTGAACCAGACGGGCCCATGATCGATACAAATTCGCCTTCTTTAATATTTAAATCAATGTGCCTTAAAACGTACGTCTTGCCAAAACCCGCAGGATAGTACTTTGAAATTTTTTCGAGTTTGATCATAAAATTTTGGTATATGAGATTGATGCCACAAGAACGCATACCCTGCATTAAAAACAAAAACCTGCGGTTCAATTCTCTTTGCCTTTACTTTTAAAAAGCCTTGCCAGAAAAACATAATGCTGATTATCAGAAAATTACATCAAATTATCATAAAAAAAACCGTCCGAAATCGTACAAAGTGTACGGTATCGAACGGTTCAAATCGGTTGGGTTCAGGAACAGTTAAATCGAAAAAATATCAGAGCAGATTTTCTGCATACTTGTACGCACTGCCCGTGTTGAGCAGCAAAATTTTATCATCTGCGCTAATCCACTTATTTTCAATAGCTTTCATAACAGCTGGCAGCAATGCGCCACCCTCCGGTGCCACGAACAATCCTTCATTTTTAGCCAAAGATTTCACTCCTTCCATCAATTCCTGCTCTGTAACAGACAATGCATATCCTCCTGATTCTTTCAAAACCTGCAGGATCTGCCGCTCAGCGAAGGGGAACGGAACCGCCAGACCATTGGCCGCAGAAGGCTTGGCAACATATCCCGCAGCACTTTCATGTCTACCCTCAAACGACCAGACCACCGGCTGGCAATTTTCCGTCTGGACTGCAATCATTTTCGGAAATTTACCCGTGATCCAGCCAGCCTCTTTCATTTCGTGAAAAGCTTTCCAAATCCCGATCAGGCCAGTTCCGCCGCCAGTCGGGTAAAAAATCACATCCGGTAATTCCCAGTTCATTTGTTCGGCAATTTCAAATCCCATCGTTTTTTTCCTTCCAGACGATACGGTTCTTTCATGGTTGACACGTCAAAATAGTCCTCTTTTGCACGCATTTCCGCAACCTTTTTTCCGCAGTCGCTGATCAACCCATCCACCAAAATCAGTTCTGCTCCAAAATACCGGCATTCCTGTTTAAAGATTTCCGGCGTATGCCTAGGCATGACCACGGTACATCCAATATTCGCTTTGGCACAATAAGCAGCCAAAGCACCGCCCGCGTTTCCAGCCGTTGGCACAATACATCGCTGGATTCCAAGCTCTTTCATTTTTGAAACGGCAACTGCCTGCCCGCGCGCTTTGAACGACCCGGTTGGATTCAATGACTCGTCTTTCAGATATAAATGGGGGATTTCGTGTTTTCTGGCAAGATTTTTCAATTCCAGAAACGGCGTCATTCCTTCTCCCAAACTGATAATATTTTCAGGATTTAAAACAGGTAAAAATTCAAAATAACGCCAGAGCGACGAAACGCGGTCACGAAGAATAATTTTGTCTATTTTTTCAAGCAAACCGTATTTGGCATAAAGTGGTGATTTCCAGCCTTCCTTTTCATTCGAGCAAAATGTCTGAATTTCGAGATGACTGAATTCTTGCTTGCTTACCGCACATTCCAGGTGCGTAATATGTGAAGTTAGGAGATCCGTTTTTAACATGGCAATGTGTCTGATTTACAGACAAAAGTATTAGGTTGCCGATAGCAAAGCCAATGTTATTTTGACATACACTATAACTTCAAGTTATGGGAATTCAATGCAAATTTGACAAAAGCCTGACCAAACGGATCGTTTTCAGAACCATGCCGCTGGATAAAAAAGAACTGTCTTGTGATGTGCAATCCTTCTACAATAACCTGTTTCAAAGCGCCGGAAAGCAGCTCTTTCCGCACGGATCTGAGGGGCAAAAATCCCAGGCAGTCATCAACCAGCAGAAAGTTTTTCAATGCTTCTGTTCCACCCAATGAAATATTATTTTTCAAATCGGAAAGTTTAAAATTCCGCTCTTCCAACGCAGCTTTAACCGAAGCGAGTGTCCCGGACCCTCGTTCCCGCAATGCAACGGGGAAATTTTTTAGTTCGCTCAAAGAAATGGAATCCCGAAACCACAACTCACTTTTTGGCGAACAAACCGCAATCACTTCGTCGGAAAGAAAGTAACGGTAATTGACGGAAGTCGTCTTGGTCTGGCCTTCGATGATGCCCAGATCAATTTCGTTATTTCCCAAAGCGGTCAGTACATTTTCTGAATTCCGGTTCAGTAGCGTGATGTGAACATTGGGATATTTTCTTCGGAAAGCGGAGAGAATTTCCGGAATAATGTATAAAGTGACCGTCGTGCTGGCACCCAACCGCAATTCGCCCTTGGCGTTATATTCGTCCTGATGCGTACTGAGTTCGTATTCCAGCCGGATCTGGATTTCGCGTGCCTGACGCAAATGGTTCAACAGAATGCGCCCGGGTTCGGTGAGTTTTATGCTGCCTCCGATCCTTTCAAAAAGACTTGTTTTGTAAGTTTCTTCCAGCGCTTTGATGTGCTTGCTGATCGCGGGCTGACTGAGATTGAGCACCTGGCTGGCTTTGGTAAAACTCAGCAGGTTTGCAACTTCAAAAAATACTTCATGCCGGAAAGAGATCATGGAATCAGCCTGGAAGATTGAATCCCAAAGGTATTCATTCCAGGCCATTCGCTGAACTTCACACGCTAATTTGTTGGATTCACTTCCATCCGATATCCAACGCCGTGAACAGCGGCAATTTTTACCATGGAGTCGTTATGCAGCATTTTCCGAAGACGGGAAACGAAAACGTCCACGCTCCGGCCGACTATAATCCCTTCATCTTCCCAAACCGATTTAAGAATAAAATCGCGTTCGAGCACCTGATTTTTATTTCCAACAAAGAGGTTCAAAAGTTTGGCTTCGCGATAAGTCAGATTGAAGGAACTGTCGCCGGAAATCAAAATCAGATTGGGCATATCGAGTACGGAATTTCCGAATTGATTTTTTTGATCTGTTTCCGGGATTTCAGCTTGGTTGATTTTTTCAAAAGAAATATCCTTCCCATTCTTTTTCCAAACCAGATAACCCAGACCGGCCAGGATACCTCCAAACGGCAAAATCCACCAATTACCTCCTCCTGCCGTTTTTGGGGATTCAGGGGAAAAACTCACTTTTAAAGTATAACAATCCGGCTCGCGTGTCCGGTTCGCGCAGGGAACTCCGCCTTTTTGTTTTAAGTCCAGAAAATTATACCCCAGTTGTAATTCTCCATTGGTACATTTCAGGATCGAAACGTCGTATGCACGCGTGATTCCATGCAGATCAAGTGACTGCTGTAATAATGATGGTAATTTGTCATACGCGAAAACGCCGTTCAATTTTACAGTAAAAGCGTCAGCGCCGGTTTGCTGCACAGGCGAGATCATGGATGTCGAATCACCATTTAACACCAGCAAATGATGTGCAGTCCGCCTCAAAGCAAGGTTGACTTTTTCGGAAAAGCGGATCGAATCGTTATTTCCAGTTGCCTTTTTATATCCAAAAAATACATTTAAAAACACAGCAATGACCAGAATTGCTAAAATCCTGGTCATTGTTGTCAAACTTATTTTTTTGATTTCAATCATATTTCAAAAATGAAAAAACAAATTTACAAAATAGATCAGCACCCGTCCGAATTTTTAACCAAACCGTAATACCAATTAAATTTGGGGCCAACCTGCTGTGGACTAACCGTGATGATTTTTCGTCCGGTTTGTCCGGTTTGACCCGCCGGATCGACAATGATCTGATCTCCCACTTTCGCCGATTTCAGAATTTCAGCAATTTCGAACTCAAAAACCGTAGCATTATGCCCTTTTGAATCGGCATCAATGATTTTTCCGTCACGCTTCAAATAAATGTAAAACGGAATCTTATCTTTCAACCCGTACCCAGAATTTACAATACTTATTCTGCCATAACGAACGGCAGAAAACATGGCAGGTTCAACCGACTTCCCGTTCAATAACATAGGGCTCAGATTGACTTTTTCATCCGCATTCTTTGGCAGAGCCTGTGTAATCAAAACCGTAAACAACAACATCACGGACATCAACAAATGGATCATTTTAGTTTTCATAAAGATCAGTTTTTGGATAAAGAAAATATTGGACCTAATCATAAAATATACTGTAAGAAAGTTTTGCCAAGAACAGCGGAGAGACCGCCCCCGCAATCGGTACTGATTACCAAGCAATTTAGTCTTTTCATAGTCATTTCATTTAAGTGAACGGACATGGTTTTCTGCCCTCAACAAATGTAGATTAAGGGCTAAGCAGCTAAGTAAAAAGCCTGTAAAACATTGTAAACGAAATGTAAAAGATTGAAACACCGGATTATTTGATTACCAAACAGAATAAAAGAAACAAGTGATATTAATTTTCCATTAAAGCAGAACATTATGTATTGTGAAACGTGTTACAAAATAGAACACCACAACATTTAAGGTTGAAAACAATAACGCCACAAGACCCTTACGCGGCACTCCGCTACTCCGATTTCCGGTTTTACATTTCGAATACCTTTCTTTTTTCGGCCACAATCCTGATCCAGGAAGTAATAGTTGCGTACGAATTATACAAAATGACGCATGATCCGTTGGCATTGGGGCTGATCGGATTGGCGGAAGTAATTCCGTTTGTGATTACTTCATTGTTTGGCGGCTACATTGCGGATCAAAGGAATAAAATCACGATCATGCATATCAGCATTGTGGTGATCATATTGGGTTCAATCGTACTTTACACAATATTTCAACCAACAATTTTTAACCGATTATCCCAAACACAGCATCTGGCGGCAGTTTATTCAGTTTTTGGTCTGATTGGTTTTG
>Ga0247803_1000421_pt1 | contig 23438 bp, 27 predicted proteins | sample UWRJL014104B1_FD_180928 | JGI IMG/M metagenome (GOLD analysis project Ga0247803, IMG submission 180928) | Plant litter microbial communities from Arlington Agricultural Research Station in Wisconsin, United States - UWRJ-L014-104B-1 | ecosystem: Environmental > Terrestrial > Plant litter >...
CTATTCCAGCCTTCGCGCTTTGCGCTGAGATGGCTGCCGCTAGATCCCTTCGCCGACGTGGCATTGCCTTTCCCGAAGACCTTTTCGATTAGGGGCCGGTAGGTGATGATGCTGCAGGCAATGATTCCGGTGGCAATTTCGAGGCCAGAGAGTATACCGCCGTTGACGTTGTCCCCTGCGAATAGATGACACTGTTAGTGCGTCGTTCGCTGACAGCTGCACGGCCACGGGAAGGCTACATGGGAGGAGTTACTTACAACTCGGATCATAAGTCGATGCCACCCGTCTCGCATAGAAAAGTCTCGCAATGCTAATGATACACGCACAGCACCCCGCCGCGAACGTCAAGCTCAGCAAGATCTTCCGCCTCGTACTCATATTCAGCCCCCACACCATAGGAATCGGATACGCCAACATGGTAAAGTCGATCAGCACGTTCAAAATGCCAATCACCAACGTGACTTTCCCGTAGTCGATGCATCGCCCTGTGATGCTGGGGTCCCATGCCGACGAGATGGGATAGCAATTGAAGATGCTGGCGAAGAAGGCAGTCAGGGCCCATGCGGCGATGAAGGCGGCGAGGGCATAGAGGGCGCGGGTAAAGACGGGGGAGCGGAAGATTCGCGCGTAGAGGAGGAGGATGGAGAATTTTACGCAGACCATGCCGAAGACGTAGAGGCTCATGTTTATGATGTTATTCTGCGGGAGAGGGGAAAATGCGTGTTAGTGTGTATTTGCTGCGGGGTTTGGTGTTGCTGGTTGAAGATCTTCGAATATAGGACTTACTATTACGAACGCCCTCACGTTCGTTACAAGAATCACATGTCGGCCCTGCCCGTAACGTGTGCTGAATCCTAAGCCTGTAATGTAGGCTACGTAGAAGACCTGCGGCGAGCGTCTTGTCAGCACTGTTTTGTCTTCGCTGGAGGCACACGTACAAATCCGACAAGAAGACAATAGTCATCCTTCGCGAAAGCAGCAGAGATGTACCGCCGCGAAATCACACGTAAAACGAGCGAGACGAAAGTGAAGGCTACACATATCCCACTTGAGATATGTATCGAGGAGACGGTACTCTCGTCAATGTGCTCCAGCATGTATTGAACCTGCTCGGGAGTTGGGAGGGCCATGTTGACCGTTTGGCGGTGCGCAGTGTAGAGCTTTGTGCCGACGAAAAGTACGGAAGAGGGTACGGTAGGTTCACTCAAAGGCGGGCGCTACTGGCAGCTAAACCCAAACCCGTCCTTCTACATATAGATTTACAGAACATGGAACATCATCTTCTCCCAGACCCAGACCAATGCAACACAATTTTCCGTACGATTAATTCATCCCAAGAGATTTCGGACTCCGATTGAGAAACTCTTGGGATCTTGCTGTAATTAACATACTACAAGCATCCATAGTAGTTCTCGCGCGACAGCGCCCGCTGCAGGTAAGCGTAGGTCGCAGCTGCCTATTGTACATGTCCCGATCGGCCCGGGGTTTGATCTTCACGCAAGTGTGTTACTACAGTAAATGGTGCAGTGGAGGGGGGCTGCTCCTTTGGGATTCCTAACACGGGAGTGGCCGTCAGCAAGGCGCTGATAGGGCAGACATTCGCTAATTGCTCGGAGTTTACCAGGTCGTTGATCTCAACTTCCTTTGCCACACACTTGCATCGCTCAGCCCCCCCTAACATCAAAGACGACAAATCCCATTTTCCCCAACTGAAAATTCGAACCACCATCATTGCTCTTCAACACCATGTCATTCCCGACATCGAAGCTGCGCCGCGCGATGCTCGCCCTCCCCTTCCTCGGCATCACCGTCCTATGCTTCCAGGCCATGGATCTCGTTAAAATGGTTGCGCACCAGCAACCTTTCCTTGAGTCAATGACTATCAAGTGGGACAAAGGCTCTATTCCAATCCTGAACCGCTTCTTTTACGTCGAGTTTCTAGATGAGTTGTGGCGCGGCACCACGGCTTCCTTTTCGCCCTCAGCGCTGGGGTATGATGCCGTGAGCTCGTGGCAGACATTCTCTTTACTGAACGATGCGGGGCCAGTGTTTGCAGTGTGGGTGTTGGAGTCTGGCAGGTTGGGGAATCGGTGGACGCCCGCGTATCTGTGAGTCTACAAAGTAGCATTGGAGAGAGGGAAACTAACAACTCTTACCAGTCCAACAATATTTACATTTGGTGGCCAACTGCTAGGTCTCGGCTCCGTCGCCCCTATCTTCTACTTTCTTTGTATTACTTTCGGGCCTTCAGCTTCTGATCTCATCCGCTCTCCATCAAAGCGAAATCTAGCCTCCGAGAATACCGCAGCACTCCTTCCCATTCTACTGATTCTCCATACCTCCGAAATTTTCGCTGCATACTTGGCTCCGGAACCTACAACGAGGCACTACTGGACCTGGGCATGGCAAATGACTCCCCTCTGGGTCGGCATTGCCAACTTCATAATGGCCAACGTTCTACGCAACACTTCCCTCAGAACTACATGGATTGGATCCCCCAAAGTCATTCTCAGCACTATGAGTACCATCTCATCCGGGGTTTGGATCTACACATTTGTGTATTGCGAATATTCATTTTCTTCCCTTTTCTTGCCCAAAGGAGGGGCTCAGGACGATTTTATGGGACATATGCGACGGGCGCTGCAGTTTGACGAGATCTTCATCTTTTCGAGTGGGTTCTTGTGGCTCGGGTACCTGTTCTGGGATCTGCATTCCGCGGGCTTCATAGGAAGCGATTGGGTCATCAAGGCGGCGTTCCTCCCGGTCTTGGTTGCTGTTGCTGGGCCTGGCACTGCGTTTGCGGCTGGATGGTATTGGAGGGAGAGCGTGCTCCAATCCAAGGTGGTCAAGAAGTAGTGTAGTGTCCTGGGTAATCTTGGGGTAAGAGATCGTATGCGAGTGGGCTCTCAGGCCATGTTGTGTCAGACCTCGATAAAGGCTTGTCGCGTTTGTAACCATGACTGATCTAGTCTGCTACAAAACGGAATGTGTTCCCTCACATTAGATACTTCATAAATCCACAGTTTGTTCTTCGTTAGACAAGTCTCACGATTTTAATTATGAGGCAAGTCTCACAATATTTACTGCATTAGGCAAGTCTCACGTAATTTTCTTCATCACGTAGATCTCACGATTTATACTCCATTAGGCAAGTTTCGCACTTCCTCACTTCGTACACCTGCCTCCTTCAAAAGATCGCGACTCAACTGAAGATAAGGTACATGCAAAGTAGATTGACATACACGTCCAAATATCTTGGTACCCGAAATCCTTCCATTTACATCGCTGCATCAATGTCCAGTAAAGTGGTTTGATCTACATCTAAGATCTGGCCAAGGCGTAATCCTATCGCAATTACCGACTGTGTTACGCGCGCGTGCATCCAAGAGAACGGTAAAAATATGCTGCCGAGAAACGGCGAAGTACCGCAGGGGTCCAAACATGGCTGTGTTTTCATCACTGTCGCCCATAATCCGATTTTGGTTTGGTCAATACCCGGAGATATATGAGGGTAGCATGATTATCGCGCGAGAAATGGATGTGGAATCGCAATAAATACATCAGGAGTTGTCTAGTCAAAGGTTGAAGCAAGAGTCAATCTTGGATCAGTAATTCGGTTTCCTACAAGCAAGCACGATGATCAAACTCACCGCAACAACCCAAGTATGTACCTTCACTCTTCTCGCCCGTACCGCGGGCCACTGAACTTTCAGCAGCACCACAAAATACCGCCCCTCCTCTTTCACCTCCGCACGCTCTGGCTCTTCACCTACAGCGACATCAAAACAGTCATTATTCCACAAACGATCTTCGCCGCTGTCATCACCCTATCCGGTCCACTCCTCACCACAAACCCCTCCCCGACTGCCCTCCACCTTCTGCAAACCCTCCCCCAGACAATCATCTACCTCTGGCTCAACCTACTCAACGAAACGATATCTAACCAGCGCCTCCCCGGTTCTATCGCCGAAGACAGCATTAATAAGCCATGGCGGCCGCTCCCGAGCCAATACCTCAGCCCAGAAAAGGCGCGATACATTCTCCTCTACCTTCTTCCCATCATCTTTGCCACAAGTCTGTTCACCGGTGGCACCGAAGCAGCAGTCGCCTTGATGGTGTTCTCGCACATGTACAACGAGCTTGATGGTGCGCAGGAACACTGGCTCATCCGCAACGCACTCAACGCCTGCGGCCTCTCCTGCTTCAGCATCGGCGGCGTCATCGTATCAACAGGCTACGGACGATTCTCCATCACCGAAGACGTATACACATGGGTAGCACTGCTAGCCATGGTGATCACGACCACGGTGCAGATGCAGGATCTTCCTGATGTAGAAGGAGACCGCGCGCGAGGTCGGAAGACGATGCTGTTGATCTATGGGGATAGGGTAACGAGGTGGTCAATTGCGGTGTTGGTGGTGTTTTGGTCTGTGGTTTGTTGTTACTATTGGAGGGTGGGGCTTTTATGGTTCGTTCCTAGTGTGGGTGTTGGGGCAATTATGGCGTGGAGGGTGGTGATGGTCAGGGGGTTGGACGAAGATGAGGTTACGTGGAAGCTTTGGTGTTTGTGGATGATGGTTTTGTATTGTTTGCCGCTTGTTAAGAGGGTTTCTGGGTTGGAAATGTGGGGGAGTTCTTTGGCGTTTTCCTAAGTCTTTCGATATTCAGAATGCAATTGGCTATGACTTGTTCGTTTTCTCAACACCATTTAGCACATCAACATCCTGGGCTTCGCCTCCCGCAGTTTTAGTGCCTGTTAAAAAAGGAATTCCCTGCTGGTACCAGTCTCTCGATAGAAACCGAACGGTCCCGCATTCATGGATGTTGCAGTATGGAATGACCACCACGCAGTCCCCGTCGACTAGTGCAGCGGCGACTTCTGCAACTCAGTCTTCTCGGTGACCGAGATCCCAGGTCTTACAAAATCCAATGCTATATTGAAACATCCATGTAAAAACTGCGCATACGATTCGCCGGATGATGGAAGTAATAAGCGGGTCGCAAGCGGATGATCCTCCCGCTTCGAGGCAGATCGAGATACGCGTCGTCATGCCGAGTACAAATGAGAGGTAGCTTCGTTGGAGTCGTGGTTATAACACAGCGGTAGAGCTATGCTCATCTGGCGCCCTTAAACCCATCCCAGCGGCTGTACAAGGCTGGTAATGCGTCTTAACGCGATCCACAAGTTCGACAACGGTGAACAACGGTTTAGGAAGCACGTGAATGAGTGCTAAAGGATTTTCCCTTGTAGCTCGCCCTCGGCCCATCCAAGCTTCCACGTTTCGCCACACAATACAGCCCCAGGGCTAGCTTTTATCATCTTGGTAAGTCTACCCCCATCCACCATCTCCAGTTGGTAGCCCCGTTGAGATCTACCAGGATTTATTGAATATGCAGCTTCCAGTACTCGATCTCTCAACGCGCAATACTTGACCATATTGTACAAGGGGGCGATTCTGCATCATAGAGGGAGGGATGTCGTTAAGCTGACAATTGACATATCGAACACCAATCTCATATGACTTTGTGTTGTCTAGCGAAGTGAGCCAGACCCTTCAGGATTAGCCCGTGATAGCTTTGCGTACAGTGCGGCTAAGCGATCTTTGCCGGTTGCCAGTAATTCTTCGCTGGTGGCTACATTCCTTTGACGAGCGTGCTCCTACATGATGTATCACAATTTAGCGGGACTCATAAATAGGGAAACGGAGAGTCGTACGATCACACCGGCCTCATGTTGATCATTGCCGCTCCATATCCTTTCCTCTGCGTAGACGACAACCGAGGCAGCCCTGCACAGAGGCGGCTGAGCTTCTTTGAGAGAAGTGGGTGAGATTCTGTGCACGACCCTGCATGTCGCGAAAACTGCAACCTGGAGCGTTCGAATCTCACAAGTGCAGTGGCTGTAATAATGATAGCCTCGGCCTTGACTAGTAATCATGATAACAGCGATGTGACGGATCTCAATGGGAAGGTGTTCATAGACAATGAGGCGACGCTCTTTCAGCAGGTCAGAGACACAACACGCAAAGGACGTGTTGAGTTATTCGCGTGGACTCTAAGGATGCTGAAGTTGCAGAGTGTAGATGTAGCGAGTGTTGCGAAGGAGTGGTCGAGCATTGTTCTGGAGTTGGTATCGCAGCGTGCAAAGCCCACCCAAAAGAACCTTGACATGTAGTCTCTCTATTTGGAGCTCTTCGTTGTCTTGCGATGGCGGCGATAGTCATGCATGGTCAGTTAAATCATGGTGCTGTGGCACGTTTAGATGTAAATCAACCTTTCCTTTTCGATGCCCTCGTCCGTCAATTGGTTAGTTCGATTGCCCAATTTAGCAAACGCTTCTCTCCAATCCGCTGAAATGACCTCATAAAGGAGATTGCGGTCTTCTTCCGTGATCCTTGATTTGAAAATCTCGTCCAGATTTGGAACCACCACTCGCAGTGGGTACATCCATTCAAGGCTCGATGGTTTTGCTTTCATTAGCTTGTGGGCTTCGTCGTGATGAGGGGACAAGCGCGGAGGATTCCAGCTGGAATTGGCCGTGAGACGACTGTAAATGAAGAGGTCTAGTCAATAACAGTGGTCACGATCGGACGTCGCGTCTCCATTGGTTTAACATCGTACACCACCGTTCGGATTCCTAAGGTGTACGATCACAGACCTATACCGGTTGCCCATGAATCCTCTCTATTCTCGGTGTTCTACGTCCTCAGACGATATTCATGCACGATGGAGTTCTGAGGACTTGTGCAGTAATTAAGGGTAGGCGCTAGTTCCAAAAGGGAACGGACACATCCGACGCGACCCGCGATCAAACCTCGATGTCACGAAGGTGAACCTGACCTCATGCTCTCACAATCAGGCATTACTCGCGTTTCCATATGTCGTGTCATCATACACTCCTCTAATACGTTGCTTGTGGTCTGCTCTCCTTCTCGGCTGTCAGCCGGAACCCCCGCGCTAGCGTAATGCACGCTTTCCTATTCAAATGGTGACCACGGTTGCGACCGATCACGATAGTGCACGTCACCATGTCCAAGAACGCCTGCAACACGTCCCATTACTGTCACACGCGCACTGCGAAAGTTCGGACATATCATTGCACGGCTTCTCAGCGAGTTGCGCTGCACAACGGCCCAACTCGAGGTGGGCCTGCCCGACACAGCCCCGGCTGACACCGCCCGCGCCAATCAGCCCACGCCACAGGCAGCCACCGAACCTACGTGTCGAACGTCCTTCGAAGCGCTGCGCCTATGTGGTTTACATGGTGATATTCAGACGTGCGGTTAATCGTCAGCACTTGCCCGTACCAATGGGCACGCCGCAAACACTCATTTCAGGTGTACCGTGCGACGCCAGTTCGATATGCGACACCGACGCTCGTATTCCAGGTGACCACGCTGGGAATTGTCGCCTCAGCGTCCTACCATGCTTGGACTCCGTGCAGTGCTCGGTGTGTATGTGAAGCACCTTATGCAGCTACACACGGTTGCCTGCTTGCCTGGAGGCTCTCCGTGCCCCCGCCGGTAGCATATTTCTCAAGACCGATTCCTCTTACCGCCCTTCGTCCCAGTTTGCTCACTTGCTAATCTTCAGCTTCGTACTGGTTGCAATGACTTCCACTTGAAGTTTCCGAGTCACCGTAGGTGAGTCCGTTAAGCATTGCCTTTCACAATACCTAGTGACTCTCCCAAAGGCTACGATCTCTTGTTTCTAGCGCTCTAGCAGAGCTACCAAGGATGATCCCATTATTCAGCGCTATCAAAGCAGCATAGACCTCCAATGATACTTGCTGCCGGATACGATCTTGCCGACATGGACTTTATCTACCGTTTCCAGGCGACATCTGATGACTCTCCGCCATGGGCTGGTATCACATTCAACCAGGCCGTCGACTCAGACGATCTTGCAGAACAACTCAAGATCAAATACCCAAAATGCAGAACTCTCCGTCAGCGAAAACATAAGGCCACTATCGAGTTCCTTGAACAGGAGCTCGAGCGAATGCGAGCGAAAGATCCTCTCACGCCTACTATGATCACCTCCGTGGACCTTCCGCTTTCCGAAAGGCGTCAAGACCGAGCCAAAGCGTATATCGAGATCAGCCCAGACCGTAGCCGGCCACAGAGTTCATCAGGCTACACATCTCGTTCCCACTCGGGATCTATACACTCTCCCGCGATGTCCGATCCAGCGAGACTTAGCACTAACACCAAATATGGACCTTCACGAGCTATACCAAATGCTAGCTCACAACAGCTTGTGTGGAGCTCGCAGACTGGACAACCCATGCGACCCAAAACGAAGCGAAAGATGACTGCGGAGGAGCGCAAGGCATATAAGAAGACCCGTGAACAGGGGGCATGCGAATCTTGCAGGAAACAGAAAGCTAGAGTATTGACTGCCTCACACATCCAGTGCACAAGTTTTTGGTTTGGAGCCTGACCACTTCCAGTGCACCCACGCCATCGAAGGAGAGATGTTGATCCACGTTGATCGGCCGAGCAAGCCGGTGAAAAGGTACGTGCTTTTCATACCTAAGCTCGATCCATTGTTCACTGGAGCAGAAGGAAGTCTACAGGATCAGACAGCGACCGACCCAAGAAGAAACCAATCAAAGACGAGCCTCCATCAAATGCTCCCCAGATTTTCCCTGAGCCACCGCAGCCTCGCCGCGTTTCCGCACCAACGCTTGACAAAAATTATGCTTCTACTACGCAAAAACCATCCGATTCGGTCACAGAACCTATGTTGGACAATGCACAATGGGGAAATGGGTTTCGGTACGTACTTACTGGACAACCAATGCCATACTTTGATGAAGATCCTTGGACTACGTTCACTACTCGGAACCCTGTGGACACGTTGCCGTCTGGATATGCTGAGGCCTCCCGCATGACTAGCCAGTCTTTCTCTCCTGGTATGCCTCCGCCCTCCAATGGTATTTCCTTATCTTCCGGGTTTCCATTGTACGAACCATCACATTGGATGGATGATCAGTCCATGGACAACCCGGAGCCTACCTGAAGTACCATGGCTAGATACGGAGCCTTCCACTCGTACCACCAGGCCGAATTGGCGTTCCCACAGTCCATATATCTGCGCGCCCACAGTGACAGGTAAGGTTGCCCGGGGACACCTTCGAACCGTTAAGCCATTTGCGCACGGGCGTAGAGACCTTTTTAGTCAACTGTGCCTTGGCACCTTGCAGTTCCGGATACGGCCGCTGTTCCTGGATAGTTTGAGAGAACATGGGTTCGCCCCACGAAATTCATGTAAGATCCAGCACACCTTGTTTCATCCTCCAGCAACCTAACATCAATCCGACAAAAGCTTCCAGTAGGCTCTCTCTTCCATGGAGCTGTCTTTCTTCCCTTCAGGCTATCTATTTCCAGACCGAAGGACTATACCCTTGATTTCCACATGGTCTCATTCCCTCCAAATTGCTGAACCAGCCTTCCAAGGACACCAGGAGAGGCACTAACTCAGGCCCCATCGGTCCTGAATAAGCTATCTCGTAGCCGTTTGCCGTAAAGCTTCAATGAAGGACCTTCCTCCCTTCTCATATGGACGCTCCAAATCGGAAGTGGCTCCATTGCACAGAACCTTCCCCAAGCCTTCCGTCGGACCGCTTTCGACATCCGAGCCAATTTGTTGAAGCGGCTCAGAATTGCCTTACCCGGTCGCACCCGAATCCAGATCCAGAATCTTCCTCTCAGCTTCAAGTGAAGCAATACACACGTTTTGTACCCTTCCCGAAACCTTTGGGGTTCTTTACTGCCAACAAGCATACCATCCACCCGTGGATTTCCTAAAGGATCGTACCACACCGGAATTAGGTTTGCCGGGAGCGGCCGCCTTGGAATTCCAGTTGTCGTACCCACCATGACCCACGAGCCATGATCACTGTTGAGTTCCTCAGCGGAGCATTTAACCTACCCGGAGCATAGAACCTCGGCCATTCTTACGCCGAGATTTCAGGACTTCCCTCCTATATCCTGAGGTCCCCGGTTGCTGTTGTCGTTACGCAATGGAGAGGGTCCGAATGGCGAGGGGGTTTCGTTTTGGCTTGATTTCAAATTACACTGGGAATTACCTAATCGCGCCGACACGGAAGCTTGTCTGCACTGGTGGTATAGCCTTTGGATCGATCACCACAATTTCCCTGCTATATTTGCGTTGCGCTCACTAGAGTAGTCAATACAATGACGCGGCCGTCGGGATCGCTTTCGGTTTCGGTCTCACGTGCCATAAATATCCCATGCCCAAGGTCCTTTTGCAATCAAGCTCACTGGTTTGGACTCAACCCACAGCCAGAAGTTTCCTATATACTCGCGCTAGACCTCATACTCTAGCTTCCTTCATGTCAGTTTTTCTTCCACATACCAGCTGGTCGCCATCTGTTCCGAGGACATCACCGCCTTGCTCAACCGGAAAAGCCATATAGTGTTACTATGTTCGATCATACGCTAACTTGTTGGATAGTGGACCTACGTCCCCAAAATCTGAAATATTCGATCCAGATGACATGCCTTCGACTGGTGCGAACTCAAGCCCCGCAAAGACGACCACCAACACGTTTGTGGATGCGACAAATTATACGATGATCCTTTGACCAACATACGTCCTCTCTTACCATACGAATACGAATTTCTTAGTCAACGGTTCACCTACAGTTATTGTTCCTCGTACCTTTTGCAACGGCCGATTATACGCGTTCGCTTTCTCTTCTGCATTCATTTTCGTGCTAGATAGATAACTGGGTAAGTACATGTAGGTGACACTTTTTCAGTCTGTTATGACGAGTACGGTTGCTTGCGCCCATTATACGTTACAGTTAGAAAAATTTAATGAATTTCGCAGCACTTCTGTGTACACTAATGGTGTACGTATGTAAAACTATTCCTAGTAGTCTAGGCGCTTATATACAGGTATCTTAGAACAGCTTAAGCCTTTTTTACTATCTTTTTTCTCCCATTTGCTAGGTTTGTGACCGGGTGACATCCACGGTGGGCATTAGAGCATAATAGTGAAGATCGCATGCGCAGAGCAAACGCTCAACATTGCTAATTACAAATACGGCGATCACATAACAATAAGCAAAATTTATATTGCTAGCACAGAGGACGCGAGATAGTAGCGAGGCTTATTGTTTCTAGTTCGTAAATCAGCGTATGGCATGGTTTAGGCGAACGAAGTATCAAATTTGAGCGTGATGAGCGTGATGAGCGGTTTCAAGTTGAGCTCCGTTATCCTTCATTGAATTGGCAAAGCTTTCTAGCTATTAACAAGCTTTTGGGTGAAGCCACTAGCCCCATCGGCGGGGCTGTAAGTAGATGACGTGGTGAAGCAGGTGGGTGACTCACTGGTTAGTAAGCATGCTACGTAGCTTTCACTAAGTTCCAACTCCAGGCATCCTATACAGATCCCAGCGGCATCCGCACCTGGAGCCGGATGCGAGGAAAACCATCTCTCGGTTCTACAAAGCCAGCGCAAGGAACTTCTCGAATCAGGATCATGGCATCAAAGGCCCCACTGAGTACAAAATGGGCGTCGAATGTCGGCTGGGAATATAACGGAATGAAGGAGCGATTAGAGAAAACCATCAAGAGCTTACACAGGTCCGCTCTTACGCGCCATACCGAACTGATCACCGCCAAAAGTTTACTATGAGCAAGCCTTTCTCCGCAGGCCAGTACTGGATCTGTTTTGAGATGATCGCCGAGGATAATAGTCTGTTATTGCCCGGGTTCGCCTGCCCAGGCATTCTGACAGTCCACTCACGATCACTTTGAAAGATGAACAGTACGCCATTGAGTGCGAAATCGCCACTATGGAGCTTATGCGGCGGAATGCTCCGGCCGTCAGAGTCCCTGAAGTTCATGCCTACCTGCACTTGTACCGAGGACGAAGTCAAAAAAGTCAGTCACCTGTGTTGCAGGAGAACAGCCGCGAGATGGCGCTGTCTTTCAAAGCATCCGGCTCAGTCAGTCGTCCGCTGCAGATACCGAGGGGACTAGCCCCGGTCGAAAAGCGTACCCCGCCCCAGCGCAGCAACTACGAAATTGTCAACATCAACGCCATCGCATCAGCTTGTGGAGTCATCAACGTTAGAAGCGCGTCAAGAATACTACTAACCCGTACGTTTGACCGGAGCGGAGGAACGTTTTGGCCCGCTGCAAATCTGATCGCAGCATCGCACCTGTTGCGCGCCTGAATTGCGCCGTCTCGCCGAGTCGCCGAGTAGCCGGGTGACTGGACGCTGTCCTCTATGGCATTTATTCTGACAAATCTGACCCATTGGATCCGAATAGATTTCAGTGGCACCAGATCAGGAGCATACAAAGTCATCGGCATATATAAGTGAAGATTCATGGTATTGAAAGTGGATGCACACAAGTTCAAGATTCAAGATTCACACTTTCAACATCCTCATCCATCTGAGAAATTCGTTCTCACTTCAATCTCGCTATAACTACCTAGCATCATAAAAATATAGCACGAAGATGACGCTCAAGACCGTTCTCATCACTGGCTGTAGCGCCGGCGGCATCGGCCACGCCCTCGTCCTTGCCTTCCAAAAGCGTGGCTTCACCGTCTTCGCAACCGCCCGCTCCCTCAACAAAATGGCTGATCTCAAAACTCTACCCAATGTCCACCTGTTCGCGCTGGACGTCACCTCTCCGGAATCGATTGCCGTAGTTGTGAAAGAGGTGGAAGCCAAGACTGGAGGGACATTGGACGTCTTGGTTAACAACGCTGGCGGTCAATATGTGATGCCACTGCTCGATGTAGATCTCGACGTCGGGAAAACAATCTTCGAGGTCAATTATTGGGCGGTGCTGCGCATGGTTCAGGCTTTTGCTGACCTGTTGATTGCCGCGAGGGGGACAATTGTAAATGTGGGGAGTGCGGCTGGTGTTGTTCCCTTACCTTTTCAAGGTATGTTTCAGTGAGCTGAGCGCTTGTACAGTCCATGTCAACGTTACCAGCGAATGAAAATTATCGCTATGGCTTTGGTTAAGAAGCAGCTCTGATAACCCTACAGGTACATACAACGCCTCTAAAGCTGCCGTCAACCTGCTCTCCGAGAACCTCCGCCTTGAGCTCGCCCCCTTCCAGGTCCGCGTCATCACTGTTATGGCGGGTAACGTCGCCTCCAATATTGCTGCGAACACGCCCACGGTTGATATCCCGTCAAGGTCTCACTACCTTCCCGTTAAGGAGGATATCGCGAAAGAAGAGAAGTATAGCGACATGCCAACCCAGAAGTTTGCCAACGAGATTGTGGGCGCTGTAGTTGATGGGAGTGCGGGGAAGGTTTGGAGTGGTTCAAATGTGTGGGTCGTACGAGCGGCTTTGTGGCTTCCTGGTTGGGCAATGGTGAGTGATCATCGACCTGTGCTCTGAAATGTAATACTAGACGCTAACTTGAATAGGATAAGCTGATGCTTGCCAATGGGAGAGGGTTGGAGAAAATGTTAGTGGCTTAGTTTGTTAATGTTCTATATTTACTGTATATTACTCTTTTAAGCGACCTGTACGGAATGGATCCAGGAGAGTGTATGAAACGACATTCGATAAATGGACCCATACCGACTATAAAACCCCTTAATCTTGGGGTGCTTAATGACCCGCAACTCAACAACATATTTCAGATTTGTTCCCATCGGCAGCTCAGTGTCGACGCTGGGGGGCTCAGCAGAGACAATAAATGCTTGTAGATCTTGCGTTGTATTCTCGACTGGTCTAGATAGGACTTCGCTGAGCCCAGCTAAGTTGATGTCGGAATTCGTATTCCCCGTGGTGGTATCTTTAATAAGCGCTCCGTTTACACCCATGGATACGCTCGTTGCCTCGCCAGTACTAATCGCGTAGTCAGCAAAATTATGATCGACATTTGAAAAGTGCAAACAGAACGGGCATACTTCAGATCCGATGTCCTCGTGTTCGTTAAGTGACGTGTCTCGCGTTTCGACCGCTGCGAGCTCGACCCCACATCTCCCGCGCTGCCACGAGAGTAAGTCGGGCGGGATACCACTCTTACAACACCACGAGTGCTCGAGCGGGATACAGGGATCCTCTCGATCGCCTGTACGTGTTCCTGGCAGCATATCCTCAAAGATTCCACAAATCTTGGTGTAATGGGGATCACAGACCTGAACTGAGCGTCCGGTACTCGCATTGCGACCATCTTCTCCAAGAAGTAATACTTCGCAACTGCTACCATCTTCTCCCTTGTCATCGCCAAGCCTTGGAATGCTTCCGAAACATGTTCCGCGACAGACCCAATGTTGTCCAAGTCAAGGCCCAAGGAGTCGCCATCTGGCTGGTATGCGCGGAACGCGACTTCTGGAAAGCACATTTGCGAGGCTGCGGGGAAAAGGTAAGCCCGAACTTGGTGTCTGTCTGTTTGGTTTGATGTTTCGCGCATGTAGCCGAAGAATAGCTTGATCGGAACAGCTTTACTATCGTCTTTTTGGTGTTCGGCGTGAACGTGGCTAAGCGGTCATGCGCGCAATTTGTTGTGACCGACTTCACGTACCAGACTCGTGAGGTTCTTCGTGATGAGAGTTGTGATGTGCTGCAATGGTCGTCGTTTGAGCGAGGCATGCGATCGTGTTGCCGTATTGTTGGGGTCTCCATCCGCACTAAAGCTCGCGTCGCTGGTTCTGCCTTGAGGAAACTGGCGGGCATTTCCAAACACAACTCCCCACTCGATCCTACGACTCGTCCAGCATTGAGCAGCTCTCTGTCCTTTTATTTTGTATTGTTTTGAACCCTTGGGAGTCCCTTGTCGACATCCTCAACCGGATGCGCAGGCTCACCGGATCCTGCGCTACGCTCTTGAACCATGTATCCGTTACACTTCATGGCATCCTTGACATCTGCGATGAAAGAAGAACTGATAGAGATGAAGTACTGAGTAAGCTCGCCATGCTCAACGGCTAGTAGGAAGTAGTATTTGATGACAGCGTAGAATTGCGCATAGGTTTGGACATTGGAGAAATTCTCGACAATCTCGAAATCGTTGACCGTGAGTCCATTGGTGTTGAATTTGACGATGACTGAGGCCGCATACTGGCCGCTGTCTCTCAAAGTGGACAAATAATCCATTCGAGTCGAATCCTTCAGGCCAATTTTTGGGTTCTTGTGCGGCTGCAGATAGGTCCAAAGCTTACCGTCTTTCATCTTCTCACGTTCCGCGCCAACGTATTTCCTGAGAAAATGTCGCACAGGCTGATACTCTGGTAACTTGCTATTCTTTTCAGACCTCATTTCAGTGTACTTGGTAAGTTTGAGAGCTCCGGGATGATGCTTCTCAGAAAGGGTAGGGCTTCTGGCCCACACGCGCGAGTATGTTCTGATGGACCCTCTTCGGGCTGGACTGGGACACAGGGTCTGGGCTCCCGTGGAGGTTTTGGACTCTCGGAATTTGTTTCGTAGCCATCATTATCAGCGGCGGTATCTACGGCCACCGCAGCGCCGTTGTTCGCATCCATAATGGGACCTCTCGGATGCGCTTGGGAAAGCCTCTCCACTCTATTTTGGGTCGCGTGTCTTAGTTGTGTTGAGTAAATTCATTGCGCGATCATCGGTTGCGTCAAAATCTCTGAGTGCGCGAGGCTACTTATGCGAAAGCTCGACGTGCGAGGCGCTTAGGGAACTCTCGCAGTGGAGATTCTTCCGTCGTGAGAGTGAATATCAGAGTCGCTAGTAGTGTGACAGCGTGAATTCATCTCCATAGCAACCTTGTTAATGATTGCCCAACTAGGGAACTATCGACCCATGATGCAATGAGTCCATAGAGATAGCTGCTTGTTGGTTGCAAGCGTCTATCACATCGTATGTAAATATTGAACCGACAATCACTTTTTACAACGTCTAGACTTAGGTAAAGTGCATCGTAGGAGTAATTCAATATGATATGGACCTAGACTAGAATACGACGGCTTGCCGTAAGTAGTCTTGAAAGTCTTTATGCACGTTGATGTGATGTCGCGGAAGCGGCGGGTCATCGGGATCGCCGGAGCGCCGGAGCTCTTCCATCCGCCAGGTCCAGATGTGGAAGTGTACACTATTCTTGTTTTGGCAAGCACCAACGCTATCAGGATCCCCTGAAGCTTATCGAAAGCCTCCAGTATAACAACATCTACACATAAAACCTTCAACATTTGAGATACATCTCATCCAAAACATTGCAATGGCAAACGTTGCAGGGGACGAGCAGGCATGGACACGCGGCTATCTTGGCTGGCTCCTCGATCGGGGCGTCGGCTGGGCATACGGCTTCCCTCCAGAGACATGCAATTACAGAGCCGAACCCGTGCGCATTCCAGTCTCGTCAGGTTTATCTCGTATCGAACTCGCGGCGACTTTTTACGCACCCATCCTCTCCGACGGCGCAGAGCCGCATGGTACGATTCTTGTGCGCTCTCCATACGGCCGAGGTCTTCCTATCAGCTTGATGTTCGGCCGGAAATACGCATCGCGCGGCTACCAAGTACTCTTCGTCAGCTGCCGGGGTACATTTGGCTCTGGTGGGGAGTTCGATCCTGGTCACGATGAGGTAGAAGACGGCAAAGCGGTTGTGGAATGGATGCGGGAGCAGTCGTGGTATACCGGTACTTTTGCTACAGTCGGCTCGTCATATCTCGGTTTCACCCAATGGGCGCTTTTGACCGACCCACCCAAAGATATGGTTGCGGCGATTATTATCGTGGGTTCTCATGACATGGGTCGATGGGTTTGGCAGACCGGCGCGCTGAATATGGAGATCATTACTTGGGGCAATATGGTTGCGAAACAAGGGGAACAGAACTCAGTGCTCAAGAAATGGATCAACAAACTCGCGCATCGAGATCCATTCAATTCAGTCCTAGAAAGTATTCCCTTGGTCCAGGCCGTGAAGGCCGCTCTTCCTGGGAAAGTGCCGTGGCTCGAGACCATAATGACAACGACCGACCTGCGGAATCCTTTTTACGCGCCACGGAACCTGGGCACAGCTTTGGAGCGCACGAAGATTCCGATCCTATTGATTAGCGGATGGCACGATATCTTTTTGGAACAAACGATGGAGCAATATTTTCGCTTGCATGAGCGCGGCTGCAATGTGGCCTTAACAATGGGACCATGGGACCACAGCGGGGGCGGATTTACCAGGCTCGCACCACAGCAACTGCTAGGCTGGCTGGAGACGTACCTCGCAAAGAAGCAGGAGGCGGTCCGTCCTGAGCCTGTGTACTACTTTGTAACAGGCGCGGAAGAGTGGCATTGGGCATCTGTATTCCCGCCTCCAACTGATCCGTATACCCTACATCTCCACTCCGGGAACAAATTACACAGAGAGGCACCAGAGCCGGGGACTGCATTGTCAGACTTCCTTTTCGATCCCGCTAATCCAACACCAACTATTGGCGGCGACAGACTCCGAGGAAAAGCGGGAAGTGTCGACGACACAGTACTATCTACACGATCCGATGTCTTGACATTCACCACGGAGCCACTCGATACCGATGTTGAGTTCGTCGGCAGAGCTACTATCACATTCGCTCACTCAACGAGCAGTCCTTACGCCGACATATTCGTCCGTATCAGCGAAGTAGACGCAAATGGCAAATCGCGCAACATATGTGAGGTCTATCAGCGACTAGATCCGGAGCGGGATATGGAGGAACCATTAACACTTGGGCTTCGTTGGTGCGCACACAGATTTGTTGTGGGGAAGAGAATACGGCTGCTCGTGGCGGGCGGATCGTTTCCGCATTACGCTAGGAATCTTGGTGTAGCCAATCCTGATAACCGGGGAAGCGAGATGAAAATTGTGAAGCATACAATACTTCATGGCGCAGCGATGGGCTCGACTCTAATCCTGCCTAAGTGTTGAGACCTCGGTGTTGGTGGTGCAGCGACAGATTGCGATCACGATCTCTTACTCGCTGATCTTTCAGTGCAAGTGAACTGCGCATTGCAACTGCATCATCAGGTTCAAGTAAATACACCTATGTTGCAGCTAGCTACACTACCTGCGCTACCAACTATCTTTTACCATCGTAGCTCGGAACATCCATGGTGAAGGCCCATCGCATCTAGTAAGCGCGAAAAGAGTAACATATGCACCATTCTTACGAAGCCATGAAGTTCCGGCACTGGAAGATTCGCTTCTACGCCAGCCACCGCATTCTTGCGCGCCAAAATCTGGCAGTAAAGCTGCACCAACGCACGTATATCAGCTGGAAGGGGAGTGTGCAGGCTCGTCTGGATAACACTAACGCAACGAAACGGTTGGTCGCGCTTCGACATGCAGATCCTTCGAGTCTATGACCGTATCGAGTATAGGTGTGACGTCGCTCTTCCAGAGCTCATTGAAAAGATGTTCCATGTTGAGATTGTGCCAGTTTGTGCCAGTTTGGAGATGGTGCAGCGGTTGTGTCTTGTAAGGTCAGCGCGTGGACCTTGAGTCTTCCCAGTGTAGTGTCGATGTTTGCCTGGTAGATCAATGGAAGAGACTTCCCGAAACTTCGTCACTGAAACGAACTGCCGAGATGCTACTTGGATAGGTAGTCAATGGTGCATGAAACACATCGACTCAAGTCAGGGATACAAACAAATACCGCCGGGGTATTGCCAGCAAACCCATAAGCATTGCATTTCTTGATCACCTCAGTACAAATGTTGCGCTTTGGTCGCGCTTTACACAGCAAATCTAGATCATCACCATCCGGCTCGCTTCAACGCCCAAAGATGGGGCCTAGATGATGACTCCGTGGCCGTGTCAAGACCTCCTAAAGCAAGATCACACCCTTCTTAGCAAAACATCTCGAAAGCTCCGGCCAATCTGTATCCGGTAAGCCCCCGTTGTAGATATATACCTAGACGTTGGCGCACAAAGTCAGCAACGCATATCCAGAAGATTCTCGGTACCTGATTCTCCAGGCCAGCTGGACTTCGTGGATTCTAGGACGCAGCCAGTACTCGGATTTACGTACCGTCTTCAGATGTGGCAACCGTTCACAATCCTCCGCCAAGTCCCGTAGTACAAGTACGCCATCCTCAAAGTAGTGGTAGTTGTATAGAGATAGCTCGACGATATTGGGAGGAAGCCGCTGGCTAAGCCGAAAATGCGTGTTCTCGTACCACCACCTCGATTCTGCGCTAGTGGCATTGGGGCTCCAAGGGGCTCCTAGGAGGCTCACAGTGTCGATAGTCAGTTTTGTAAGGTTAGGAAAGTTTGCCAAACGGGCGAGCGGAGCGGCACGACCGCGGTGGTGGTGAAACCCGAGACGGATCTCTAGGGTTCTAAGGGAAGCATGGTGTTTCTCCAAAGCCCGTTCCATAGCGGATAGATCGGCAGATAGGGTCCTATCTCCATCATGATCGGATGTGAAGAAGGGCCACGAGATGTTCTGGAGTTCATGGCAGCCGTCGATGAAGTTGGCAAGAATCTTAGGAGAACCTCCGAAAGCGTAGAGAATTATGGTCCGTAGTGCGGGAAACTCCAGGGTAACTTTTTCGTCCGCCTCATTTAGACCCACTCCCCCACAGTCCAGCTTCAGGTATCTTAGCTGGGGAAGTGTTTGAAGGTTGCGAATGAAAGCGCTCAAGTCACCCGCCGTCGAACCTTGCATCAAGCTAAGGCACAGAACCTGTAGCTTTGGAAAATGGAAGTGTGGTACAAGGCTAGCACCGAACACCCGATATGGGTCGGGAGTATCGCGTTGCACCATCTCCTGCATCCGGTCGGTCAAGCTAAGATGTTGAAGGCTGGAGGAATGCTCAAGAATGAGCGCTACTAGAGATGCGTTGACGTGCAGCTTGAAGAGCTCTCTCCATTGCGCGAGCTTCTCGGTTCCCTTTGTTTCTGCCGCTATCGTCTCTACCGCTAAACGTATTTCCGGCTCGTTGATCGCCCCGAGCATCTGATGATCATCACGATCGGAGAAATACTCGACGTATTTAACGCTCTGAGCCAAACGTGGATTGGAGGATGTTTTGAACAAGACCGCGCATAGCTGTTTGGTATCAGGGGGACTGCCTAGTACACCGACCCAGGAATAGAGGGCGAGCTCTGCATGTCGATGAACATCTTTTGAGACCAGACAAAGCTTGCGAAGTGTAGCTCTTCCACGCTTGTTGCGATCTTCACGATACTGCTCTATGGGCGCCCCCTTGATTCTCCAGTCCGCCTCAAAATCACGCTCCGGAGTGAAGTACGAGAATATTTCGTCGATGAGTTCGGATGGGAGGGCAAGCAAGGGGCTCCGCTTTTGGCCTTGGAACGCCATTATCATCTCTCGAAGAAGGAGACTGAAGCGGGTGAGATAAAAAGCAATAATTCGCAGACGATTGTTGAGTGGGCTGGGCTCTCCGACAGTTTGTGGTGTGGTCTTGAGGTGTGAGGTTTGGTTGAGTACGAAGTGTACGTTTAGCGAAACGCAGAAGAAACATTAGTCATAATCGGGACTAGCGTCGGACATTGAATTTCATCCGATCTGGGTTTCATCCACCACTGCAGCTCCAACCACGAGGGCGAAATTCACTGTACCCATCTCCCCCAGCGGCTCACACACCACATCCAGACCGTTTGTAAACCTTTTCACTGAGAACAGACGGCTGATCATCTCATATGCCTTATCTGATTGATCGCCGAGATGGTCATTTTCACCGTGACTTGCGTAGCACTGGTACGCTGAAACCTAACAGCGTATAGCACTTTGCGTCGGAAATGGCACACGTCCCGCGTATACCATGTGACCGTTCTATCGCACGTAGGACCATTCGGTCAGCCGCGATAAGTCGCATACGTTCGCGTCTTCATAGTAACTGTGAGCCAGATGACTAGATCCCGACTTAACTGCATGAACGTCTGCACGAAGAAGTAGTGCAAATCCCGGTACCTCAAAGCCATTTTGGTAGCGCTTTACCGCTGGCTTAACGGGATACTCGTTCAGACTGTCTACATCGCCGCATTCACAGCTTCGGGCCCAACACTGTCACCACCAACGTTAGACCTCTTCTCACAATCAACCGTATGTCCGCGTTGCAGGGCCGTTTGCAGTACGCAATAATTCTGATGCTTCTCGGTAGAACAAAGCACTGTTGTAGGCTGTCTGTCGTTCACGGTGCGCATGATGTTCATGATTTCCTCGTGTGCGGTTCGACAGAGGAGAGGTAAAGTGTGATATCATATAATGGACCAGTAGCCGAATCGCCTGGGGGTGAGACCGTCGATGGGCTCGAAGGTGGGAGCTGAGAGGTAAGAGTAGACTTCGAGACGAAGTTCTTTCGGGAGGTCTATAAGGACAAGGTAGAAGTGGCGGGTTTGCGCAAATGAGAAAAGTTTGGGCGAAGCTGAATCCTCCACAGGGGAGGCGGTGTATGCCTGCCCATCTGTTGAGCAACGCTGGGGGAGCAATCGGCTGGGCCTGTGGGTTTTATCTCCATGATCACCGTGTTGATGGAGTCAGTCTTTTGGATGATGGGAAGCTTGACTATGCTATGCGTTCGCGCCCTTCGTAGTCAAAGTTACACTTTGAGGCCGCGTCTCATGTGCTTGGGAGGAGATGAAAGAAAAAAAAATCTGTGAAATTAACAGCGAGTGGAGTTTAACCGGTGGAGATCCCGATGACTCGGTCGTGCGAGTGGTGAAGTCCCGAATCATGTCCCGGAACATGTAATTACTCCCAATCGTTGAGGTCGTTAACTGAGTGCATTGCGAAGTTGGCAGTGCTCGTTGGTACATGTATGGAACGCATGGCTTGTAGCTACAATTAAAGTAGAATAGATCATGCGACCGATTGACAGTGTCTGGTGTTTACACAGGGGACGCAGCCGTGGTACCCTGAGATGACGACGTCTTCAAGAAATGACTCGATAACAGAGCCGCCGTATCCTCGTTAAGTGGACTTCTCGAACGGCAATCCGATCTGAGAAGTCAGATGCTCCAGGATAGCTAGGATTTTCTCGTCTTCAAACCGCCGCCCAACCAGTTGCAAGCTTACCGGCACCCCATCGAATTCCGTTTCATCCCATAACTTCCGGTTATCTTCATCATGCCCACTGAGCGCCTTGGATTCGCCTTCCCATCGATCTCTCAGCTTGTCGACTTTACAAACCGGAAACACGACGCTAGGATAATCGAGGAGGTTCCACTGGGAAGTATAAGGCCAGTATTTCGCCGTGTTGTGCTTGGGAGCTACTCCAGGGCCGACAGGGCACAGTAGCGCGTCTATGCCGGAATGTTTCCAGTGCAGCGCGTACTCTTTTCTATAGGCTTCGCGCTCTTCGAGCCAATAGGTGAGCTCGCCGACTGAGAGCTTCTTCACGCATGGGTTCTTCATGATGAATTCTGAAAGGGGACGCCACGGTTCGCCCGAGGACTTGATGGCCTTAGAGTCTTCTTCGCCACCGTCGGTGAAGTATAGGGATGCTAAGATCGCCCAAGCTTCGTCATGTAGATAAGGTTCAAAGTCGACTACTTCGATGCCATTCTGTACTAGCTTCTCCGACATTGTTTTCAAGCCGCGCGTGATGGGTGGATGCGGTCGCACAACACCATCGTGCCATAGCACCCCGATCTTCAGAAGACGGTCTTGTGGTAGCTTGACGTCCCGCCAAGGCATCGGTATGAGTGCGGGTTCCGTGAGCCATGGTTCTGCGTCGATAACAGTCTTCATGAAGAGCTTCAACCCGGCGAGAGTGGTAGAAAGTGGACCCAGAACAGACTCTACGGTATCGGCGCCGGCCATCATATAGCCCCAGCCATCAGTTGGTATCCGGAACGCTGTAGGCTTAATACCGTAGACGCCACAATTCGCCGCTGGGTTGCGGATCGAGCCGCCTACGTCGGAGCCAATGCCGAGACAGGAACCATGTAGCGCAATCAAAGCGCCTTCTCCGCCTGAGCTTCCCCCGGACGTTAGTGCGGAGTGGTGGGGGTTGTTCGTCACGCCCCACAGGTTGGAGTCGGTCTCAAGATGCATCATCGTCTGAGGCACCGTAGTTCTACAATGAAACACAGCACCTGCATCGCGCAGTATCTGCAGGATATGCGCATCTTCTTTCGAAACGTTGTCCCAGTGTGATATGTATCCCGTTGTACACCTCATACCCTTGAGCCCGATGTGCTCCTTGACACTCATCGGTAATCCGTGGAGAGGACCAATTGGACGCTTGTGCTGCTGGTAGTAGGCATCTAGCTGTTGAGCTCGCTCCAAAGCCAATTCAGGGAGCAGTTCGGTTATACAATTGACGAGACCTTGCGCGACACCCGCTCGCTGAAGGTAGGCTGTCGTGACAGCTACTGCAGTGAGTTGGCCAGTACTGAGCAAGACGAGCAGCTCTTCTGGAGGTAGATCGGTGATAGTGACCGTCCGGGCGTCTAGAATCTCACTTGGTATAGATATGACATTCTTCGGCAGTACCGAGGGTAATTTGGGTGT
>Ga0247803_1000422_pt1 | contig 23437 bp, 21 predicted proteins | sample UWRJL014104B1_FD_180928 | JGI IMG/M metagenome (GOLD analysis project Ga0247803, IMG submission 180928) | Plant litter microbial communities from Arlington Agricultural Research Station in Wisconsin, United States - UWRJ-L014-104B-1 | ecosystem: Environmental > Terrestrial > Plant litter >...
CTACACCTCCGAGGGCAACTACGACATCGTCGGCAACAACACCCCGGTGTTCTTCATCCGCGACGGAATCAAGTTCCCCGACTTCATCCACTCGCAGAAGCGCCTGCCCGGCTCCGGCCTGCGCGACGCCGACATGCAGTGGGACTTCTGGACCCTCTCGCCGGAGAGCGCCCACCAGGTCACCTACCTCATGGGCGACCGCGGCCTGCCGCGTTCGTGGCGCGAGATGCCCGGCTTCGGCTCGCACACCTACCAGTGGATCAACGCCGCCGGCGAGCGCTTCTGGGTGAAGTACCACTTCACGTCGAACCAGGGCAACATCGAGATGGGCGGCGCCGAGGCGCAGGAGATCGCCGGTGCCGACGCCGACTACTACCGCCGCGACCTCTACGAGGCCATCGCCGCCGGCGACTTCCCCTCGTGGGACGTGCACGTGCAGGTCATGCCGTACGCCGACGCGAAGTCGTACCGCTTCAACCCGTTCGACCTGACGAAGGTGTGGCCGCACGCCGACTACCCGCTGATCAAGGTCGGCACGCACACGCTCAACCGCAACCCGGAGAACTTCTTCGCCGAGATCGAGCAGGCGGCGTTCTCGCCCGCGAACACGGTTCCCGGCATCGACATCAGCCCCGACAAGATGCTCATGGCGCGCGTGTTCTCGTACCCCGACGCGCAGCGCTACCGCGTCGGCACGAACTACAACGAGCTGCCCGTGAACGCGCCGAAGTCGCCCGTGCACAACTACTCGCAGGACGGCGCTGCCCGCCACGGCTTCAAGCCCGCGTCGGCTCCCGTCTACGCGCCGAACTCCTTCGGCGGTCCGGTGGCCGACCCGGCCATCGCCGGCGCAGGCAGCTGGGAGTCCGACGGAGAGCTCGTGCGATCGGCGGCCACGCTGCACGCCGAGGACTCCGACTTCGGCCAGGCGGGAACGCTCTACCGCGAGGTCTACGACGACGCGGCCAAGGCGCGCTTCCTCGAGACCATCACGGGAGCGGTCGGCGGCACCACCGTGCCCGAGATCCGCGAGCGCGCCATCCAGTACTGGACCAGCGTCGACGCGACCCTCGGCGCGGCACTCCGTTCGAACCTCGCCACGCCCGGCGAGACCCCGAACGAGGTCGCCGAGCCCGTGGGAACCGGCCCGGCAGCGTAAGCACTGAAAACGAAGGACTTGCCGCTCCGTGCGGCCCGTGAACACGAGTTCACCGGGTACACGGGCGACAAGTCCTTCGTTTTCGTTCGGACCAGGGCGCCGACTACAGCCGGCCGGCGGCCTTGAGCGCTATGTACCGGTCGGCGAGGGCGGGCGGCAGGTCGGCGGGCGCGCCCGTGACGACCTCGGCTCCGAGCTGACGGATGGCGGCCGACACGCGTGCCATGTCGAGCAGGGCCCGTTCGCCGGCTGCCGCCCGGTACACCTCCGCGCGGTCCGCTCGTTGGCGGGTCGCCTCGATCACGGTCGGGTCGACGACGCTCGACACGAGCACGGTGTGCCTGCGGGTGAGCTGCGGCAGCACCGTGAGCAGGCCGCGGGAGGCGCCCGGCGCGTCGATCGAGGTGGCGAGCACGACGAGGGCGCGTTGCGACGTGACGGAGCGCACGAGGGCCGGCACCGCGCTCCAGTCCATCTCGATGAGCTCCGGCTCGACCGGGGCCATGGTCGTGACCATCCGGTTCAGCAGATCGGCGCCGCTGGCGCCCTGCACGCGTCCGCGCACCCGGCGGTCGAAGACGACGAGGTCGACGCGGTCGCCCGCGCGGCTGGCGAGAGCGGCGAGCAGCAGCGCCGACTCGAAGGCGGTGTCGATGCGGGGCTCGTTGTCGATGCGCGCCGCCGAGGTGCGGCCGCTGTCGACGACGATCACCACGCGGCGGTCGCGCTCGGGGCGCCAGGTGCGCACGACGAGGCCGCGGCCGGTGCCGGCGGAGAGGTCGCCGTGGCGGGCGGTCGCGCGCCAGTCGATCGAGCGCACGTCGTCGCCGCGCACGTAGTCGCGCAGGCTGTCGAACTCGGTTCCCTGCCCGCGCACCATCACGCTCGTCGCCCCGTCGAGCTCGCGCAGGCGGGCCAGCCGCGACGGCAGGTGCTTGCGGGAGTTGAACGGCGGCAGCACGGTGATCGCGCCGGGAACCACGATCGACGCCTGGCGGGCGAGCAGCCCGAGCGGCCCGAACGAGCGCAGGGTCACGTGGGCGGCGCGCCGCTCGCCGCGCCGGAACGGGGTGAGCGCTGTGACGATCGACCGGCGCTCGGCGTCCGGGACCGACACACGCTGCCGAGTTGGGGAGGCCGCCGCGGAGGGCGGCCAGCCGTCGCGCACGACCGCGCGCATCCGCCGCCCGCTCTCGTTGGTGAGGAACAGGGTCGTCTCGACACGCTCGCCCAGACGCACCGGCCCCGGCAGCGCCCGGTCGAGGCGGATGCGGCGGGGAGAGGCGGCCAGCACCAGGTCGAGCACGGCGAGCAGGACGCAGAAGGCGAGCCACAGGTAGAGCGCGGCGGGGTCGGCGAACACCACGACCGGCACGATGCCGGCCGCGATCAGGAGAACGAACCTGCCGCTAATGGCCATGAGGCGCGATCCTTCTTGCTCTACCGGGGGTGCGCACTAGATCGGCACCTGCACCTGCTGCATGATCGAGCGCAGGATCACGTCGGCCGAGACGCCCTCGAGCTCGGCCTCGGGGCGCAGCTGCAGGCGGTGGCGCATGACCGGCAGCGCCATGGCCTGCACGTGGTCGGGGGTGATCGCGTCGAATCCGGTCAGCCACGCCCACGCCTTGGCCGCGGAGAGCAGCGCCGTGGTGCCGCGCGGGCTCACGCCCAGCTTGACCGAGGGGCTCTGGCGGGTGGCGCGGGCCAGGTCGACGGCGTAGCCGATGACGTCGGCCGAAGCGCCGACGGATGCGGCGGCGGCCTGCGCCTGGGCGAGCTGCCCGGCGTCGAGCACCGCGGTGACGCCCGCGGACGCGAGATCACGTGGGTTGAAACCGGCCGCGTGCCGGCGGATCACCTCGACCTCGGTGTCGCGGTCGGGCAGGTCGAGCACGAGCTTGAGCATAAAGCGGTCGAGCTGCGCCTCGGGCAGCGTGTACGTGCCCTCGTACTCGATCGGGTTCATCGTGGCGGCGACCATGAACGGCACCGGCAGCGCACGGCTGAGGCCGTCGACCGAGACCTGCCGCTCCTCCATGGCCTCGAGCAGCGCCGACTGGGTCTTCGGCGGCGTGCGGTTGATCTCGTCGGCCAGCATGATGTTGGTGAACACCGGCCCGTTGCGGAACTCGAACTCGCCCGCCTTCGCGTCGTAGACGAGCGATCCGGTGACGTCGCCGGGCATGAGGTCGGGGGTGAACTGCACGCGCTTGGTGTCGAGCTTGAGCGTGTGGCTCAGGGTGCGCACGAGCAGGGTCTTCGCGACGCCGGGAACGCCCTCGAGCAGCACGTGCCCGCCGGCGAGCAGGGCGATCATCAGGCCGGTGACGGCGGCGTCCTGCCCGACCACCGACTTGCCGACCTCGTCACGCACCCGGGCGAAGGCAGCGCGCAGCTCGGTCTCTGACATCTGGTGCGTTGGTGCGTCCTGCATGCGGGCGGTGCTCTCTTTCATCGGGGCTTCAGGTGGGAGTGACGGATGTCGCGACGGAACGTTCGAGGGTGAGCAGGTCGTCCGACAGCCTGACCAGGTCTCTGTCGGTGGCGGGCGCCGCGTCGAGCAGCACGCGTCGCACCTCGGCCGGGTCGGTGCGGGTGACGGCGGCGGCCGCCGCGATGACGTCGTCGACGGTCGCGACCCGGGGAAGGCCGCACAGCGCGGCGATCCGCTGCACGGCGCCGATGCGCAGCGAGTCGATCGCCCGCATGCGCGCCGACGACTTCTCGTACAGGCGCGCGCGGCCCTGCATGGTCTCGTTCGCCCTGACGGTGACGGGCAGGTTCTCGACGATGAGCGGGCCGAAGCGGCGGCCACGCCACACCGCGGCGGCGAGGGCGGTGAGCAGCGCGAGGGCCGTGGCGGGCAGCACCCAGCCGGGACTGAGCTCGCCCAGGGTCGGCGGGACCTCGGTCGTCAGGTCGTCGACCGTCGGGATGTACCAGACGAGCGTGGGGTTCTCGCCGAGCAGGGCGAGGCCGAACGCGGCGTTGCCCCTGTCGGCGACGAACTCGTTGCTGAGCGCCCGCGTGGTGCCGACGACGGTCGCGGTTCCGTCGCCGTGGGGCACCCGAACCAGCGAGTAGGCGTCGTCGCCGTCGTCGAAGCACTGCACGGCGCTCTCGTCGGTTCCGATGTAGCGGAAGGCGAAGCCGTCGCTCGTGATCGAGCCCGCGTTCGTCGCCGCCCGCAGGTCGCACCCGGCGGTCGCCTCCCCGTCGACGGCGCCGGCCTGGGCGACGTCGGGCGAGATGTCGGCGAGCTGGTCGAAGCTCGGGTTCACGGCGACGAGCGTGTCGGCGATGGCGAACGCGCGGGTGCGCTGCTCGGTGTCGAGGATCGAGTCGGGGTCGTAGTAGAGGAGTGTGGCGGATGCGGCGTCGTCGACTGCCTCCTCGGCCTCGTCGAGGCTCGAGGCGATCTCGACGGCGACACCCTGCTGGCGCAGCACCTCGACGAGCGCCTTGGCGCCGGCCGGTGCGGGGTTGTCGGCGGCGAGCGGGTCGCTCGTCGACATCGATCCCGCGACGAGGATGCCGACGAGGCTCACGACCACGGCGAATGCCGCGGCGGCGATCCAGAACACCGAACGGCGCAGCGCGGTTCCCGGGCGTGCGGTGATGACCCGCTGCTCGCCGGCGGGCGCGCTCATCCGCCCACCGTCTCGAGCACGGGCCTGGCCTCGCGCAGTCCACGTTCCAGGGCGGCGATCGCCTCGTACTGGGTGGCGCTGCCGTCGCGGCCGAGGTAGCGCACCTCGTCGAAGGCGACGGCGGCGTCGCGGAGGGCGTCGTCGAAATCGGGGAAGGCGGATGCCGCGCGCTGGGCGAAGTCGTGCGCGGTGGTGCCCGGAGTGGTGCTGAGCACGGTCCGCTCGGCGAGCCCGCGAGCCGTCGCACGGAACATCTCGGTGATGGCGAGCGCGAAGTCGCCGCGACCCGCCGCTGACTCGGCCGCCCGCCGGATCGCGGCGGCGTCGCGCGCGTCGTCGTCGCCGAAGAGGCTGCCGCTGACCCGGCTCCTGGTGGACAGCCGCGGAAGCCCGAAGATGAGGAACGCCACCACGAGGGCGACGACCACCAGGAGGATGACGATGAGCAGGCCGATGCCGGGAGGACCGCCCGCCGAGCCGACGGTGAGCGACTGGAGCCAGTCGCCGATGGCGGTGGCGAGACGGTCGAACCACGTGGGCTGCGCCTCCCGGTACTCGGGCTTGGAGAGCTCGTCGAGCAGCAGCCGCCGCGCCTCGTCGGCGTCGGGGTCGACGGGGACGCCGACGGCTCCGGCCGCCGATGCGCTCAGCCCGGCCGTCACGACCAGGGGGAGTCGTTCGTCGGGGGCATGGGAGTCGGGGGCGCGGGCTGACGGGGCGCGGACTGCGATCCGGTCGCCGCGTCGACGAGGTACGGGTTGCCGACACCGCTCTGTCCGACCTGTCTGGCCTCGACGAAGCGCACCAGCTCCAGGTCGAGGCCCTCCTTGCGCATGCGCACGTCGATGTAGAGGAGTGCCGTCACCGACGCCTGCGTCACCGACGCGAGGGCGGAGAAGACGAGGCTGACGATGCCCGTGAGCACGTAGGTGACGGCGATGACCGCGATGCCGGCGCTCATGTCCTCGTTCGGGTTCACCAGGGCGCCGCCGATGCCGCTGACGATCGAGAGCGGGAACGTGACCACCTGGGCCGCGGTCTGCACGATGAAGTTGACGAGCAGCTGCGTGCCCAGGATCTTCCAGAAGTATCCGGCGCCGGAGGTGAGGCGCCACGACCTGCCGATGGCCTCGCGCAGGGGCAGCCGCTCGAGCATCAGGATGCTCGGGATGAGCGAGAGCTTGGTCGCGAGCCAGAACCAGACGACCACGGCGCCGAGGCCCGCGAAGATCGCGAGGATGACGCCGATGACCACCCCGGCGTCGCCGCCGAACGAGATGATCAGCGTGACGATCAGACTGACCGCGACGACGGCGACGGTCACCGCCCCGGTCACGGCGGCCGACCAGCCGATGAGCGCGCCGATGCGGCCGCGGGCGAGGCGCCAGAGGCTGCGCGTCGTCAGCTTCTCGCCGAGAGTCGCCCGGGAGACCTCGAGGGAGATGATGCCCTGCAGCACTGCGCCGACGAGCACCGATAGAACGATGGGGATGAGCGCGGCGAGCACACCCGCGCCGATGGCGCCGGCGGTGATCTCGTCGGTGTTCTCGACCGTGGCGGAGTTGACGCGCGAGAACGCCCAGGTGGCGACGCCGGCGATGATGCCGACGAAGAGCAGGATGACGACGCCGTTGAGCAGCAGCGCGATGCCGAACGTGGGGCGCGGGTTGCGGCGGATGACCTGGAACGACGCCCCGAGGAGGGTGCCGAAGCCGAGCGGGCGCAGCGGGATCAGGCCGGGCTTGGGCGGCGGGGTCCACGCGGGCTGCTGCGTGCTTCCGGGATGCTGCGGCGGGTACTGCGCGGCCGGCGGCGGAAACTGCGCTGTCGGCGGGGGAAAGGCGCCGGGAGCCACGGGCGGGGGAGGAGGAGGTGCGGGCGTGCCGCTCGGCGGCTGCCACACATTGTTGTCGCTCACTGAGAAGTGCCTCTTCCTTCTGCGTCTCGAATGCGAGTGCGCTATTTATGCTCACACACTCGGCTACTCTTGTGCGAAAGCTCCCGCTTTTACCCGAAAGCTGGGCCACAAACGGTAGAGGGCTATGAACGCCAAAATTCTAGTAGTCGATGATGACACCGCTCTCGCGGAGATGATCGGCATCGTGTTGCGCGCCGAAGGATTCGAAATCTCTTTCTGCGCCGACGGCTCCGGTGCCCTCGACGCCTTCCACAGCGCCGATCCCGACCTCGTCCTGCTCGACCTCATGCTGCCCGGTATCGACGGCATCGAGGTGTGCTCGCAGATCCGCGAGGAGTCCGGCGTCCCCATCATCATGCTGACCGCGAAGAGCGACACCGCAGACGTGGTGAAGGGCCTGGAGAGCGGAGCCGACGACTACGTCGTCAAGCCGTTCAATCCCAAGGAGCTGGTCGCACGCATCCGCACGCGTCTCCGCCCCAGCCCCGAGTCGCCGACCGGCACCCTCACCGTGGGCGACCTGGTTCTCGACGTCGCCGGCCACGAGGTGCTGCGCGGCAGCGACAAGATCAACCTGACCCCCCTCGAGTTCGAGCTGCTGCTGGCGCTCGCACTCAAACCGCAGCAGGTGTTCACGCGCGAGATGCTGCTCGAGCAGGTGTGGGGCTACCACTACAAGGCAGACACCCGGCTCGTGAACGTGCACGTGCAGCGGCTGCGCGCCAAGGTCGAGCTCGACCCGGACAACCCGAGGATCGTCATGACCGTGCGCGGGGTGGGTTACCGCGCCGGCAGCCCCGGCTAGCCATGCGCTACCTCACCTGGCGCGCGTGGCTGCTGCGCCTCGAGCGGCTGTGGCGCTCGTCGCTGCAGTGGCGCACGGTGGCCATCTCGGTGGCGTTGTGCACGGTCGCCGTCGGTGTGATCGGCCTGGTCATGTCGTACAGCATCAACACGAACCTGTTCAACTCCCGCGTGAACGACGCGCTCGCCGCCTCGGAGCGGTCGAACATCGCCGCGCAGGTGCGTTTCGACGCAGCTCAGCAGTCGTCGTCGCTCGACCTCGAGACGGCGATGAGCGCGGCGTCGAACGCCGCGATCCAGGCGTCGCTCACCCCGGCGGGCACCGAGATCGCGATCCTGCGCACCCCGGGGCAGTCCGGTCCGCGCATCCCCGTCGACCTCACCACCCGCGGCCTCGACCCGGAGACCACCATCTCGCCGGAGCTGCGGGAGAGCGTCGAGTCGTCGAGCGACGGGCGCCAGTACTGGCAGTCGGTGTCGCTCGACCGCGACGACGGCGGCGTCGATCCCGGAATCGTCGTGGGCTCGCTGCTCGATGTTCCCACCTCCGGGCAGTACGAGCTCTACCTCGTCTACAACCTGAGCGACACGCAGCAGGTGCTGTCGTTCGTGCAGGGCACCCTCTGGCTGGGGCTCTCGAGCCTCGTGGTGCTCATCGGCGCCGTGACCTTCACCGTGGTGCGCCTCATCGTCGCCCCGGTGCGTCTCGCCGCCGAGACGAGCGAGAAGCTCGCCGCCGGACAGCTCGAGGTGCGCATCCCCGAGCGCGGCGAAGACGTCATCGCCACCCTCGCCCGCTCGTTCAACGGCATGGCCGACAGCCTGCAGAAGCAGATCACCAAGCTCGCGGCGCTCTCCCAGGTGCAGCAGCGGTTCGTCTCCGACGTCTCGCACGAGCTGCGCACTCCGCTGACCACGATCCGCCTCGCCGGCGACGTGCTCTACGACCAGCGCGACACATTCCCGCCCGCGACCGCCCGCACCACCGAGCTGCTGCACACGCAGGTGCAGCGGTTCGAGCTGCTGCTCGCCGACCTGCTCGAGATGAGCCGCTACGACGCCGGCGCCGTCGACATGGAGGTGGAGCCGACGAACCTGGTGCGCCTCGTCGAGGACGCCATCGACTCGGTGCAGACGCTGTCGGCGTCGAAGGGGACCGAGCTGCGGCTGGATGCGCCCGGGGGATACTTCCAGGCCGATGTCGACTCGCGTCGCATCCGCCGCATCCTGCAGAACCTGCTCGCCAACGCCATCGACCACGGCGAGGGCCGCCCGATCGTCGTCTACGTCGACAGCAACGCGACCGCCGTCGCCATCGCGGTGCGCGACTACGGCATCGGCATGACCTCGGCGGCTATGGAGCGGGTGTTCGACCGGTTCTGGCGGGCAGACCCGTCGAGGCAGCGCTCGACGGGAGGCACCGGCCTCGGCCTCGCGATCTCTCTCGAGGACGCCGCGCTGCACGGCGGCTGGCTCGAGGTCTGGTCTGCACCCGGGGAGGGCTCCTGCTTCCGGCTCACCCTGCCCCGCGTCCGCGGAACGGTCATCACCGAGTCGCCGCTCGAACTGCCGCCCGTCGAGGCCGCCACGAAGGAGGACGCCGATGTCTGACCGCACCTCGCGCACCCGTCGCGCCGCCGTCGCGCTCGCCGTCGCTGCCATGCTCGGCCTCTCCGCCTGCGCCGGAATCCCGACCGACGGCCGCGTCACCGCGGGCAGCGCCGTCAACGACGAGGCCGAGCCGAACCTCGGCTTCGAGCCGCAGGGCCCGCGCGCCGAGTCGACCCAGGAGGAGATCCTCTCCGACTTCATCGCCGCCGCCACCAACCCCCAGAACGGCTACGAGATAGCCCGGCAGTTTCTCGCGGAGGACTTCGCCGAGGAGTGGGACCCCGACGAGCTGACCACGATCCGCTCGGGCATCGGCACGGTGCGCCGCGACTCCGAGATCGAGCTGTCGTACTCGCTCTCCACCTCGGCGAGCGTCAGCCGAGAGGGCCGGTACAGCGCGAGCGACCCCGCCAGCCTGAGCCTGCCGTTCACCTTCGTGAAGGAGGACGACCAGTGGCGGATCAGCTCCGCGCCGCCGGGGATCGTGCTCTCGCAGAACAACTTCCCCCAGGTCTTCGGCGAATACCCGCTGTTCTACTTCGACCCGAGCGGCGCGTACCTGGTGCCCGACGTGCGGTGGTTCCCGACCCGGTCGAGCACCTCGATCCGGGTGGTGAACTCACTGCTCGCCGGCCAGTCTCCGTGGTTGAGCAACGGCGTCGTCGTCTCGGCGTTCCCCGCCGGCACCCAGCTCGGCGACGGGCTCGTCACGATCACGGCCGGGGTCGCCACCGTCGACCTCTCCGACGAGGCGAGGTCGACGACCACCGTCGAACGCCAGCGTATGCGGCAGCAGCTCTCGGCCAGCCTCGCCGTGGTGTCGAGCGTCGTCATCACGGTCGGCGGCATACCGCTGGAGATCCCCGACACCGACGCCGCGACCGCCGTCACGATCCCCACGGTCGAGCCGGCGCCGCTCGTGCTCTCGGACGACGAGTTCGGCTTCGCCGCCGTCAACGACATCAACCCGATCCCGCAGCTGAGCAACAAGGTCGTGGCGCTCGCGCCGACCGCCGTCGCCCTCGGGAGCGGAAAGTCGCAGGCCGCCGTGCGCAACCCGCAGGGGGTTTTCGCGGTGCGCACGGGAGCGACGCCCCCGCTCCTGGTCGACGAGAGGCCAGGACTCGCTGCACCGTCGATAGACAACTCCGGATTCATCTGGTCGGTGCCCGAATCCAGCGCCTCCGCGCTCACCGCGTTCGGCCTGGACGGCCAGCCGCACGTCGTCGGCTCCACCCTGCCCGCCGATGCGGGCGTCGTCGCGCTGGCCGTCTCCCGCGACGGAGCGCGGCTGCTGATGTACCTCAGCACGAGCGCGGGGCCGCAGCTCAACCTCTACGGGATCCTCCGCCAGGACGGCGTGCCCGTCGCGCTCGGCGAGCCCTTCCCACTGCAGGTCGGCAAGGCGACCCCTGTGGGCGCGGCGTGGGTCGACAACCGCACCGTGGCCACGCTGTCGCGCACCGGCGGCGAGACGACCGTCATGAGTTTCGAGATCGGCGGCCCGAGCGCGGTACTGGGGCAGCTCGAGGGCGGCGTGACCATCGTCGGCGGAAACGGCGGCACCGACGGGCTGCGCGTTCTCACCGACCAGGGCGAGATCTTCCGGCCGCGCGGCACCAGCTGGCAGCAGACGGGCACCACCGCGACCCTGCTCGCGGTGCAGCAGTAACCCCTCCTCCCCGGGTGACGGCGACGCGCACCCTTCCACGGGTCGTGCCGTGCGCACCCGGCTCGGTGGGCGGCGGGCCGATACTCGGCTGATGCTGCCCGACATGCTGCCCGACATGCTGCTCGATGCGCTGCTCGACGCCTGGGCGCTCGTGCTGCCGGTCGACTGCGCCGGCTGCGGTGCGCGCGACCGGTCGCTCTGCTCCGTCTGCTCCGACGCCCTGGCGCCGAGTCCCGTCGCGCGCCGGCTCATCGACGGAACACCCGTGGTCAGCGCCCTCGACTACGACGGTGCCGTGCGCAGCGCGATCCTCGCGTTCAAGGAACAGGGCAGAACGGATGTCGCCCGACGACTGGCCGTCCCGCTGGCCGCGGCGATGGCCGAGGCGATGAGCGCCGCGGCAGCGGGGGCGGAGATCCTGCCGGTGCCGACGAGCCCCGCCGCCTACCGTCGTCGCGGCTACGACCCCGTCGCCCTGCTGGTCCGGCGGGCGGGACTCCGGGCGACGCGGGAGCTCGCCACGACCCGCCGCGCCGCCCAGCAGAAGAAGCTGACCGCCGACGAGCGTTCCGGCAACAGGGACGGCTACCTGCGCGCCGTTCACGCCCTGGGCGGGCGACGGTTTCTGCTCGTCGACGACGTCCTCACCACGGGATCGACCCTCGCGGAGGCGTCACGAGCGGTGCGTGCCGGCGGCGGTGAAGTCGTCGCGGCGGCCACGCTGGCGTACACGCAAAAGCGCGCACAGCATCCCGGTGTCCGTTCTCTGAACGTCTTATGAGACTAGCGTGACCGGTTCGTGACATTGCCGCGCAACCGGACTACGGTTGGCGAAAAGGCGCGAGAGAACAAATTTCATCGCCTGACAAAAACAGGCTTCACGGCCTGAAATAAAGGGCGGCGCCATTAGGGCTGGGAGGTCGCACATGGAAATTTCCATCACCGGACGCAACGTTGGCGTCACGGATCGCTTCCGCGAGTACGCAATGGAGAAGGCAGACAAGGTCGTCAGTCTCGCCGAGAAAGCCATTGCATTCGAGATCAAAGTCACCCGCCATCACGAGACACGGGGAGCCACCGGCGACGACCGGGTAGAGCTCACCCTCATCGGCCCGGGGCCGCTCGTGCGGGCGGAGTCCGACGGTTCGGACAAGTACGTGGCCTTCGACCTGGCCATGTCGAAACTCATCGAACGCATCCGCCAGGCCAAAGACCGCAAGAAGGTCCATCGGGGCCAGCATCGCCCCGTCTCGTTGCGAGAAGCATCCAGTGATGGATTCAGCGTCATCGACATCACCCCGGCGGCGCCGCAGGTGCTCGAGAGCGTGCGCACCGGAGCCGTCGCGGTACAGCCCGAGGCGCTCTCCGAAGACGTCGAAGAGCCGTACTGCCCCGTCGTGATCCGTAAGAAGGTGTTCGAGGCCACGCCGATGTCGGTCGACGACGCGCTCTACCAGATGGAGCTCGTCGGCCACGACTTCTACCTGTTCATCGACGACGAGACGCACCGCCCGAGCGTCGTCTACCGCCGCAAGGGCTGGGACTACGGGGTGATCGGCCTCGACGAGAACGCGGGGCAGGTCGACGCGTCGACCGAGATGGGAGCGAAGCTCGTCGTAGCGCGTTGAGTACGCCCGGCGCGCAGCGCGTTTGATACGCCTGCGGCGTAATGCAGTGAGCAAGCCTGCCCACCCAGACAGGGCACAGCGTCTGGCTGGGTAGGCTTGCTACCATTACGAGCCGGTAACGGCGGGCGCGACACTGTGCCCGCGCGCGGAAAGACCCGCGCTCAACAACCTTTGGAGTAAGTCGTGGCCAACGTTCTCGAACGCGCACTTCGCGTAGGTGAGGGTCGACTCCTTCGTCGCCTCAAGCACTATGCAGAAGCCGTCAACCACCTGGAAGACGATTTCACCCAGCTCACCGATGACGAGCTCAAGAACGAGACCGTCGAGCTGCGCGAACGCTACGGCAACGGCGAGTCGCTCGACGACCTGCTGCCCGAGGCCTTCGCCGCCGTTCGCGAGGCGGCCAAGCGCACCCTCGGCATGAGGCACTTCGACGTCCAGGTCATGGGCGGCGCAGCCCTCCACCTCGGCAACATCGCCGAGATGAAGACCGGAGAGGGCAAGACCCTCGTCGCCACGCTCCCCGCCTACCTCAACGCCATCGCCAGCCGCGGCGTTCATGTGATCACGGTCAACGACTACCTCGCGAGCTACCAGTCCGAGCTCATGGGCCGCGTCTTCCGCGCCCTCGGCATGACCACGGGAGTCATCCTCTCCGGGCAGAGCCCCGAGGAGCGTCGCCAGCAGTACATGGCCGACGTCACCTACGGCACCAACAACGAGTTCGGCTTCGACTACCTGCGCGACAACATGGCCTGGCAGGCGCAGGACATGGTGCAGCGCGGCCACTTCTACGCGGTGGTCGACGAGGTCGACTCCATCCTCATCGACGAGGCCCGCACCCCGCTGATCATCTCCGGCCCCGCCTCCGGCGAGGCGAACCGCTGGTTCACCGAGTTCGCGAACCTCGCCAACAAGCTCACCCCCGAGGTCGACTTCGAGGTCGACGAGAAGAAGCGCACCGTCGGTGTGCTCGAGCCCGGCATCGAGAAGGTCGAGGACTACCTCGGCATCGACAACCTGTACGAGTCGGCCAACACCCCGCTCATCTCGTTCCTGAACAACTCGATCAAGGCGAAGGCCCTGTTCAAGAAGGACAAGGACTACGTCGTGATGAACGGCGAGGTGCTCATCGTCGACGAGCACACCGGCCGCATCCTCATGGGGCGCCGCTACAACGAGGGCATCCACCAGGCGATCGAGGCCAAGGAGGGTGTCGCGGTCAAGGCCGAGAACCAGACGCTCGCCACGGTGACGCTGCAGAACTACTTCCGCCTCTACAAGAAGCTGTCGGGCATGACCGGTACCGCCGAGACCGAGGCCGCGGAGTTCATGGCGACCTACAAGCTCGGCGTGGTGCCCATCCCCACCAACAAGCCCATGCTCCGCAAGGATCAGAGCGACCTGATCTACAAGAACGAGCAGTCGAAGTTCGAGCAGGTCGTCGCAGACATCGTCGGGCGTCACGAGAAGGGCCAGCCCGTGCTGGTCGGAACGACGAGCGTCGAGAAGAGCGAGCTGCTGTCGAAGCTGCTCGCGAAGCGCGGCGTCAAGCACGAGGTCCTCAACGCGAAGAACCACGCACGCGAAGCATCCATCATCGCCCAGGCCGGACGCCTCGGCGCGGTGACCGTCGCCACGAACATGGCCGGTCGAGGCACCGACGTGATGCTCGGCGGCAACGCCGAGTTCCTCGCGGTTGCCCACATGAACAATAAGGGCCTCAGCCCGGTCGACACCCCCGACGAGTACGAGGCCGAGTGGGACTCCGTCTTCGCCGAGGTGAAGAAGGAGGTCGGCGAGGAGGCCGAGCGCGTCGTCGCCGTCGGTGGACTCTACGTCCTCGGAACCGAGCGCCACGAGTCGCGCCGCATCGACAACCAGCTGCGCGGCCGCTCGGGACGCCAGGGCGACCCCGGCGAGAGCCGCTTCTACCTCTCGCTGCAGGACGACCTGATGCGGCTGTTCAACTCGGGCGCCGCCGAGGCCCTGATGGGCCGGGGCAACGTGCCCGACGACCTCGCCATCGAGTCGAAGGTCGTCAGCCGCGCCATCCGCAGCGCCCAGTCGCAGGTCGAAGGCCGCAACGCCGAGATCCGCAAGAACGTGCTCAAGTACGACGACGTGCTCAACCGCCAGCGCGAGGCCATCTACGGCGACCGCCGTCACATCCTCGAGGGCGACGACCTCCAGGACCGCGTGAAGCACTTCCTCGAAGACGTCATCACCGAGGTCATCGAGGTGCACACCGCCGAGGGACACTCCGAGGAGTGGGACTTCGACGCACTCTGGACCGAGCTGAAGACGCTCTACCCGGTCGGCATCACGATCGACGAGCTGCTCACCGAGGCCGGCGCACGCGGCAAGGTCACCGAGGCGTTCCTCAAGAAGGAGATCCTCTCCGACGCTCAGGTCGCCTACGACAACCGCACCGCCCAGCTCGGCGAGCCCGCCATGCGCGAGCTCGAGCGCCGAGTCGTGCTGTCGGTCATCGACCGTCGCTGGCGCGACCACCTCTACGAGATGGACTACCTCAAGGACGGCATCGGACTGCGCGCCATGGCGCAGCGCGACCCGCTGGTCGAGTACCAGCGCGAGGGCTTCGCCCTGTACCAGCAGATGATGGGACAGATCCGCGAGGAGACCGTCGGCTTCCTGTTCAACCTCGAGGTCGAGGTGACCGGCGGCGGCGCGAACGCGACCGCGCCGATCGTCGCGGCCAAGGGCCTCACCGGCAACGCGGCTCCCGTCGAGCGACTCAGCTACTCGGCTCCGAGCGAAGAGGCCAACGGCGAGGTCGAGGTGCGCAACCAGCGCGGCCAGGTCGAGCGCGCTGCGACCGCCCGCGCCCAGCAGGCCACGCAGCAGAACCCGACCCTCGCGCGGGCCAAGGCGCCCGTCGCGGCGGCACCCACGAAGAAGGGCGCCTTCGGCCAGTCGACGGATGCCCCGGCCGAGACGGCAGCGCCCGTCAACCGCCAGCAGCGCCGGGCCCAGGACAAGAAGAAGTAGCCCGCACGGCTGAAGCCGGTCGAGCGGGGTCGCGCGCGACCCCACTCGACCGGCCTTTCTCGTCACAGCACGTTGATCGCGGTCGCCCTCCAGCGAGTGTCGAAGCCCTCGAGACGCAGCGCCACCGCGCGCGTTCGGGCCCTGCCGATCACGATCACCACGGCCTCGACCACACCGTCGCGCGGCTCGCAGATCGACATCGACCCGATCGAGAAGCTCGGCCGGCGCGCCACCTGGCCCTTGGCCTGCCGGGCCCGCGTCGACAGCACGACCCGCTTGAGCAGGTGCCGGTAGACGTCGTCGTCGACCCAGCGCGCGATCTGCTCGAGATCGCGCGCTCCGGCGAGGATCTCGATGACGCAGCGGGTGAGGTTCTCGAGCAGCGGCTCGGGGTTGGGCAGTGTCGCGCGCGTGGCGGGCTGCACCCCGAAGAACTCGTCTTCGTCGAAGGGCGCCCGGATCTGTTTCGAGGCGAGTGCCGCGGCGTCGGATGGATGTCGTGAACGTGCCCGCTCGTCGTCGTGGTCGTGTCGCCGGGCGGCCGCGCTCGTCATCTGGGACTCCCATCGTAAAAAACGCGAGAAGTGCACACCCCCGAACAGGGGGTGAGAAGACTCAATCAGACCGGGCAGACCCGTTCCGGCTCTCTACCGGAAACTGTGGATAACCGCTATCGTCCCGCCGTCGTGGTCGATAGGGTCGGCGCATGCGCTGGGACAGACTGTTCGACGACCTGGAGGGGCAGCTCGAGCGCGAGCTCAGCGCGGAGGAGCTCGACCTGCGGGCAGAAGAGGAGCGGCTGCGCATCGGGCGCCTCACGGTGCGCGACCGGCTCATCGCGATAGGCGAGTGCGGACAGCAGTCGGTCGGCGTGCTGCTCACCACGGGGGAGCAGCTCGTCGTGCGCCCCTCGTCGTTCGGCCGAGACTGGTTCCTGGCCGAACTGGCGAACGAGGACCGGCGCTCCCGGTGCGTCGTGCCGCTCGCGGGGGTCGCCGCGTTGCTGCTCACCCGCTCCCAGGTCGAGGCGAGTCTCACCCAACCGGAGAACCCGGCGAACGAGCGGGCCCTGTCGGCGCGGCTCACGCTGCCGTTCGTGCTGCGCGACCTCTGCCGTCGGCGCGCGGCCGTCTCGCTGCACACCGCCGCCGGCGACGCACACGGCACGATCGACCGGGTCGGCCGCGACCACCTCGACCTCGCCGTGCACGAGCCCGACCGACCGCGCAGGTCGAGGGCGGTGACGCAGTACCGGGTCGTGCCGCTCGATCAGCTCCTGCTCGTGCGGCTCTGATCGTCGGGGCCGCGACGACCGCCGCGCTCGTATGCCGGGCCCGCGAGCTCCGGGATGTTGCCGTAGTCCGACTGGTTCCACAGACTCAGTCGGCGCGACTCCTCGTACTTCGCCTCGATGTACGACTCGAGCACGTCCCGCTCGACGCGCCACTGCCCCTTGCCGCCGATCTTGATGGCCGGAAGCTCGCCGCTGCGCACGAGGATGTAGGCCTGGTTCAGCGAGACGTTGAGCACCTCGGCGGTCTCGGCGAGCGTGAGGAATCGCCCGAGGCTCGCCGCATCCGTCTGGTCCATAGTTCGATTATGGACTCGGGGCTGTGGATGAAACGGAGATGTGGATAACTTTCCGCGCGCGTCGGGTCGGTGGTGTCACGTCCGGAGGCGCTGGTCAGTCGGTCTTTGTGGAGCGCATGTCGCGCACCGAGAAGACAGGCACAGGGGAGACCGAATGAGCACGCAGTCAGAGCACACCGTCGTCGTGATCGGCGCAGGGTACGCCGGCGTCATCGCCGCCAACCGGGTGCAGGCGTCGCTGACCCCCGACGAGGCACGCCGCGTGCGCGTCGTGATGGTCAACTCCTCGCCCGACTTCATCGAGAGGGTGCGCCTGCACGAGGTCGCTGCCGGAACGCGCGCCACGGCGGCCATCCCGCTCGCCGACATGCTGCACGGCCGGGTCGATGTGATCGTCGGCACGGTGCTCGAGATCGACGCTCCGGCCCGGGAGGTCGCGATCGAGCGGAGGGTCTCCTTCGAGGCGGGCGGCGACGTGACCCGCGAACGGTACGACAGCCTCGTCTACGCGGTGGGCAGCGTCGCCGCGCTCGGCGTACCGGGGGTGGCGGAGTTCGCCCACGCGCTCGGCGACCCTGGCGGGGCCGAGACCGCCCGCGCCGCAATCTCCGCGGGCGCGTCAGACCGGCGCATCGTCGTCGTCGGGGGAGGAGCCACCGGGGTCGAGGCGGCTGCGGAGTTCGCGGAACAGCACCCCGCGGCATCCGTCACGCTGGTCTCCCGAGGCGCCGTGCTCGGCCACCTTCCGGCCGCGTCGCGCAGGTCGGTCGCGCGTTCGCTGGAGAGGCTCGGTGTCGAGATCGTGGAGGGCGCAGCGGTGACTCGCGTTCACCCCGTCGCGGTCGAGCTCGCGGACGGCACGCTGATCGGCAGCGACGTGACAGTCTGGACTGCGTCGTTCGCCGTGCCCGATCTGGCCAGGCGCAGCGGCCTCGAGGTCGACGCGATCGGCCGCCTCGTCGTCGACGAGACGCTGCGCACGCCCGCGTACCCCGAGATCTTCGGCGCGGGCGACGCCGTCCGGCCGCCCTCGTCGGTCGGCGCGCACCTGCGCATGGGCTGCGCGATCGCCATGCCGATCGGCGGCCACGCGGCCGACAACCTGCTCGCCTCGCTACGCCGAACAGAGCTCGCGCCGCTCGACGTCGGGTACGCCGCGCAGTGCATCAGCATCGGACGTAAAGGCGGGCTGATCCAGCTGCTCGATCCGGCCGACGTACCCCGGCCGCTGCGCATCACGGGGCGGCCGGCGGCCCTGGTGAAGGAGTTCGTCTGCGCGGTGCTCGCCACCGGCTCGACCCGACGCGAGCGCACGCGACCGGGGTCGCTCATGCAGCCCGCCGGCCCGAAGCGGATGCCGGTCGACACACGGGCGTGAGCGGCGGGGCCGCGGAAAATGTGTGGATAACTTTTTCACGCCGTCGCACGGAACGACAGCATGGGACCATGACAGCCACGATGCGCGACGGGGCCCGAGCCGGCGCGCGCCGGCGGTTCTGGTTCGACCCCAGGTTCGCGATCGGTCTGCTGCTCATCGTCGCCTCCGTCGCGGGGGTCGTCGGCATCGTGGGTGCCGCCGACTCGAGCGTGCTCGTCTACGCCGCCCGGGAGCCTCTCGCCCCCGGCGACCGGGTCGATGCCGACGACCTGGTCGGCACGAGCGTGCGCCTCGCCGGCGCGGAGCGGCTGTACCTCGTGCCCGACGACCTGCCCGACGACGGACTCGTGGTGACGAAGGCCGTCGCCGAGGGCGAGCTCGTGCCCGCCTCCGCGGTCGGGTCGACGGAGGGGGAGCGGCAGACCTCGATCGTCGTCGGGGTCAGCGGCGAGCTGGCGGAGTCGGTCGAGGCCGGCTCCATCGTCGATGTCTGGAGCGCGAGCGAGTCGACGGGCGGCGTTTTCGAGGCGCCGGTGGTCATCGTTTCGGGCGCGACCGTCGTGCGCCTCGTCGACCGGCAGGGGCTCGTGGTCGACAACGACTCCAGGTCGATCGAGGTGCTCGTGCCGCGCACCGACGTGGCCCGTGTGCTCGAGGCCATCGCGAACGACGACGCTGTCGCCGTCGTGCCCGCCAGTCTGCCGGGCAAGTGACCGTGCGGATAGCTCTCGCGGTGCCGTCCCCGCACGACGAACGACTCGCGTTCGAGGCCCGGCGCCACGGCCACGATGTCGTGGTCACCGCCGTCGACGCCGACGACCTCGAGTCGGCACTCGTGCCGGCCCTGCCCGAAGTGGCGATCGTCTGGGCCGACGAGCGTTATCTCGGCTACGGACTGCTCGCCGAATGCGACGCGCGCGGTGTGCGGGTCGTGGCCGCCGTGTCGAACGACGTCGAACGCCGCTACGCGACCGGCATCGGTCTCTACGACCTCGTCGACGCCGAGGCCGGCTGGGACGCCATCGCGACGCTGCTACCCGGAGCGGACGCGCCTGCGCCCGCGCCGCACACGCGGGGCACGGTGATCGCCGTCTGGGGTCCGGCAGGATCGCCCGGTCGCACCACCCTCGCCATAGCGATCGCCGCCGAGATCGCGGCGGCCGGGTTCACCGTGGCGCTCGCCGACGTCGACACGCACAGCGCCTCCGTCGCCCCGGCGCTCGGCCTCATGGACGAGGCGCCCGGGTTCGCCGCCGCCTGCCGTCTGGCCGGCGCCGACAGCCTCGACCGCGCCGAGCTCGAGCGCATCGGCCAGCGCCACGACGCCGGCGACTCGTCGTTCTGGGTGCTGACCGGCATCGGGCAGCCCAGCCGCTGGCCCGAGCTCTCGGCCGACCGCGTGCTCGCGACGATCGACGAGTGCCGCCGCTGGGTGGACTACGTCGTGCTCGACACCGCGTCGAACCTCGAGAGCGACGAGGAGATCTCGAGCGACATGTTCGCGCCGCGCCGCAACGCCGCCACGGTGACCGCGTTGCGCGAGGCCGATCACATCGTCGCCGTGGCATCCGCCGATCCCGTCGGACTCGCCCGCTTCCTGCGCGCCCATGGCGACCTCGCCGACGTCGCCGTGACGCTCGAGATCACCGTCGTGGCGAACAAGGTGCGGGCGAGCGCCATCGGGCTGGGCCCGGCGGCTCAGGTCACGCAGACGCTCTCCCGTTTCGGCGGCATCGACGACCCGGTGCTCGTGCCCTGGGATCAGCAGGCCATGGACGCGGCCGTGCTCAGCGCCCGCACGCTCGCCGAGGTCGCGCCGAAGTCGGCGGCGCGGCTCGCGATCCGGCGGCTCGTCGCCGACCGCCTGCTGCCGGTCGGAGCTACGCGGAGACGCGCTGTCGCAGGCTCTCGACTATGGCGTCGATGACGAGCTGCACCGTCTCCGGCATGTCGACACCGTCCGGGTCGAGCAGCCACTGCACCTGCAGGCCGTCCATGACGGCGATGATGGCGGATGCCGCGGCGACCACGCGCCCGTCGGCGGGGTCTGCCCCGACCGTGAGGCCGAGGGCGTCGGCGACCACGAGTCGCAGGCCGTCGAACCGGCTGCGGAAGAACTGCTGCGCCGGATGGTTGCCGGTGACCGACTCGGCGGAGAGCACGGCGTAGGCCTGAACGATGCCGCTGCGTTCGGTGTTCTCACGGGTGGTGTGCACGAGATGGGCGAGGAACTCCGCGCCGACCGGGCGCTTGCGGTCGACGAGCCGCTCGATGTCGTCCTCGTCGCGGTGGGCGAGCACCGCCAGCAGCAGCTTCTCCTTCGAGCCGAAGTGGTGCAGCACGCCGGCGTGCGTCATGCCCACCCGTTCGGCGATCTCGACGAGGGAGCCGTTGTTATAGCCGCGCGAGCCGAAGACGCTCGTCGCCGCCTCGAGGATCGCCGTGCGACGCTCGGCGGTCTGGGGTTTCGCTGCCCTGGTCGTTCCGGCGAGGGCCTGAGTGCTCGCGGCTTGCTTGATCGCCACGGATCCTCCTCGCAGAACGTCGGCTGACTATGCACAATGTTACCGACGCCGGCGTGCGTGTCCCGCCGGGTGACGGAGGCGTCTGCGATGATTCGGGCATGGAGTTCTCGCGGCTGCCGGTGCGCTCCGTCGGCGAGCATCCGCTCAACCCGATCGACCGTGCCGTCTGGCCGGCCACCCTCGCGCCCGTCACCCGGCTGCTCGACGACGGCCTCGAGCTGGGCGCAGCCACCGTGCTCGTCGGCGAGAACGGGGCGGGCAAGTCGACGCTGGTCGAGGCGATCGCCATGGCCTACGGGCTGTCGGGCGAGGGCGGTTCGAGCAGCGCACGGCTCGAGACCCGGGCGAGCGAGTCGCCCCTGTGGGACCACCTGCAGCTTGTGCGCAACGCCGGGGCGAGCAAGCGCGGCTACTTTCTGCGGGCGGAGACGATGCACGGCGTCTTCACCTACCTCGAGCAGATCGGCAGCCCGGGCGCCGCGTACCACGAGCGGTCGCACGGGGAGTCGTTCATCGAATTCGCCGCCGACCGCTTCCGGGGCGCCGGGCTGTGGATTCTCGACGAGCCGGAGTCGGCACTGTCGTTCTCCGGATGCCTCGCGCTGCTCGGTCTGTTGAAGTCCAGGCTCGCAGACGGCAGGTCCCAGGTGATCCTCTCGACGCACTCGCCGGTGCTCGCCGCGCTGCCGGGGGCCGCGATCTACGAGGTCGGCGACGCCGGGCTCGAGCGGCGCGAGTGGATGGACCTCGCTCTGGTCGACGACTACACGCGGTTCCTCCTCGACCCTCAGGCGCGGCTAGACGAGCTGTAGCCGATACACCCGCACGGCGACGCCCGTCGGAGTGACGTCGGAGCGGTCGAGGGCGAAACCGAGCCGCAGGGCGAGGCCGATCGACGGGGTGTTGCGCGGGTCGATGACCGCGGTGAGGGAGTCGATGCCGGGTTCGGCGCGCGCCCACTCGATCCACGCCCTGCTCGCCTCGGCAGCGAGACCGCGACCCTGCGCGCGAGCCGCGAGCACGTAGCCGAGCTCGACCTCGTCCCAGTCCGGCCAGTAGTGCAGACCCGCGCGGCCGAGGAAAGCGCCCGTCGCCCGGTCGATCACGGCGCTCTGCCCGTAGCCACGGTCGTGCCACTCGTCGGCGAGACGGCCTGCCTGCGCGGCCGTGGCCTCGGCGGTCAGCGCCGCGCCGCCGATGTACCGGGCGACGTCGGGGTCGGAGTACAGGTCCACCAGCTCCGGCGTGTGTGCGCGGGCGAAGGGAGGGAGAAGGAGGCGCTCGGTGTCGAGCATCAGCCGGCCGGCCGCACGGCGACGACGTTCGTGTAGCCGATCAGGTTGGTGATGGTGAAGTCGTAGGTCTCGCCGATCTCGATCTGCGCGCGAACGTCGAGGTCGCGCACGTAGAAGTCCTCGCAGGCGGCGGCTCCCGAGGTCTGAACGCTGAAACCCGGGCGTTCCGCGTCATCCGCACCCTGCGTCGCATCCCCGTACGTGGAGTCGACGGTGCAGGTCACCGTGAGCGGTCGCGCGTTCAGGGTCGTCACGAACGAGAGGGCGGCGACGGTGCTGCCGCCGACGAACACGATGACCACGAGCACGAGCAGTGTGATGGCCCAACCCTTGCTCATAGCAGCTATTCTCGCAGCCGATGGGCGCACGGCAGACACGGTAGCCTGAACAACGTGTCGACCCTCAGTGATCTCGTACAGGCCCAGGGACGTTCCAGCGAAGCGGACATCGAGTGGCTTCACTTGCTCGTCGGCGACTGGCAGCTGCTCGCCGACCTCGCCTTCGCCGACATCGTGCTCTGGGTGCCCAGCGCCGAGGGCAGCTTCGTGGCCGTGGCCCACGCACGCCCGTCGTCGAGCGCCACCCTCTTCTACCGCGACTTCGTCGGCCAGGCCGTGAAGCCCGAGTGGCAGACGCAGGTCGTCGAGGCCTTCGAGACCGCCACCATCATCGACACCGGAGCGCCCACGTGGTACGAGGAGACGCCCACGCGTGTGCGCGCCGTCCCGGTGCTGCGCCGCCTGTCGCCGAGCGGAGCCGCGATCTCGGAGCATCCCGTCGCCGTCATCACCCGCCACAGCAACCTGAGCGAGGCCCGCACCCCCGGCCGCCAGGAGCTCACCTTCAACGAGTGCGCCAACGACCTGTTCGCGATGATCGCGTCGGGCGACTTCCCCGACCTCGGCGCACCGACCGGTCCGCGTCGAGGCGCGCCCCGGGCATCCGACGGTCTGATCCGTCTCGACGTCGACGGCACGGTCACATTCGCCAGCCCCAACGCGCTCAGCGCATTCAACCGCATGGGCTTCGCCGGCGAGCTCGAGGGCGAGTCGCTCGCCGAGGTCACCACCAGCCTGCTGCACGGACGGCTCGTCGTCGACGAGTCGCTGCCGCTCGTCGTGACCGGCCGCGCCCCGTGGCGCACGGACATCGAGGCGCGCGGCGTCACGGTGTCGATCCGGGCCATCCCCGT
>Ga0247803_1000423_pt1 | contig 23436 bp, 22 predicted proteins | sample UWRJL014104B1_FD_180928 | JGI IMG/M metagenome (GOLD analysis project Ga0247803, IMG submission 180928) | Plant litter microbial communities from Arlington Agricultural Research Station in Wisconsin, United States - UWRJ-L014-104B-1 | ecosystem: Environmental > Terrestrial > Plant litter >...
GTGAAGGCCGTCCGACCGAGAAGGAAACCCTGGTTTCCCGCCTGATCGACCGTCCGATCCGCCCCCTGTTCGTCAAGGGCTTCAAGAACGAGACCCAGGTCGTCATCACCGTGCTGCAGCACGATCTTGAGAACGACCCCGACATCGTCGGCATGGTCGCCACCTCGGCTGCCCTGACCATCTCGGGCGTTCCCTTCCAGGGCCCGATCGGCGCCGCCCGCGTCGGTTACATCGACGGCGAGTTCGTGCTGAACCCGACCCTGGACCAACTGCCTGACTCGCAACTCGACCTGGTCGTCGCCGGCACGCAAGACGCCCTGATGATGGTCGAATCCGAAGCCAAGGAGCTCTCGGAACAGGTCATGCTGGACGCCCTAATGTTTGCGCATCGCGGCATGCAGCCGGTGATCGACGCCATCATCGAACTGGCCGAGCACGCCGCCAAGGAGCCCTTCGACTTCCAGGCCGAAGACCACTCCGACGTCGTCACGCAGATCCAGACCCTGGTCGGCGAAGACATCAAGGCCGCCTACACCCACGTCGCCAAGCATGACCGTCACGCCGCCGTCGGCGCCGCCAAGAAGAAGGCCTCGGCCGCTCTGGTGAAGACCGACGAGAACCCCGACGGCGTCGATTCCGCCAAGTTCGGCACGGCCTTCAAGGAATGCGAAGCCCACGTCCTGCGTCGCGACATCATCGACAACGGTCACCGCGTCGACGGCCGCGCCCTCGACAAGGTCCGCTCGATCGTCTCGGAAGTCGGCGTCTTCCCGCGCACCCACGGTTCGGCCCTCTTCACCCGCGGTGAAACCCAGGCCATCGTCGTCGCCACCCTGGGAACCGGCGAAGACGAGCAATACGTCGACTCGCTGGCCGGCACCTACAAAGAGAAGTTCCTGCTGCACTACAACTTCCCTCCCTACTCGGTCGGTGAAACCGGTCGTATGGGCGGCGCCGGCCGTCGCGAAATCGGTCACGGCAAGCTGGCCTGGCGCGCCATCCGTCCGATGCTGCCCAAGGCGGAAGACTTCCCCTACACGATCCGCATCGTGTCGGAGATCACCGAGTCCAACGGCTCGTCCTCGATGGCTTCGGTCTGCGGCGCCTCGCTGGCGCTGATGGATGCGGGCGTGCCGCTGACCCGTCCGGTCTCGGGCATCGCCATGGGCCTGATCTTGGAACCGTCCGGCGAGTTCGCCATCCTGTCCGACATCCTGGGTGACGAAGATCACCTGGGCGACATGGACTTCAAGGTGGCCGGCACGCGCGAGGGCATCACGTCCCTGCAGATGGACATCAAGGTCACGGGCATCACCGAAGAGATCATGAAGAAGGCGATCCAGCAGGCCTCGGCCGGCCGCCTTCACATCCTCGACGAGATGGACAAGGCCATCGACGGCGCCCGCACCGAATTGGGTGAGTTCGCGCCCAAGATCGAATCCATCAAGGTCCCGGTCGACAAGATCCGCGACATCATCGGCACCGGCGGCAAGATCATCCGCGAGATCGTCGAAAAGACCGGCGCCAAGGTCAACATCGAGGACGACGGCACGGTGAAGATCGCTGCCAGCGACCAAGAGAAGATCGACGCCGCCAAGAACTGGATCTCGTCGATCGTTTCCGAGCCCGAGCCGGGCATGATCTACTCCGGCAAGGTGGTGAAGGTCGTCGATTTCGGCGCCTTCGTGAACTTCTTCGGCGCCAAGGACGGTCTGGTCCACGTGTCGCAGATCGCCCTGGAACGCGTCGCCAACCCGGCCGACGTCCTGTCCGAGGGCCAAGAGGTCAAGGTCAAGTTCCTGGGCTTCGACGATCGCGGCAAGACCAAGCTGTCGATGAAGGTCGTCGATCAGGAAACCGGTGAGGACCTGACCGACAAGATCAACGCCGAGCGCGCTGAACGCGGCGAGCCTGCTCTGACCGAAGACACCGGCGGCGGCGGCAAGAAGCGTGAAGGCGGCGGCGGAGACCGCGGTCGCCGTCCGCGCCGCGACTAGTCGCCGGCTCTGACGCTGTAACGAACGAGGCCCCGCTGGAAACAGCGGGGCCTTTTTCTTTGCCTTGGCGCAAGGTTTGCCGCATCACGCCGAGACAACAAGGACCCGGCATGACCGGGTGGCTAGCCCGGGCGCCCATCCCTCGGGAAACCTGAACAGGCCGCCCGGCTGGGGCGCTGTTCAAGCGACAGACGCCCGCATGCATTCTCTGGCCACGCGATCCCTCGCCTCGGCGCGTCAACACTGGTTCGCCAATCCGCGCGGCGACCTGCTGGCCGGGACGGTCGTGGCCCTGGCCCTGATCCCCGAGGCCATCGCCTTTTCCATCATCGCGGGGGTCGATCCGGCGGTGGGCCTGTACGCCAGCTTCATCATCGCCACGACCATCGCCTTCGTCGGCGGCCGCCCGGCGATGATCTCGGCCTCGACCGGGGCCATGTCGCTGTTGATGGTGGTGCTAGTGCGCGATCACGGCATCGAATACCTGTTCGCCGCCTCGATCCTGACCGGCCTGTTCCAGATCGTCATCGGCCTCTTCAGGCTGGGAAGATATGTGCGGTTCGTGTCGCGCTCGGTGATGACGGGCTTCGTCAACTCGCTCGCCATTCTGGTCTTCCTCGCCCAGTTGCCACAGCTGACCGGGGTGGACTGGCGGACCTATGCCCTGGTCGGCGCGGGCATCGCCATCATCTATGGCTTTCGGCGCATCACCAAGGCCATCCCCGCGCCCCTGATCGCCGTGGTCGTTGTCAGCGCCTTCGTCATGATCCTTGGCGTCGATGTCCGCACCGTCGGCGACATGGGCGCCATGCCCCAGAGCCTGCCGGTCTTCCACCTGCCCCAGGTCCCGCTGAACTGGCAGACCCTGACCATCATCGCGCCTGTGGCCGCGACCCTGGCCTTCGTCGGTCTGCTGGAGAGCCTTCTGACCGCCAGCCTGCTGGACGACATCACCGACACCCCGTCCGACAAGGATCGCGAGACGCGCGGCCAGGGCATAGCCAACATCGCCTCGGCCCTGTTCGGCGGCATGGCCGGCTGCGCCGTCATCGGCCAGTCGCTGATGAACGTCGACGCGGGGGCGCGCGGACGGTTGTCGACGCTGTGGGCGGGGCTGTTCCTGCTGTTCCTGATCCTGGTGCTGCAGGACTGGGTGGCCCGCATCCCGATGGCGGCCCTGGTCGCCGTCATGATCACCGTGGCCATCGGCGCCTTCGACTGGGGCTCGGTCTGGAAGATCCGCACCCTGCCCCTTCAGTCCAGCATCGTCATGATCGCCACCACCGCCACGGTCGTGGTGACCCACGATCTGTCCAAGGGGGTGATGTTGGGCGTCGTCCTGTCGGCCATCTTCTTCATGCGAAAAGTGGGCAAGACCATCGTTGTCGAGGCCATGCCCGCGCCCGATGAGACCACCCTGTCCTACCGCGTCACAGGCCAGCTCTTCTTCGCCTCGGCGGGCATCTTCACCGCCGGCTTCGAACATCACGGTCAGCCGCGCCGTGTCCTCATCGACCTGAGCCAGGCCCATATCTGGGACCTGACCGGGGTCGACGCCCTGGACCGTGTGGTGTTCAAATATCGCCGCCAGGGCGCCCAGGTCGAGGTCATCGGCCTGAACCCCGCCGGCCAGGCGCTGGTCGAGCGTGTGGGCGTGCACGACAAGCGGGCGCTGCCGGCCTGAGGTCTCTCAGGCGCCGGCCCCCATACCGCTTCCGCCCTGGATCAGGCCGCGCACTCGGCGGGTTTTGTCTCGCCCGCGCCGTACATGGCGCAGGAGCGGTCGATCTCGCCCTGGATCATCGCGCACGGGTTGGCGGGGTTGCACGGCGGGTGGCTGGCCGGGCTGACCATGGTGCAGCGTTCCACCAGGCGGATGGCGGCCGCAGCGCCGACCTCGGCCGTGCAGGATCCCGTCTCCGCCGGGACGCCCGTATGTGCCGGCGCCGGCGTCTCGGCCATGGCCTCTTCCTGGGGCGGCGCGTCCTCGGGCATGGCGACGCCCGGATCGACGGCCGTGGCCGCCTCGACGTTGCGGGGCGCAGCCTCGGGCGAGGCGGACCTGTCGCCACAGGCGGCCAAACCCGTCGCCGAGAGCATCAGGACGGCCGTCACAGCGGCAAGGGACAGGACGGGGCTGCGCATCACGTCGTCTCCGAATAGCGAGCGAAGCGGCGACGATGGCCTGGTTCGGGCCTCGGGGCTAGTCCCGACACGCGATTGGCGAAACGACGTTCCACCAGAACTCAGGCGCGCTTCAGAGCCGTCTCCAGCGCGGCCTTCTGCAGCACGAACAGCTCGTCGCAGCCGATCTGGGCCAGGGCGAACAGACGGTCGAACTCGGCCCGGCTGAAGCCGCGCTTCTCGCCCGTCGCCTGAATCTCGACGATGGTCCCTGATCCGGTCAGGACGAAATTGCTGTCGGCCTCGGCGTTGGAATCCTCTTCATAGTCAAGATCGAGGACCGGCTCGTCCTCGAACACGCCGCACGACACCGCCGCGACCTGGTCCAGGATGGGGTCGGCCTTCAGCACGCCTTCGGCCTTCAGATAACCAAGCGCCGTGGCCATCGCGACCCAGGCGCCGGTGATGGAGGCGGTGCGTGTGCCGCCGTCGGCCTGGATCACGTCGCAGTCGATCAGCACCTGGCGCTCGCCCAGGGCCTTCAGATCGACCACGGCGCGAAGACTGCGGCCGATCAACCGTTGAATCTCCTGGGTGCGGCCCGACTGCTTGCCCGCAGCGGCCTCACGGCGGCCGCGCGTGTGGGTGGCGCGGGGCAGCATGCCGTATTCGGCGGTGACCCAGCCCTGGCCGGTGTTGCGCATCCAGCCGGGCACCTTTTCCTCGATCGAGGCGGTGCACAGCACCTTGGTGTGGCCGAACGAGACCAGGCAGGAGCCCTCGGCGTAGCGGTTCACGCCCGTTTCCAGGGTCACGGTGCGGATCTGTTCGGGGGTACGATCGGAGGGGCGCATATCAATGTCCTAGCAAGCGGAGGCCGGGCTGCTTATCCTGAAAGCGTGAGCCTGTATGCCCCCAACACGCCGCCGTTCGGCCCGACTGCCGGATTGAGCACGCTCGACGCCCGGGCGCGCGACATCTTTCGCAGCATCGTCGAATCCTATCTGGCCAACGGCGAGCCGGTCGGATCGCGGACCCTGTCCCAGCGAGGCATCTCCCTGTCCCCGGCCTCGATCCGCAACACGATGCAGGACCTGACCCTGGCCGGGCTGCTGGCCGCGCCCCACACCTCGGCGGGGCGGATCCCGACCCATGCGGGCCTGCGGCTGTTCGTCGATGGCCTGCTGGAAATCGGCGACCTGGGGACCGAGGAACGGCGCGAGATCGACGCAAGGCTGGCCGCCAACTCGGGCAAGCACGGCGGACGCGGTTTCGAAGAGGCGTTGAACGAGGCCTCGGCCCTCTTGTCGGGCCTGGCGGGCGGCGCCGGGATCGTCGCCTCTCCGGTCAGGGACGCGGGCGTCAAGCACGTCGAGTTCGTCGCCCTGGGGCACGATCAGGCCTTGGCGGTGCTTGTCGCCGACGACGGCACGGTCGAGAACCGGCTGATGCCCCTGGCCGCCGGCGTCACGCCCTCGACCCTGCAGGAGGCCTCCAACTTCCTCAACGCCCGGCTCAAGGGCCGCCCCCTGGCCGAGGCCCGCAGCGAGATGCGGGGCGAGCTGGACGCTGCGCGCCGCGACCTGGACGCCGCCGCCGCCCGCCTGGTCGAGGACGGGCTGGCCGCCTGGTCGGGCGGACCGGACCGCGAGCGCGCCCTGATCGTGCGGGGCCGCGCCAATCTTCTGCATGACGCCGAGACCGCCGCCGACCTGGACCGCGTCCGCACCCTGTTCGACGATCTGGAGCAGAAGGAACAGCTTATCGGCCTGCTGGACGGGGTCAATGCGGCGCAAGGGGTGCGGATCTTCATCGGCGCGGAAACACGGTTGTTTTCGCTTTCGGGTTCCGCTGTCATCGCGGCGCCCTATATGAACGGCCGACAAAGGGTCCTGGGCGCCATCGGCGTGATAGGACCTGCGCGACTGAACTACGCCCGCATCATTCCGTTGGTGGACTACACCGCACGGGTGCTGGGGCGAATGCTGGACGGACAGGACTCTTGAGCGACACCAACAACAACCCGACACAAGCCGAACTCGACGCCATCGAGGCCGACGCCGACGCATTCCTGGACGCCGCCGATGCGGCGGAGGGTATTGACCCGAGCGTCCTGGACCAGGTCGCCGCCGAGCGCGACGAGTGGAAGGACCGCGCCCTGCGCGTCGCCGCCGAGATGGAAAACCTCAAGCGCCGCTCGGAGACCCAGCAGAACGACGCCCGCGCCTTCGCCATCCAGCGCTTCGCCAAGGACCTGCTGCCGGTCGCCGACAGCCTGCAACGCGCGCTTCAGGCCGCACCCAAGGACTCTGAGGGCCCGGCGGCGGCTCTCGTCGCCGGTCTGGAACTGGTCGAAAAGGCGCTTCAGGGCGCCTTCGCCTCCAACAACCTCAAGCAGGTCGCGCCGGGGCCCGGCGAGGCCTTCGATCCCCACCTGCATGACGCCATGATGGAACAGCCGTCCGACACCGTGCCCGGCGGCGCCGTGCTGCAGACCATGCAGGCGGGCTATGAGCTGTTCGGCCGCACCATCCGTCCCGCCATGGTCGTAGTCGCGGCCAAGGGGTCAGGTCCCAAGCCCGGCCAGACCCCCTATGGCGACGCCCCCGCCGCCAACGGCGAAGCCTACGACGGCAAGGCGTAAGACCTACTTCAGCGTCGCGTCGAACGCCGCCGTCAGCTTCGCCCAGCCGTCGGCGGCGTCAGCGGCGTCGTAGCTGGCGCGGTAGTCGGCGTGGAAGCCATGCTGGGCGTCGGGATAGACCTGGATCGAACTGGTCGTGTTTGCCGCCGCCTGCAGGGCCGCGCGCATGGCCTCGACCGCCGTCAGGGGAATGCCCTGATCCTGACCGCCGTACAGGCCCAGCACCGGCGCCTTGAGGTCCTTGGCCAGATCGACCGGCCAGGGCGCGCCGCGCGCCGCCTGTTCCGACGTTGCATCGGCGGCGGGCGCCAGTTGACCATACCAGGCCACACCCTGTTTCAGGGCCGGGAAGCGGGCGCAGGCCTGCCACACGACCTTGCCGCCCCAGCAGAAGCCGGTGATCCCGACCTTGTCGGAGTTCGCCCACAGCTGCTGGCTGGCCCAGTCCAGGGTCGCCGAGACGTCGCCCATGACCTGTTCATAGTTCGCGGCGCCCACAATCTCGCGGATACGGCCCATGTCCGACAGGGGCGCGGGGTCCTCGACCCGCACGAAGAAGGCCGGGGCGATGGCGGCATAGCCCTGTTTGGCCAATCGGCGGCAGATGTCCTGGATATAGGCGTGAACGCCGAAGATCTCCGACGCGACGATGACGACCGGGAAGGGCCCGTCGCCTTTCGGGCGCGCGACATAGGCGGGCAGGGAAAAGCCGTCCGGCGCCGGATAGGTCACGTCGGCGGTCTCCAGCCCCTGGGCGTCCGTGACGATGGGCTCGGCGCTCTGGGCCAGGGCGGCGACGGCGTACTGGCTGAAGAACAGCCCGCCCAGGGTTCCAGCAAGGGTTCCCTTGGCCAGGCTGCGGCGCGAGAAGCGGAAATCGTCGGCGGTCTGGCCTTCGGGACGGATCAGGACGGTCATGGGGGCTCTCCGGTTGCGCCCAGTCTAGCGCGTCTTGGCAAAAAGAGCTCCCGCCTGCGGCAGGAGCCCTTTCATACGCCCAGGAAAATGAACCGGATCAGCGCGTGTAGTAGTAGTCGGCGACTTCGCAGACGTTGATCCCGCTGCGGGTCAGGACCTCGCCGTTGGTGAACTCGGCGCGGAAATCATAGACGCAGGCTCCCGAGCCGTCGTCGATGTTGACGGTCCAGCTGCGGCCCGAGGCCAGGGTGTCGGAGCCCAGGATATCCTCCTCCCAGGACGAGCTGCGCGCGTCCGAGGCGTAGAAGCGCAGCATCGTCCAGCCCGTCTGGTTGTGGATGCGGACGCGGCGATTGTAGCCGTCACGCGACTGCACGGTGATGGCCGCAGCGCTTTCGATCGCGGTTCCCACGGCAGGAGCAGCCGATGCGGCTCCGGCCAGGCCGGCGGCGGCGAGGGCCAGCCCGATCAGGGCGACGCGGGCGGTGGAGGTCATTTTGGTCATGTCAGTCCTTCCCCAGGCTGGCGGCGCACAGGTCGTGGCCGATAAGCGTTCATAACCCGGGTCGGCGAAACTGGCGTCTGACAGGGTCTGACGGTTTTTCGGGATCGCTTCACGACCTGTGTGCGGGATGCGCTTCTTGCGTATCAAGGCCTTGCGGCGCATGAGGTCTTTCCCATATCCGCTGCCAGCCGGCGAACTCGGGAACCTTTCGGGGTTTTCGGCCGGAAACGAACCCAACCTGTCCCTTTTCGAAGGGGCGCAGACTTAAACGGGGGCGGTCAGGCGCGGCGCTTCAGTCGAAGGCCGCCGCATCGCCCGCTAGACGAAAGAGACTTTAAGCTTATGGCCAAGATCATCGGCATCGACCTCGGCACGACCAACTCGTGCGTCGCCGTCATGGACGGCAAGAATCCCAAGGTCATCGAGAACGCCGAGGGCAACCGCACGACCCCTTCGGTCGTCGCGATCCAGGACGGCGGCGAGACCCTGGTCGGCCAGCCGGCGCGTCGCCAGGCGGTGACCAACCCCGCCAACACTTTCTTCGCCATCAAACGCCTGATCGGCCGCAACTTCGACGACCCCGTCGTGGCCAAGGACAAGGCGATGGTCCCCTATGAGATCGTCAAGGGCCCGAACGGCGACGCCTGGGTGCGCGCCAACGGCAAGGACTATTCTCCCCAGCAGATTTCCGCCTTCACCCTGACCAAGATGAAAGAGGCCGCCGAGGCCTATCTGGGCGAGACCGTGACGCAAGCCGTCATCACCGTGCCCGCATACTTCAACGACAGCCAGCGTCAGGCCACCAAGGACGCCGGCAAGATCGCCGGCCTGGAAGTGCTGCGCATCATCAACGAGCCGACCGCGGCCGCCCTGGCCTATGGCCTGGACAAGGAAGCCGGCCAGAAGATCGCTGTCTATGACCTGGGCGGCGGCACCTTCGACGTCTCGATCCTGGAGATCGGCGACGGCGTGTTCGAGGTGAAGTCGACCAACGGCGACACCTTCCTGGGCGGCGAGGACTTCGACGTTCGTCTGGCCGACTACCTGGCCGACGAGTTCAAGAAGGAACAGGGCGTCGACCTGCGTCAGGACAAGCTGGCCCTTCAGCGCCTGCGCGAAGAAGCGGAAAAGGCCAAGAAGGAACTCAGCTCGGTGACCCAGTACGAGGTCAACCTGCCCTTCATCACCATGAACGCTTCCGGTCCGCTGCACCTGAACATCAAGCTGAGCCGCGCCAAGCTGGAAGCCCTGGTCGACGACCTGATCGCCCGCACCATCGAGCCCTGCAAGAAGGCCCTGGCCGACGCAGGCCTGAAGGCTTCGGACATCGACGAAGTCGTCCTGGTCGGCGGCATGACCCGCATGCCCAAGGTCGTGGAAGCCGTGAAGGCCTTCTTCGGCAAGGAACCGCACAAGGGCGTGAACCCTGACGAAGTTGTGGCCCTGGGCGCCGCCGTTCAGGCCGGCGTTCTGCAAGGCGACGTCAAGGATGTGCTGCTGCTGGACGTGACGCCCCTGACCCTGGGCATCGAGACCCTGGGCGGCGTGTTCACGCCCCTGATCGAGCGCAACACCACCATCCCTACCAAGAAGAGCCAGGTCTTCTCGACCGCCGACGACAACCAGTCGGCCGTGACGATCCGGGTCTTCCAGGGCGAACGCCCGATGGCGGCCGACAACAAGGTCCTGGGTCAGTTCGACCTGATGGGCATCCCGCCGGCGCCGCGCGGCCTGCCGCAGATCGAGGTCGCCTTCGACATCGACGCCAACGGCATCGTGCACGTCACCGCCAAGGACAAGGCCACCAACAAGGAACAGTCGATCCGCATCCAGGCCAATGGCGGCCTGTCGGACGACGACATCGAGAAGATGGTCAAGGAAGCCGAGGCCAACGCCACGGCGGACAAGGCCAAGAAGGAGCTGGTCGAGGCGAACAACGCCGCAGAAAGCCTGATCCACTCGACCGAGAAGGCCATGGCCGAACACGGAGACAAGGTCGGCGCGCCCGAGAAGGAAGCCATCGAAACCGCCCTGAGCGAACTGAAGGCCGCCAAGGAGGCCGGAACCGACCCCGAGGACATCCGCACCAAGACCAACACCCTGGTCCAGGCGTCGATGAAGCTGGGCGAGGCCATGTACGCCCAAGGCGCCGCCGCTGACGAAGACGTCACGGCCACCGCCGACGACGGCGTGGTCGACGCCGAGTTCGAGGAAGTCTCGGACGACGAAGACGACAAGAAGAACGCGTAAGCCACACAGGCCGAAAAATACAAAACCCCCGCTTGCCAACGCGAGCGGGGGTTCGTTTTGTGAAGGTTGCATCACACGACCCGGTTCCCATGTGTGAACCGGTCAGGGTTCGCCGCGATCGTCCGTAGAGGCGCCGCGCGGGCCACGGGGTTAAGAGGACGAGTTCGCCACATGGCGCGTGACTATTACGAGGTGCTTTCGGTCGAGCGGACCATCGACGCCGCCGGATTGAAATCGGCCTATCGCAAGCTGGCGATGGAGCATCACCCCGACCGCAACGGCGGCTCGGAGGAATCCATGGCGCGGTTCAAGGAAATCTCCGAGGCCTATACCGTCCTGTCGGACGAGCAGAAACGCGCCGCCTATGACCGCCATGGCCACGCGGGTCTTGGCGGCGGAGGGAGCGGCCAGCAGGGCTTCCACGACGTCAACGACATCTTCTCGCAGGTCTTTGGCGACGCGTTCGGCGACGTCTTCGGCGGGCGTGGCGGTCGTCAGCAGCAGAACGGCCCGCGTCGCGGCTCGGACCTGCGCTACGATCTCGAGATCACCCTGGAGCAGGCCTACAAGGGCGCCGAGGTCGAAGTCTCGATCCCATCCACCGCCACCTGCGACACCTGCGAGGGGTCAGGCGCCAAGAAGGGGGCCAAGGCCTCCACCTGTTCGACCTGCGCCGGTCAGGGCCGGGTGCGTCAGGCCAACGGCTTCTTCCAGGTCGAACGCACCTGCCCCAGCTGCGGCGGCGCCGGCCAGCGCATCGCCGCCGCCGATGTCTGCCCCAGCTGCACGGGCCACGGCCAGGTCCGAAAGACCCGCAAGCTTCAGCTCAAGGTGCCGGCGGGCGTGGACGATGGCTCGCGCATCCGCCTGTCGGGCGAGGGCGACGCAGGCCAGCGCGGCGGCCCGCGCGGCGACCTGTACGTGTTCCTGTCGGTTCACCCGCATGAACTGTTCGAGCGCGACAACCTGGATCTGCTGTGCACCGTGCCCGTGCCGATGACGGTTGCTGCCTTGGGCGGCGAGATCGACGCCCCCTGCCTGGTGTCCGAGGCCTGCGACGGCCAGTGCAAGGCCCCTGTGGTGGTCCCTGCGGGCGCCCAGACGGGCAAGACCGTCCGCATCAAGGGCAAGGGCATGCCCCACCTGAACGGCCGCCAGCGCGGCGATCTGGTGGTCGAGCTGTTCGTCGAGACCCCGACGGAACTGACCGCCCGCCAGAAGGAACTGATGCAGGAACTGGCCCAGTCGTTCGGTGAGGACCAGAACCCGCGCAACTCCACCTTCGCCGGCAAGGCCAAACGCTTCTGGGCCGACATCCTGGGCGCGGAATCGGATACGAAAGACACCGTCCAGTGAGGGATGGGTCAGCGACCTCAGGGTCGGTGAACGGACTGAAGGGGGCGGACCTATGAGCGCGATTTTCCACGCCGGCATCTCGGGCGCACGCGGCCGCATGGGCCGGACGGTCGATCAGGTGCTGGACGCCCGCGACGACGTGGTGGTCGCCATCCGTTTCGACTGGGGCGACACTCCAGACCTCAGCCTGTGCGACGTGGTCATCGACTTCACCTCGGCCGAGGCCTCCGTGGCCCTGGCCCAGTTGGCGGCAGAGCGCGGCGGACCGGCCCTGGTCATCGGCTCGACCGGCTTCAGTCCTGAACAGGACGAGGCGATCCTGGCCGCCTCGGAAAAGGTCGCCATCGTCCGCAGCGGCAATTTCTCGCTGGGCGTCAACATCCTGATCGGCCTGGTCGAGCACGCGGCCCAGCGGCTGGACGCCCGCGACTGGGACATCGAAATCATCGAGGCCCACCACCGGCTCAAGGTGGACGCCCCTTCGGGCACCGCCCTGATGCTGGGCGAGGCCGCCGCCGCCGGCCGCAACGCCGACCTGTCCGACCTGCGCGCGGCGCCCTACGACGGGATCACAGGCGAGCGTGAGACCGGCAAGATCGGCTTCGCCTCGATCCGCGCAGGCGGCATCATCGGCGATCACACCGTGATGTTCGGCTCCAAGGACGAGACCCTGACGCTCAGCCATTCGGCCATCGACCGGTCCCTGTTCGCCCGGGGCGCGGTCGCCGCCGCCGCCTGGGTCCGCACCCGCCGCCCCGGCCTTTACGACATGCAGGACGTACTGGGCTTCCGGCAGGCATAGTCGCCTGGCGTGGCTGACGCGAAGCGCTACGCTCGGCTCGCGGAGCCTCGCTGCTTGAGCGCAAGACGCTCCATCAAGCGCACAGATCGGTTTGCGCTCAAGTAGAGAGCGACCGCGTCGCGAACGTAGCGCGTCGCGCCAGCGACCCCAGTCTAATGCGCGTGGCTGTGGCGTCGGCCGAACGCCTTGCCCGTCAGCAGCGACTTGATGAGGAAGAAGACCGCGATGACGATCGCATAGCCCAGGAACAGGGCGAAGGCCGTCATCCAGAAGGCGCCGGTCAGCAGCGGCGGCAGGGCGAAGGCCGCGCCGTCCAGCATGGGAGCCAGGACGCCGATGGCGATATGCACCACGGTCGCGCCCGCCGCCGTGCCCCACAGGCCGCGCCAGCTGGTCATCAGAAAGGTCGCCACCAGGGCCACCAGCAGGCCGGTGATCTGGTTCACGCCCTCGAAGCCGCCTTGCGCCAGGGCCCACAGCCCCGTCAGAAGGGCGCCGATCTGGTCGAACAGGGTTTCCATCAACCGTTCCTTCCTGGACCACGGCCCAGCTTGGCCGTCGGCAGGGTTAACGACATTCGTCGCGATTCGATCCCCCCTGCCATCCCAGCCCTATTTCACCCTGACGTGAAGGCTGCGCTGCGCTAGAGACAGGCCATGTTGAGTATCGGGTCGAACAGGTGAGCGGAGCGGTCCCGGCCCCTCGCGACGCCATCGCCACGGGCATCGCCCTGCGGATCGGCTCGGCTGGCGCCTTTTCGGTGATGACCGCCCTGCTGAAGCTGGCCTCGACCCACGGCGTGGTGGCGCCCGAGATGCTCTTCTATCGCGCCCTGTTCGGCCTGCCGATCGTGGTCCTGTGGATCGTGATGAAGCCCGGCCTCGGCGCCATCCGCACCGAGCGGCCCTGGGCCCATGTGTTCCGCTGCGCCCTCGGCATCACGGGCATATTGTTCGTTTTCCAGGCCCTGACCATGCTGACCCTGGCCGATGCGGCGACGATCAACTTCACCGCCCCCATCTTCGCCACCCTGCTGTCGGGCCTGATCCTGAAGGAGGTCGTTGGTCTGCACCGCTGGCTGGCGGTGCTGGTCGGCTTCATCGGCGTGGCCGTGGTGATGCAGCCCGGCGGAGGTCATGCGCCGCCCATGGCCGGGGTGGCTGTCGCCCTCATGGCGGCCTTGGGTCAGGCCAGTGTCACCGTCACCCTGCGCCAGCTCAAGGACACCGAGCATGTCGCGGCCATTGTCTTCTGGTTCTTCGTCGCCTCCCTGGGCGTCGGCGCGCTGCTTCTGCCCTTTTTCGGGACGTGGCACGACACGCCGACGCTTTTGCTGCTAGCCGGCGGCGGGATCATGGGCGGGGTGGCGCAACTGTTGATGACCGCCTCGCTGCAATCGGCCCCCGTCGCCGTGGTCGCGCCGTTCGACTATCTGCAGATGGTCGGCGCGGTGATCTTCGGCTGGTGGCTGATGGCCAGCCCGCCCAGCCTCAACACCCTGGCCGGCGCCGCCCTGATCGCCGCCAGCGGCCTCTATACCGTCTGGCGCGAACACGTCCGCCGCCGCGACCGGCTGATCCAGCCGACGGCGCCGCCGGTCTAGAGCCTGCCCCTAGCGTCCGGTCGAGCCGAAGGCGCCCGCGCCGCGCGCCGTGTCGTCCAGGGTCTCGACCTCGATCCAGTCGGCGCGCTCATGCCGGGCGATCACGAGCTGGGCGATGCGTTCGCCGCGCCGGATGACGAAGGGCTCAGACCCGATATTGGCCAGGATGACGCCCAACTCGCCGCGATAGTCGCTGTCGATCGTGCCCGGCCCGTTGGGGCAGATGATGCCGTGCTTCAGCGCCAGACCCGAGCGCGCCCGCACCTGGGCCTCGAACCCCAGGGGCACGGCCAGCTTCAGCCCGGTGGGAACCACCCCGCGCGCGCCGGGCTGAAGCGTCATGGGCGCGTCCTCGGGCACCGCCGCCCTCAGGTCCATGCCCGCCGCGCCGGCGGTCTCATAGGCAGGCAGGGGCAGACCCTCGCCATTGGGCAGGCGCAGGATCTGGATCGGCAGGACGGTCATTCAACGGTCTCAAAATGGTCGGCGATGGTCTGGGCGAGGCGCCGCGCGATGCCCGTCTTCGACTGGCGCGGCCAGGTCTCGATCCCGTCGCGACGGACCAGCAGCACGGCATTGCCGTCCGAGCCGAACACGTCCGACGACACGTCATTGGCCACGATCCAGTCGCAGCCCTTCCTCGACAGTTTGGAGCGGGCGTTGGCCTCAAGGTCGCTGGTCTCGGCCGCGAAACCGACGACCAGTTTCGGGCGCAGAGGGCCGGGGGCGGCAACGCCCGCCAGGATGTCGGGGTTCTCGATCAGGGCCAGGGTCGGCGGACCGCCTGCGCCCTTCTTGATCTTGCCGCCGGCGATGGTGTCGATGCGCCAGTCGGCGACGGCGGCGGTCATGACCGCGATATCGGCCGGCAGCGCGCCTTGCGTCGCCGCCTGCATGTCCAGTGCGCTCTCGACCTCGATCCGCGTAACGCCCACGGGCGCCGACAGGCCGGTCGGCCCGGACACCAGGGTCACGTCCGCACCCATCTCGGCCAGGGCGGCGGCGATGGCGTAGCCCTGTTTGCCGCTGGAGCGATTGGTCAGGCCGCGCACCGGGTCGATAGCCTCGAACGTAGGCCCGGCGGTGACCAGGGCGGTCTTGCCCGCCAGGACGCGCGACGCCGGCCCGGCCAGAAGTCCCTTGATGGCGTCCAGAATGGCGGCGGGCTCGGCCATCCGACCGGGGCCGTATTCGCCACAGGCCATCTCGCCGTCGTCGGGTCCGACCACCGACATGGCGTGGAAACCGTCGAAGCCCTTGAGCCGCGCCACATTGGCCTGGACCGCCGGGTGCAGCCACATCCGCACATTCATCGCAGGGGCCAGAAGGGTGCGCTTGTCGGTGGCGATCAGGGTGGTGGAGGCCAGGTCATCGGCGAAGCCGTTGGCCGCCTTGGCGATCAGCCCCGCAGTCGCCGGCGCCACGACCACCAGATCGGCCCAGCGCGACAGCTCGATATGACCCATGGCGGTCTCGTCTTCCGGCGAGAACAGGGCCTGATGCACCGGATGGCCGGTCAGGGCGGCCAGCGACAGGGGCGTCACGAACTCGGCCCCCGAGGCGGTCAGGACGACCCGCACCTCGCCCCCGGCCTTCCTGATCAGCCGGACCAGCTCCAGCGCCTTGTAGGCGGCGATGCCGCCGCCGACGATCAGCAGAATCTTGCGGGAATGAAGCGCGCCGGTGTCCATCCGGCTGGTCTAGCGTCGCATGCAACCGAGGTCGAGCGGTCGTCGCTTTCAGCAGAGACGGACGAAAAGAACATTGCGGGAACAGTTAACTTGTGGCTAGGTTGGCTCGCGGGTTTCTAGGGAGGGTTGAAATGAGGTCGCAAGAGGGATTTTCGGGGTTATGGCCGGGCTGACGCTGGGGTTGCTGGCGGCCTGCGACAACGGTCCATCCGCCGTCGAGACCCGGGATCGAACGGCGGACGCCGCTACGGCCGATGCACCGGCCTCAGATGTTCCGTCCTCCAACGCCGTCGCCGACGCGCCGGCCGAAAAGGCGGTTTTGACGGCCAATCGACGCGAAACCGTCAGCGCCAAGGTCGCACGCCTGTATGAGCGCAACGGCGCCGCCTTCGGCGCGCGCTCGGCTGAGGATTATCTGGCCAAGATCCAGGCCTTTACGGACCGGCCGCCCAGCGGGACGGACATGATCAAGCGTCCCAATGGCGACACCCTCTATTATCAGGCTTCGACCAATACCTTCGCCGTCGTGGCGCGCGACGGCACGCCCCGGACGATGTTCAAGCCGGACGACGGCCCGACCTATTGGCAAGAACAGAAGGCCAGCGCGCCAACCTTCGGTCAGAACGGATCAGGCCGCTAGGCGCAGGTTCGGACGAGACGAAGCTCAGGCCTCTTCGGGCTCGTCGCGGGCGGCCATTTCGCGGATCAGTTCCAGCGCAAGCTTCTGGCGCCGGCTCGACAACTGGGGCGCCAGGCGGGCGATCTCGATGGAATAGCGGGTCGCCGGAAAATCATGGTCGAAACCGCCGGCGTCATCCTCGGCGACGCCAATCTGATTGGCCGTCAGTCCCTGGAAGAAATAGCCGATGTCGACCTTGAAGAACCGTGCGATGTCCCAGAGCTTGGACGCCGAAATCCGGTTTGCGCCCTTCTCGTATTTCTGGATCTGCTGAAACGTCAGTCCCAGGGCCCGTCCGAGGTCGCTTTGATTGTAACCCAGGCTGATGCGTTTTTCGCAAACGCGTCGGCCCACATGACGATCAACGGGATGGGGTCCGTCTTCTGCCACACGCGCCATATTCTGCCACTTCTTCGACGATCCGATAATCGACCTGTGCCATGCCCGGCTACGGCCTGCATGTCACTCGATTTCACAGCCTGAGCCGTTTCGACGCGAAAATTTGTCTTTTTTCGAAGCCAATTGTCTCGAAACCGCGACAATTGGCATCAAGCGCGAACGCTGTTCCGCCGGCGTAGGGTGCGAACGGGCCGAGCCAGCATCAGACAGCCCAACAGCGCAAGGCCGAACGGCAGGTCGCCCAGCCGCCCGTAAAGGGTCGGCGGCGTCGGCCGGGGCAGGAAGGCGTCGATCACCCCGCTCTCGCCCGCGTTCAGCCGTTTGCCATCGACCACCCGACCCCAGGGGTCGATCATGGCTGAGACCCCCGTCGGCGTCGCCCGGACGACCGGCAGGCCGGATTCGATGGCGCGATAACTGGCCAGGTTCAGGTGTTGCAATGGGCCAGAGGTGCGGCCGAACCAGGCGTCGTTCGAGACATTGACGATCCACTGGGGCCGCTGGCCGCCGTCCTGAGCCAGCCCCGGATAGAGGCTTTCGTAGCAGATCAGCGGCTGGACCCGCGGTGCATTGGGCAGGTCGATGGGCGAGGGCCGGGGTCCGCTGGCGAAGTCCGACGGCATCCGCACCAGGCTGCGCACGCCCAGCCGCCCCATCAGCCCGCCCAGCGGAATGAACTCGCCGAACGGCACCAGCCGGAACTTGTCATAGACCGCCGCGATGCGCACCTGGGCCCCGTCGTCGTGCAGGGCGAACAGGCTGTTGTAATAGAGGTCGCCGTCCGGGCCCGCCGCCAAAGACCTGGCCGACAGCGGCCCCGGTTCGGCGCGGGCAAGGCCCAGCAGCAGAGTCTGACCCGGCTCGAGCGCCCGCGAGATGGCCGCCGCCTCGGGCGCGCCGTCGGCGAAAACAGTGTTGGCGCTGGCCGGCAGGGCGCCTTCGGGCCAGACGATCACGTCCGGGCTCGCCGCGCCCGCGCGCGCCGTCAGATTGACGTAGCGATCGACGATGCCCTGATAGGCCTCGGCCGACCATTTGGCCTTCTGGCTGACGTCGGCCTGGACGATGCGTACCAGGACATCAGTGTTGGTCACGGACTGGCCCGCCAGATGCACGGCCCCGCCGATCACCAGCGCCGCCAGGGCCGCAAGCCCGCCGACCGCCACCCCGACCCGGGCCTTTCGTGTTCCGTCGCCCGCAAGCGCGCCGACTGCGGCGGCGCCCGCCACGGTCACTAGGCTCAGGCCATAGACGCCGAACAGGGCGGCGAACTGCGACGCGGCCGACCCCGCCTTCCAGCTAGCGCCCGCCGGATTCCAGGGAAAGCCGGTCAGGACATGGCCACGCAGCCATTCAAACAGACAGAACAGGGCCGCGAACAGCAGCACCCGCTCCAACCCGGCGGGCATGAAACGCCGATACAGCAGCATGGCCGCGCCCCAGAACAGGCCGATGCCGGCGGGCAGCAGGCTGGCGGCGAAGGGCGCCATCCAGGCCTGGGCCGGATCGACCATGAAGGCTTCGGCCACCCACCAGCAGCCGACGAAGAAATAGGCGAAACCCGACAGCCACCCCATCCAGAATGCGCCCCGTCCGCTCTGCGACCGCTCGACCAGGACCATCAGCAGGGGGTAGCCCAGCAGGCCAGGCAGGACCCCGAACGGCGGATGGGCCAGGGCCGCCAGAACCCCCGACAACAGGGCCAGACCGATCCGGCCCAGCCGCAGGATCAGCCTGCGACGGCCATCGTCTGCCGCCGCCAATACGACGGCGGGGGCATGGATGGGATCTTCGCCGAGCGGTTCAGAGGTCATCAGGCAGGATGTATGGGTCGGCGACGCCCAGGCTGGCAAGCAGGCTGCGCTCCTGCGCCTCCATGGCCTCGGCCTCCGCCTCGTCCTCATGGTCGTGCCCGAGGAGATGCAGCACGCCGTGTATGACCAGATGGGTCAGATGGTTGGCCAGGGTCTTGGTCTGAGCTTCGGCCTCGTCGCGGCAGACGCCGAAGGCCAGGACGATGTCGCCCAGATGCGGCGCCTGACCCGGCATCGGCATGTCGCCGCCAGGGAAGGACAGGACATTGGTCGGCCGGTCCTTGCTTCGGAACCTCAAATTCAAGTCCTGCACCGCCGCATTGTCGGTCAAGAGGACGACCAGATCGCCCTCGACATCGCCCTGTGCCGCTTCCGCCGCCAGCGTGACAATGGCCTCGACGTCCGCCAGGGCGGCGGCCCAGTCGTCGGACTCGATCTCGACCTCGATCACGCCCCGATCTCGCTCATTGGGCTGCCGAATCTTCGAGGTCCGCCTTGGGACGGTTTCCAGCCGCATCGGCGTCATAGGCGCGCACGATCCGCTCGACCATGGCGTGGCGCACCACGTCCTGGGCCTCGAACTCCAGCACGCCCACGCCCTTGACCCCGCGCAGGATGCGCAGGGCATGAGCCAGGCCGCTGTCGCGCGGATTCAGCAGGTCGATCTGCGACGGGTCGCCGGTCACGACCATGCGCGCCCCCTCGCCCAGCCGGGTCAGGACCATCTTCATCTGCAGCCGACTGGTGTTCTGCGCCTCGTCGACGATGACGAAGGCGTGGCTCAGGGTGCGTCCGCGCATGAAGGCGATGGGCGCGGCCTCGATCTCGCCCTTGTCGCGCCGACGCTGAACATCCTCGGCCCCCAGGATGTCGTTCAGCGCTTCCCAGATGGGCGCCAGATAGGGATCGACCTTCTCGTTCAGGTCGCCGGGCAGAAAGCCCAGCTTCTCGCCCGCCTCGACCGCCGGGCGGGTGATGACCAGCCGGTCCACCTGCCCGCGCCGCAGCAGGGAGGCGCCGTAGGCCGCCGCCAGAAAAGTCTTGCCCGTGCCCGCCGGGCCGACGCCGAAGCTAAGTTCGTGATTGGCCAGGATGTCGAGATAGCGGGCCTGGGCGTCGGTCTTGGGCACGATGGCGCCCCGCTTGCCGATGGGCAGGGCCATGGGATCGACGCGACGACCGCCGCCGCTGACACCGGTGCGGGCCAGGCCAATGGCGGCGCGGACATCGGCCTCGTTGACATCTGCCTTTTTCGACACACGGCCGGCCAGGGTCTCGATGACCTGTTTGGCGTTGGACCGATCGCGCACGCCGCCATTGATCGACACCCCGCCGCCGGGCGCCTCGATCAGCACCTTGAAGGCGTCCTCGATCAGGGCGACGTGGCGGCTGTTCGGCCCGATGACGGCCCGCAGGGCGTCGTCGTCCAGCTCCAGGAATTCACTCTCACGCGCCATTCTAGTGCGGCCTGTCGGCCGAGGGCGCTAACGCCGCGCTCGCGGAGCACGCCTGCTTGAGCGCAGATTCGTTGACCAAAAGGCGACCTTTCAAACTGTTCTGCTGACCATCGATGATCTCGACCGGAACGATCTGGCCGATCAGATGATCCGCGTCCTCGACATGAACCGACTGAAGATAAGGCGAACGACCGATGGCCTGACGCCCGTATCGGCCCTTTTTCTCGAACAGAACATTCATCGTCTTGCCCGCCTGCGAGGCGTTGAAGGCGGTCTGATGTTCGAACAGCAGGGCCTGCAGACGGTGCAGCCGCTCGCGCGCCACGGCGTCGGGGACCTGCGCCCCCATGCCGGAGGCGGGCGTGCCGGGGCGCGGCGAATACATGAAGGAGAAGGCCGAGGCGTAATGGACCTGGCGCACCAGATCGAGCGTGTCCTCGAAATCCTTGTCCGTCTCGCCCGGGAAGCCGACGATGAAATCGCCCGACAGGGCCAGGTCGGGCCGCTCCGCGCGGATGCGGGCGATCAGGTCGATATAGCTCTGGCGCCCGTGCTTTCGGTTCATCAGCCGCAGGATCCGGTCAGACCCCGACTGCACCGGCAGATGCAGATAAGGCATCAGGGCGTCGACGCGATCAGGGCCGTCTCCATGAGCGGCGATCAGGTCGTCGGTCATGTCATTGGGGTGGCTGGTCGTGTAGCGGATGCGGTCGATGCCGGGGATCTCGGCCAGGGCGCGCGCCAACTGGGCCAGGGTCCAGACGCCCTCACCCGAGACCGCCTGTCCATCATAGGCGTTCACATTCTGGCCCAGCAGGGTCAGTTCTCGCGCACCCTGTTCCGCCAGTCCCCGCGCCTCGGCCAGAACGTCGGCGGCCGGCCGCGACCATTCAGCGCCGCGCGTATAGGGCACGACGCAGAAGGTGCAGAACTTGTCGCAACCCTCCTGCACCGTCAGGAAGGCGGTGGGTCCGTCGACGGCGCGCGCCGCCGCCCCCTCGGCGCTCAGGGCGTCGAACTTGGCGTTGGGGGCGAAGTCGGCGCCGATCCGCTCGCCCCGCGCGCGCGCCGTGCGGGTCAGCAGTTCGGGCAGCTGGTGATAGGCCTGAGGGCCGACCACCAGATCGACGGCCGGTTGCCGGCGCATGATCTCCTCGCCCTCGGCCTGGGCGACACAGCCGGCCACGGCGATGGTCATGGAGCCCTTGCCGGCGGCGATCTTTTCCTCGCGCATCTGCTTCAGCTTACCGAGTTCGGAATAGACCTTCTCGGCCGCCTTCTCGCGGATGTGGCAGGTGTTCAGGATGACGAAGTCGGCGCCCTGGGCCGTGTCGGTCGTCGCATACCCCAGCGGGCGCAGCACATCGGCCATGCGCTCACTGTCATAGACGTTCATCTGGCAGCCGTAGGTCTTGATGAACAGGCGCTTTGCGGGCGCGCCCGGTTCCTTCTCCGGCTGGTCAAGCAGGGTCTCGGTCATGAGAGGTCTTTTAGGGCGCTACCGCGCTCCGCGCTACTTGAGCGCGACATGACCGAACACGGAACGCCGGAGCGCTGTCAGGAAACGCTGTCCGGATCGACGCGCGCCGCATGACGCTTGAACACCAGGCCCTCACGGCTGGACGGTTCGGCGCCCTCGATGGCCTTGCCGTAGAGTTCCAGCTTGTGGCCCACCAGGTCGAAGCCCAGCCGCTCGGCGATCTCGGTCTTCAGACGTTCGATCTCGGCGTCGAAGAACTCGATCACCTCGCCGGTGCGGGTGTCGATCAGGTGATCGTGGTGGTCGTCGCCAGCCTCTTCATAACGGCTGCGGCCGTCGCCGAAGTCGTGCTTCTCGACCACGCCGGCTTCCTCGAACAGGCGCACGGTCCGATAGACGGTGGCGATCGAGATGTGCGGATCGATGGCGGAGGCGCGCCGATACAGTTCCTCGACGTCGGGGTGATCCTCGGCGTTGGACAGCACGCGGGCGATCACGCGCCGCTGCTCGGTCATACGCATGCCGCGGTCGGCGCAAAGCTTTTCGATACGGTCCATGGTTTCGCAGGATAGGGGCAGCTTCACGCCGTGGGAAGCCCGTCAACGCTCGCGGTCAGGCCAAGAGACATCATGATCGCGTCGATCCGGCCTCCGTCGGGTGCGGCATAGTAGCCGGAACGCCGTCCAACGCTCGAAAACCCCATGTTTTCATAAAGTCCGCGCGCCGCCGCATTGTCCTCGGCCACCTCCAGGAACAGGCGTTCGGCGCCCAGGGCCGCCGCAGCCGCAGCGCCGGCCCGGGTCAGGGCCGCCCCCAGGCCGCGACGCCGCACCGACCGTCGGACGGCCAGGGTCAGGATCTCGGCCTCGTCCAGGATGACGCGGATCAAGATGAAGCCGTCGGCATCGCCCAGGACGAAGACCCCGGTCTGATCCAGAAGGTCGGCGAAGGCCTTTGCGCTCCAGGACGCGGTGAAGGCCTCGGCGTGGATGCGGCCCAGATCCTCGGGAGTCATGGACGCTCGCGACCCTCGGGGCGAGCCGCAGGCGTTCGCGGCTGACCCGGCAGGCGGGTCGGCGGCACGGCGTCTGGCGCGCGAAGATACAGGGGGCGAGGCGGGGCGACAGCGGGATCGGCCGAAAGGGTCAGGGCGGCCAGACTTGCGGCGGTCGGCCCGACGGGTGCGGAATCACCCGTGCTTGCGCCAACGGCGTCCTCGGGCGTGATCAAGGCCGCGCCCGAGCCGATGCGGCGCCAGTCGCCGCCAAGGTGCCGCAGCATCGCCGCAGCCGCCTCGATCGCCAGGGCCTGGGGCTCATGAACCGCCAGACCGTCGCTGAAGGCCTGGACATAGATCTGACCGCGCCTGGCATCGATGGCCGCCACCGTCCGCCCGCGCCCGCCATCGGCCGACCATGCCAGGGCCGCCAGCGTCGACACCCCGACCACCGGACGCCCCAGGGCCGCGCCCAGGCCTTGTGCGAACGCCAGTCCCACGCGGAGGCCGGTAAAGGATCCCGGCCCGACGGTGACGCCGATACGCTCCAGGCCGTCGAACCCGCCCGCCTCGGCCGCCACGTCGCGGACCAGTCCGCCCAGCCGCTCCTGATGGCCCTTGCCCATGGGCTCGGAACGCGCGGCCACGCAGATGTCGCCGTCGAAGACGGCCGCCGTACAGGCCCCCAGGGCCGTATCGATGACCAGAACCCTCATGGCC
>Ga0247803_1000424_pt1 | contig 23420 bp, 21 predicted proteins | sample UWRJL014104B1_FD_180928 | JGI IMG/M metagenome (GOLD analysis project Ga0247803, IMG submission 180928) | Plant litter microbial communities from Arlington Agricultural Research Station in Wisconsin, United States - UWRJ-L014-104B-1 | ecosystem: Environmental > Terrestrial > Plant litter >...
AAAGCCCCATCCCAAAACATATTTATGCTCTTGCCAACATAGTCGGTGGGCGGGATTTTCGCAGATAGCATTTCATGCCATTGCAGTAACTGATGTAAAACTATGCCATCAGCAAATCCACCCAAACCAATTCCAAGTACTAAACCTGCGCATAGAAGCCTGACAGGGGATAATGCATAGGAGCTTCCGCCTGGCTGCTGACTTATCCGATATCGCTTGAAACTGATATAGGCCAGTAAGGCGACAATTGCAGCCAGTACGAAAAAAGCTGAAAGTATCTTTAGCAGGTTTAAATAGGAAGCACTGTTATAAATGCCGTCACGGATCAGTTTATTGCATGAAATGCAAGATAGGAAGTGAAAAATCATTCGTTAATTGGTTTGCTATCAAAGACTTTAGTATGAAGGGTTACACCTGACTTTATCGTACTGATCGTTTATGGAACGAACAAAATATCACTTTGTGATAATAGGACGTTGATTATAGATATGCTTCAGAACGATCATCATAAAAATGTGCTCGAGTCGGAAAGTTATAATATTTGCTTGATTCATATTTTTTAATAGCAACTAAAAATTTGCAAATAGTTTCACAAACCTCTTTATCTCCCTCTGCTATTGATTGAATATGTAACGCTACTAGTTCTAAATAAAAGCAAGATAATGTGATGCCTTGTTGTCGGAGATGAGTTTCTAAGTTTTCAATAATCCGGTCATTTGTCATAATGGTTACAGGAATCATGTTGAACTATAACTTTTGAAGAGATTTTCGAACCACTTATTGCTTCACGCGTAGAAGTATATAATTCTTCAGCAGGAAGAAAATTTTGTAAAATGTTAGGTTTAAGGCAGAGCCACTTGCCGTTTTTATCCTTAACCATGTGGTAATTCTGGTTTTTAGCTTTAATTATTATAAAATTTATTATGTGAGGATGATATAATACGTGGTACCACTCCCCGTCGATATCAGTTGCTATCATTTCCATATCCTTGGTTTTAAATAATTTAAATGATTACATAAAGGCATTTAAATTGTATTTTCGTTAATCTCAAATCAGTTATTATGTGTGAAGACATCTAATGATTTAAGATACAACTATCCCAATAAAAATAAATACTTGAAATAGGACGGTTAATACCTAATTATTTGCTGTATTTATACGTGTATATATTACTATTTATCAAAAAAAACGGTAGACTGGCTCTTGCCCCTTTGATAGAACGACTTCAGAAAATGCAAAGGGCGGTTGGAAGATTCTTCTTGTCTAGATTTTACAAATGAATCATCAAGATTGAAATATGTGTCATCAAATTCAGATTCATTTAATTGAAGGGCTCTAAAACCCATTTGCCATGATTCAAAATTGCGGGCTAATTGCGATGAGCTTTCTAAAACTATCAAATTATGATGTCTGTCATCTTTCTGAATCATACTAAATACTTCCTCTACATTTTCTGTAGACCCCTCTATAATTTGCATAAAGCGTCCTGTGATTTGTTGTTGAAGCTGAAGGGGGCCTGTTTGAATAAACAATCCTTGTATGTATATAAGCATTCCTGTAAGATCGTGATCTAAGTTCCAGCGTCTGGACTCCTCCAATATATTCATTAATTCGCTTTCTGACATGAGATGATTAGCAGTACTTACATAAATAAGATAATGTTCCATTATAAAATATAACTGTTTAGTAGTTTGTAAAATACCAGTTTTCCCTTTTGTATATCGAGATAGTAAGTCTATATCAATGGTAAATCTTTGACGTCACATTAGGTCAAGATACAAGTTATAATTTAAAGTGACCATTAGCGCCTGTATTATCATTATTATATATGTTTAAAAATAAAATCTATTGTGATTTTAATTTTTGTATCGTATGGCTTTCGGGTTTGGATATGGGAACCCGGTTAATTTTGTTTTATCCATTCCTTTTTGCTGCACCAAAACCTTAAATTTACTTCCCATATCTATTAATAACATTCGGCTAATTGCAGCAGCTTTCCTAGATGCCCGGACAACGTCTTGTTCAGTAGAAAGCATGCTAAAGAGTACTTGCCTAAAATCCAGTAACAGGAGGAACTGGCACTGATCTGTAAAGCCGCATTCAAGCAACCTTTTTTTTGCTCCCCAGTGTATGAGTGCAGAGAAATTAACATGACAGGTGAGGTCCTGCTTGCCTATATTTTTATAAATTGCCTCGTGCACCTGATGCTTATAGTAACATAACAATGTTCCCTGGCTTCTTGATGCCTTGTACATTGCTGCATTCAGGTATCCATAATCAATCGTCAATGCATAACCTCTTTCCAGTATCTCCGCAATCTCTTCAATCCATCCCAGTGCCTGAAGATTGATTTCGGTATGATATCCGAAAGGTAGCTTAATACCTAGCTCTGATAGGTAATTTTTCAGCTCGCTACCCGCAGGTTTAAGCTCTTCAGTAAAGCCATTTTCATAACCCACAAACACTTCCATCAGTTCCGCTTGCATGACCACCCGGTGCACAGCAAAGTTATCAAGAAGTTCATTGGATAAAATACAGCCTTGGATTTTTTCAATCTCCTTAATGGAGTCCAGCCACTCTACCTTTTCACCTAAAATTTTTAGCTCCTGCTGGCGCATGGTAAGACTTTTTTCGATGATGCAGTATCTTAGCTGGTCGTACATGCTTTTATTGCTTTCAAGATAACCAAGAATGGACTTGCAGAGCGCACCCGTACCAGCGCCATATTCCACTATCGTGAATGCCGGCTTTCCCATTAGGGACCACATCTCTTCCAGCTGTTTACCGATCACAGCGCCGAAAACCGGAGAAAGAGTACTACTTGTGAAAAAATCACCTTCCTTCCCGATAATCGGTTCATTAGAATTATAATAACCCATCTCAGGATCATATAAGCACATTTCCATAAAATCCCGAAAAGAGATCGGGCCATAGGTAAGTATCCGCCGGATGATTTTTGAAGAGAGATCTAAGGTTTCCAAACTAAATCGTAATCCGCCCGCCTGTAACAGGAATTGTTGCCCCTGCAATGTAGCTCGCATCCTGGGACGCAAGGAAAACGTATGCCGGTGCTACCTCTGCCGGTTGACCGGCTCTTTCCATTGGTGTATCTTTTCCAAATTCTTCGTGTTCGGGAATTGTTGAAGGAATAAGCGGCGTCCAGATTGGCCCCGGCGCTACAGCATTTACCCGTATACCTTTTCCGTCTTTTAATAAAATCTGGCTTAGGTTAGCAGTGAAATTTTGGATTGCAGCTTTGGTTGCAGCATAGGGTAATAATTGTTCGCTTGGAGAATAGGCATTTACTGACGTCGTATTTATGATACTACTGCCAGGCTTAAGGTGCGGTTCTGCCGCTTTGCACAAGTAAAACATCGAAGTGATGTTTGTACGGAAGGTGCGTTCCCATTCTTCAGATGGGATTTCATCCATTGTTTTCCTAGCCATTTGGAACGCCGCATTATTCACCAGTATATCCAGTCCGCCTAATTCTTGTATTGCCATATCAATAATATGCTTGCAATGGGACTCCTCCTGAATATCTCCTTTTATTAAAACGGCCTTTCTGCCGGCGGCCTCCACATGTTCTGCGGTTATATTAGCGTCGTGATCTTCAGAATCATCTAAGTAGCTAATCAACACGTCTGCGCCTTCCCGGGCAAAGGCGATGGCAACAGCCCTACCTATTCCTGAATCGCCCCCTGTAATAATTGCTTTTTTTCCGTCCAGTTTTCCACTACCTTTATACGAGAGCTCACCGTGATCTGCAAGTGGACGGAGCTGTTCCTCTGTACCCGGAGCGGGCTGATCCTGTTTAGGGAAAGGGGGCTGCGGATATTTTTCTGCGGGGTTAATTGATACTTCTTGCTGATTTTCCATAATTGTGCTTTTAATTTGAAACGAGAGTTAAAGTCACTGAATTACTTCATGTAAACAGTAACATCAAAAGTTTCTTGCGTTTTAATTTTATCGAATAATATGACTTAGATTTCAATCAAAAATTCGATTATAGATAACAACTTTTCTTTTTGTGAGTTTTTCTGATTTTAAAGTCACGTATAAAACCCCAGATTACCGGTAATTATACGTCAGCATATGTACAAATACTAGAGAAAATAATGATCTGCCATCTGCAGATTATATCACTGCTCCTGATGATAAGTTAAGCAGGTAAAGACACTACTTACAATGATTGTGATACAAACGCTTGTATATCAGTAAATCTGGCAAAACAAGAAAGCAAAACTAGCATTGTTGCATGACATGGGATACGGCAGAAGCGGGCTCTGCAATATCGCTCAACTATCACTAACAACTGCTGCCAAAAAACTTTCCCGGTAATTCTTGGAAATAGGAATAGAGATATTACCATCCAGGATGACGATGTTGCCTAGTCAAATTTAGCTCTTTGGATTTTACGCGATAACAGGTTTGTATGAGGACACTGGCGGTATGGATAACAAATTGGGTATTATACTATTCCCTAATCATATTTTTAAAAGCGACTATGCTATGTTCCATCATTGACCTTTTGAAGCCCGTAAATCCGATCATAAAAGCTGTAGGGTTTTTGAATTTAACTGCTAATTCGTCAACTGCATACAACATAATACCACGTTCTTTTGCCCTTTGAGTGATATCGGATGTAATCTTGTCAGTTAAAAACCATACGATGATATGCATACCTGCATTTTCTGCCGAAATAAAAATGTCGGTGCCAAAATGCTGAAGCAACAAATGAATTAATTCCTCCTGTGTCTTTTTGTATATCAGTTTCATCCGTCTCAGGTGCCGTAAAAAATGCCCTTCTATAAGAAAGTGTGTCAGGATTGCTTGATCAATTACAGGACTTTGGCGATCAGTCATAGCTTTTATGACAGTTAACTGTCTGGCCATTTCAATAGAAGGTAATACGATATAACCTATTCTTAACGCGGGGAACAGCGTTTTATTGAAGGTTCCTATATAAATTACCTTTCCAAAGGTATCTAAACCTTTTAAAGCCGGAATTGGTCTGCCTACATAGCGGAACTCACTCTCGTAATCATCTTCAATGACCCACATATGTTGATCGGAAGCAAGTTTCAGCAGCTTTAGCCTATTTGCAAGTGGCATAGTTTCACCAAGCGGGTATTGATGTGACGGCGTAATATATGAAAGCTTCGCATCTGGGAAATTTTGAATTGCATAGTCCAGATCCATTCCGGAGGCAGTAACAGGAATTGGGCATATTTTTCCGGAGAACCTGGAAAAAGCTGATTTCGCCCACAAATAACCGGGATCTTCCATCCAGCATAAGTCTCCTTTTTTTAAAAGTAGTTCGGAGATTAAATTAAGGGCCTGACTTGAACCATTCACAATAACGATCTGTTCTGGCGAACAGTTGATAGACCTGTTTACCCGCAGATAATCTGTGAGTGCTGTTCGCAAGGGCAGGAAGCCCTGTGCACTATCGTAACCCAAATGCAAGAGATGAATATCCTTATAAACAGAAGCTGCAATTTTAGCCCACAATTTAAATGGGAAGTCAGTAAAAGAAGGAACGGACGGCTGAAATGGCAGAAGGACTTCCTGACCGCTATGTGCTGACACAAAAGAGGTATAAGAAGGCAGCTGGGTCTGAGGCATATAAACTGTTGCTATCACTTCCTTCTTTAAAAGCGTGGAGTCTTTAAAAACCTTTTTGTTGAGTTGTAAATCATTAAGCTGTTCACAGACATACGTGCCGCTACCTACCTTAGCTATTACAAATCCTTCTAAGGTTAATTGCTCAAACGCGAGTAACACGCAATTACGGGAAACACTCAATCCTTCGCTAAGATTTCTAGTAGAAGGCATACGGTCACCCTGCTTTAACATTCCTTCAAAAATGGCATCTCTGATTTGTGTATAGAGCTGAACATACAACGGAATCTTTTGGCTCCGGTCCAGTTGTATAAAAGTCAGTATAATATCGGGTGTTAAGCTACGCATAATTGGTACTATTAACTTCTTAGATATTGGCACTTTCAAAGGTGCCAAATGTAAGGTTATTTTTGTGGACGTAATAAACTTCTCACAGCTACATGAACAATAAAATTATATCCCTTTATGTGATCTCCACCTTAGGTGTTTTAACAGCTATAGGCTCCATCTCGATTGATATGTATTTGCCGGCATTTGATGTAATGGCGGGTTATTTTAAAGTGCCACTTGCTCAGATAGAAACAACGGTTACATTATTTTTACTAGGGATGGCGCTTGGCCAAATGTTTATTGGCCCTATATCAGATGTATGGGGAAGAAAAATCCCACTACAAATCGGACTGTCAATTTATGTTCTCAGCAGTATCTGTTGTGTATTGACTAATTCGTTTGAGCTATTTATTATTCTTAGATTTATCCAGGGATTAGCAGGAAGCGCCTGTCAGGTGATCTCTAGAGCATTGGTAAATGACATCTACCATGGTAATGATAGAACCCACGTGTTTACGCTCCTTCAGATTATTATGGGAATTTCTCCAATTCTTTCACCCATTATCGGAGGGCTGCTTGCAAGCGAAAATACTTGGAAATATCTGTTTATTATTATGGCAACTGTTTCCGGAATAGGAATGGTAGGATGTTTAACTGTATTACCCGCGGGCAAATCTCCTACAAAAATCAGAAAATTAAATTTTAAAAGTTTAATGACTGGTTACGCCTATTGTTCCCGCCATCCCGCCTTTGTCAATTATGCTTTAGTCAGATCATTTAGCAACAGCGCTGCATTTGTATTGATTACTGCCTCTCCATTCGTATTTACAAAACTATACGGATTAAATAATAGGCAATTTGGCTTTGTTTTTTCTGGTATAGCTATCGGGATCATATGTGCAGGGATGATCAATACCCGATTGATTAAGCGGTTTGATACCAATAAAATCATAAAATCTGCAATAGTGTGTCAAATTGCTGCCGGTACACTGATGATTGCCGGGCTTTATTTTCAATTATATTATTTGGTATTGTTAGTCGCTATGTTTATTTTTTTAGCGATGCTTGGTTTAATTTTGCCCAACTCTACTTCGCTGTATATAGGAGCTGTTTCATCTCATGGGGGAGCAGGATCTGCATTAATAGGATCACTCAGTTATCTTACAGCTTTTTTAATCACCTCCTTGCTGAATGTATTTTATAATGATACAGCTTACCCAATGGTCATCATGATGTGGTGTTGCGCAGTATTGTCTTATTTTTGTTTGCAGTATGAAAATTGTGATAGCGCATTAAGCTGAGAAATATTCAGCTCAAAATGAGTTTTTTTCGCAGCCATTTACGGACTGGCTCATCATACCATTTTAATGAGGCATAAGCTAAAACAACTCCACCGATTAAAATGAGTAACGCATAAGGTAACGCTTGTACGATTGTTATCTCTTTATGATTGCTAATCCAGGCAACATAAAAATAGACCAGCGGGTAATGCACCATGTAAAGGGGGTATGATATTTTACCTAAGAATTTGCATATCCTGTTCTCTCTTTCAGATTTCATTATCCCACTGGCACCAAGATATACGATAACCGGGAAAACAATGATGATGCAAATAGAATCATAGATCCCGTTCATCCAAAGGTGATCCGCACCACCTATGCGCGGCATATATAGTACAATAGCTACTAAAAGGCTGCACCATAAAAAGGCATTTTTAATTTGTGTGGGCTTCGCTACCCGTGAAAGTAAAAGACCAGCAAAGAAAGGGTACATGGTACGGGTAAAACCGATACGTACCTGCTCTACATTTAGTGTCCAGCCGCCACTAACATCGCCGTTAGTGATCGCCAGGTGAGCGAGTGCGATAGCTGCGACAGCTACTAATATACTTAATGCCGTTGTAGAAAATTTCCTGATCCAGACGGCATAAAGGATGTTGGCAATATATTCAAAGAACAATGACCATCCCACGCTGTTTAAGGGGTGCATCTCTTCCCAGCCTCGTATATCCAGCGATAACGGTACGGGCAAGATCGTATAACCGATTAGCGTGACCAGCAGCATTTTCCAGACAGGAATCGTATGAATAAGGGGCCATAACGTTGAATCTGTATAATAGAAGCCTATCGCACCAAGTGTCATCCCCAGAACTACCATCGGTTGAAGACGTTCGATACGGCGTTTGAAAAAATTACCAACTGTAGTTTTATGCCAGCGATCGTCATAAGCATAACCGATCACAAAACCTGATAATAAAAAGAAAAAGTCGACAGCCAGGTAGCCGTGATTAACCATTTTATCCAGATTGCCTGTAGAGAATGGTTCTGCTAAGTGAAATGTGACAACAATTATGGCTGCGATACCGCGAAGGCCGTCTAAGATAGGGTAGTGGGGCTTGGTGGCCAGCTCATTAGTTAGGTCAGTTCTCATGAAATGGGTTATAAGAATTGCAAGTTGTAAAAAATAGCCAACATTCAATAAAATTTATCCTCGCAGTTGCTATCAGGATCAAATTATTGACCATCGTTGAAAAACGAGCAATTTGCGAAGGAGCAGTTATTTTTATAGCTGTTTGTAACGATTTTCCTATTTTAGGGTCAAAATGAACATGAGGTTACAACTACTCTTATCGTCGGCATTAGTCTTGGTTACATTCCGGCTTTTTGCGTCTGCAGATACTACTATCATAGAAAAACACTTTTCAAAGAAGCAGCTCAATGACGATGTATCTTACTTGACAAGTACAATTGAAAGCGTTCACCCTAATATGTATCACAGTATCAGCAAGCAGGCTTACCACAAATTAACAGACAGTGTCCGGAAGGCGTTGCGGGAGGGGATGACCGAAAGGGAAGCCTGGCCAATCATGGCAAGACTTGTTGGGGCACTAAGTGAAGGACATAGCTCATTCAATTATCCTGATAGTGTAGTTAATCAGCTAAAAAATGGGGGACATCTATTGTTTCCAGTCCTTGTTCAAGAATTTAACGGGAAAAATCTGGTAGTTCGTGGTGACCTGTCGGCAGAAGCTAAACTGATAGCAGGGGACCAGATAACTGCTATTAACGGCATAAACTCTTCAAAATTGGTTGATAAATTAAGCGGATATGCCGGAGGATTAAAAACGTACAGATCGCTTGATGTCTGTCTTAATTTGATCACCTACCTCTACTTATACTCCGTCCACAGCCCCTATACTATTAATTACCTGAGAAATGGCCAGCCAGGTACAGTAACTTTAAAAGCTGTTAATTGGTCGGAATTGCGTGCTAATGCACAGGCAAGGGGGAAATCGTTTTTAGCGGCACCAAAATATCCGCAATATTCCTTTAAATCTATCGATCCAAAAACTGCTTACCTTTCTATCAACTCTCTTGCTGCTGCACCAGATGTGTTTAAAAGCTTTCTGGATTCTTGCTTCACTAATCTGCAGCAGTCCTCTACCAGCAAGTTGATTATTGACCTGCGTAGGAACGGAGGTGGGAACTCGCAATTGGCGCAAGCATTGTTAGGGTATATTACAGATCAACCCTTTCGCATGACCGGGGGAGTGCGGTGGAAAGTAAGTCAAGCATACAAAGACCAGTTGAATAAAAACATGCATGGTGAAGGGCCACAAAAAATGGGCTATTACTTTAATCTTAATAATGGAAGTATTCTTGCCGATACCAGCATTCAAATCACAGCGCCAAAGAGTAATCCATTGCGGTACCGGGGCAAAGTTTTTGTCTTAATAGGACCACACACATTTTCAAGCGCTAACATGCTGTCCAATACTATACAGGATTATAAACTTGCAACATTAGTAGGCGAACCATCCGGAGAACCAGCAAACGATTATGGTGAATTGGTTTTCTTAACGCTTCCACATACCGGTTTTACTTTTTCAACTTCTACCAAGCAATTTATCAGGGCTAATGGCAATGCTAAAGATGTGCTCCCTGTTCTTCCTGACTATAAAATTGCGGATGATCCGTCAACTGCTGAAGATGAAGTTATAGACTTTTTAAAGAACAAGTAAAGCACAAGATTCATTTGCTATAGGATTAAGTCAGTTTGAGCATCTATAAAGCGAAGTTACCTTATAATTGAAAGCAGTAACCGTTGAATTTTCTATCAAGTACCAGTGTTAATTGTTGCTTTGATCAGATTTAAAAAGTCGTCAATATCAAAAGGTTTCTGGATCAGAAAAAAAATGGATATGGCTCACTATTCATTTCAGTGCAATATTTACAGAGCAAACGGTTACACCGGGCGAAGAATAGCACACACATGTCATATAACAAGTGCTTATTCTCTTTTATCCCAGTTGAGCATTACATCAGCAATACTGTTGTCGGCTTTTGCCTTCAGCAGTTCTGCAAGAGCGGTGTCGCTTAAAATTTCTCTCTGGGTTTTTAATGTCCCCCATAACCGTTTCAGCCCTTGTATTTTACTGACATCATAAATTTTACCGGCGGCTATATGCCAGCGACATTGGTACCAGCCATAATTTTGTGGATATTTTGGCCCTATCTCCTTATAATTGTTTTCCAGTTCTTCAAGCGTTGTGTATTTCAGCGCCGATCTGTCGGTAGTTGCCACAACCACTTTTGGAAATACTGTCAACGCAGGTAGAAGCGCAGGCTCATTCTCAGCGATATACGTATGGAGGAGAATGTTCGGGAACAATTCGCCCATCCATCTTCGCTGCATCACCAGGCCGCCCTGATTGGTATAAGCATGACCTAATTCGTGAATAGCCAGAAGATCAAAGAAAGCTTCCATGGTCATCATAACTTTTTTGTCGGTATAGGTTGCTTTGAACAAACCGGCTTTATCTTCCGGAATTTTGTCTAAGGCCGGCACCATGCTTCTCCAGTGCTCATTATCTTCAGCTGCTATGATCAGTGTCTTGCTGCTGGTGTAATGGGGCATTCCATAAAAAGGAAAATTTGTATAGGTACTCCAGTCCCCGGGAGATAGTAAGAGTAAGGTAACGGAAGGCGTAAACTGGAGGTGCCGGGCATAAAAAGCCATAACCCTATCGATCTGTTTTCCCATTCGTTCCGCTTTGGCTGCTGCACCTGAACTGAAATAGATAGCAGCTTTATGCCCTTTAAGTTGCGTCAGTTTCTCGTAGTTCTGTGCATACAGATTGCTTTGGATTAATAAAATACCCATTAAAATGAGTGCCAGTTTTATAAAATTGCCGGTACTTACGCTAAGCGCCCGATACATTCGATGATGGAATAATGCTGTCATGTTCTTTTTTAGCAAATGTATACCGCATGGCTGCGGCTCGCATAGTAAAAAATCGACAACTTTAACGCGTGTCCTTTTGCATTCTCAATGGCGTGGCGTGGAGTTGCTGTTCAATAACGGATGGATTAACCCCGGCAAAAGCTTTAAAATCCCGGATCATATGCATCTGGTCGTAATAACCTGCTTGATAAGCGATCTCTATCCAACTTAGCTGCGGGTAGGCCTCGCGCAAGCTGTATGCCTTTGAGAATTTTAAAATACGGGCGAACATTTTGGGATTCATTCCTATTCTTTCCTTGCACTTTCTTTCAAACTGCTTTAGGCTAAGGCACGATAATGCGGCTAATTTTTCCATAGTGATGGTACCGTCATGTTGTAAGAGCCTCCCAATTGCATGATCAAGCGGTAACAGGGTTTTAAGGCCACCTAACCGGCTTAACAAGAACTTCTCAACCACACTCTTGCCCTCTTCCAGATCATCCAAGTTCCGGAGTTGTTCGTTGATAGATCTCATCTCGCTTCCAAAAAAATCGATGGCATCATACCCGCCATCAAGCAATTCATGCATGGGAATACCCAATAAGCGATAGATGCCGCATGGAAGAAAATCAACCCGGATAGACCTCAACTTTTGGTGTACCTTGATATTGACCCGCGAGACCTGTGGGCCTGTCAGCAAAACAAGCGGCTGCCTCTCGAAGTTCCCGTCGCTGACCCGGGCCATGGATACCGGATCATTGCAATAGAACATCAGTGATTGAAACGGGAAAGGAGGAAAAGGGGTAACTACATCGGCTATCCCATCAGGCAGCGTAACATCTACCGTGAATATGTTCAGCACATATTCCAGCAGCGCCGGGTTCGGTATGTAAGTTTGTACTTTCAATGCTAACGTGTAATGTACTATAGTTAAAGATATAAATTTATGTACAACAAAGAAAAGCCCTCCGCTAATGCTATTCAGGCATTAAAGAAAGAAATGTCAAATATTGTCTCTGAATAGCGGCACATAAATACAATCCGTCGGGATGGTACTCTAATGAAAGTTGCCCAATTATGCAACGTTTTACCTATTTCCTTGTCTCATGGACATGAGGTTACAAATACTATTTATGTTGGGATTTGCTTTGGTTATATTGCATCTTTTTGCGTCTGCAGCTATTACTATTATAGAGAAGCACTTCTTAAAGAAACAGCTCAATGACGATGTGCCTTACTTGACAAGTACGATTGAACGAGTTCACCCGTAAATTTGTCACAGTATTAGCAAGCAGACATACCAACGGTGGACGGAGAGTGTTCAGAAACATCTGTCACAATCGACAAATAGAGTCTTTTTAAAAAAAATATATTAAATGAAAAATCAATTTTGTAGTCTATTAATTGTCCTGTCAATTGTTACTTTCTGCTTGAACAATTCAAAAGCTCAATCACAGAAAAAGAATATTCAGTCCCGACAACTCGATTCTTTGTTCAATTTCAGCCACTCGAATGGAATGTTTAATGGAGCTGTTTTGGTTACGAAAAACGATTCTGTTATTTACAAGAAATCATTTGGTTTTGCTAACGAAAAAACGAAAGAAAAGATAACAGCTGAATCAGTTTTTTACATCGCATCAGTTTCCAAACAATTTACTGCAATGGGAATTATGATATTACAAGAACAAGGCAAGTTATCTTATGATCAGAAAATCAAAGATTTTTTTCCAAATTATCCAATCTATTTAGAAAATATAACCATAAGACAACTTTTAACCCACACTTCAGGAATTACGGATACGGAATATTATAAGTTGACTAACCCCAGTAACAAAGATGTTTTCGAAAGCCTTATGAAACAAGATTCGCTCGAACTGGAAAATGGAAAAACGTTTCGGTACAGTAACTCTGGTTATGTGATACTCGCTTTGATAATCCAAAAAATCTCGGGAAAACCAATTGACCAATTCTTCAATGAAGAGATTTTTGAGCCTTTAAAAATGAAAAACACCACGGCGAATAAAGTCATAATAGAAAAAACTACCAACAAAGTAGATGGATACAATTTAATTGGGTCAAAGGTTGATTACAAATCTTCCGTAGTCGGACCTGGTGGAATTTATTCAACACTAAATGATTTAGAAAAGTGGAGCAAAGCATTGAATACGAATAAATTAATCTCAAAAAAGACGCTCAACGAAGCGTTTGAAAATGGGAAACTAAATGAAGGTTCTATATCCATCAATATGAATGGTCAAAAATATGGTTATGGTTTTGGTTGGATGCCATACGAGAATAATGGGAAAAAGTATGTCCAACACGATGGATCGGTAGAAAGCTACAGGTCTTTAATAAAGAAAAATCTAAGCAATGATTATGATTACATCTTCTTGACAAATCAGGGAGCTAAACTTGCAATGAATGAGTTGACTAAATCAATTGACACAATACTTGAGCAATCCAAATATCAAAAACCAAAAATTCCTATTGTCAACAAAATATTAAGTGAGCTAAAAATAAATGGCTCGTCAAAATTGGCAAGTAACGTGAAGAATAAAATTGATAAAAATCCAAATGATTACAGTATTGATGAAAATAGCATAAATGGGCTCGCGTACACATTCCTCCGAGACAATCAACCAAAAATAGCGATCGAAGTTTTCAAACTTAATACAGAATTAAATCCAACATCCGCAAATGCCTTTGATAGTTTAGCAGAAGGATATTTTTCCGACGACCAATTTAAATTATCAAAAGAAAATTATCAGAAATCAATAGAATTAAATCCTGAAAACAAGAATGCAAAAGTAATGATTGAACGTATCGAAAAGAAGCAGCGGAAAAATAACTAATAACAACACTGTAACGTAAGTATACGGCCAGAGTAAGTTTTATTAAGGAACTTCTGAACTGATAACTGACGTGCTTTACAAAATCAATGACCCTGAATATCAAGGGAAATATAGCGACCTCATGCCGCATCGCTGGAAAAATACTCATTTCTAACCAGTTAGAATAGTGGAAGGCGTAGCCCGTATGCATACGTTTAATGGAAAAAACTTTTTAAAAGACTCGATCAATACCTCTTTTGAATTGTGCCCAGTATTCAATTTCGATAAATTAATAAGAAACTAAATTACCATTTATCTTTTAAAGCTTAGCTAGTTAACATACTTCCAGGCGCAGCTTCCATGACTAGTGTTAATGAACGATTTCTAATGGAGATGTTCTTTACTTATTACTAACATGAGTCTGGTAAAACAGACCAGCTCCAAGGTCAGATCCTAGCGTACCAGCTTTAATATGCATATACCTTTTACTTGTCTGGTCATCATCAATATCTAATTTTCCTTCTTTTTTCAAGATCACGCTCGCATCGATCCTTATTTTAGAGGGATCGGCTTTAACTCCAAATTCCTGAGGACTACCTCCTTTATTTGCTATCGACTTATACCCCACAATAACTGAATTTTTCATACCGTAGGACAATGTTTCGCCCTTTTCCAGGATCCAGACGATATTTGAATTACTGACCGCATTGTTGTAAAATTTAAAATCATCTGTGGCGGACCATGTCCAAACAATACCTCCATAACTATCAACGATAAGATTGTGGTGCATCAAAGAATTTGTTGCTGGACTATGCCACATTACCAAGGCATCTTTCACACCATAAAACACACAATGATCTACTTCCAACGCTTTACCGTTAGCTAAAATAGCGAGATGGTTTGGTATAGCATATTTGCTCCCAATAAAGAGACATTGAGTAACTCTTAAATCTTCCAGGTTCTTCCCCTCCCAAACAATAGGATAATTTCTAATCAATTCGCCTGAAGACGGGTTTTCGTGAACTGGTTCCCCTAAAATCCTAAGTCCTTGAATAGTCACGTGACTATTTTGCACTAATATCCCAAAATTTTGTCCGCCAGTTATTTCATTCTTTTCATTTTTTTCAACCGAAAAAGGCATAGTTGAAAAAATAACCGGCATTTCAGCGGGACTCCATTTTACGTCATCAGGTAACACATCGGCCCTTACAGTCAATCGGTCCTTTTTTGTAAATATCCAATTAACAGGATTAAAATCTGCTGTTTTTGACAGGCTATAGACTCCTTTAGAAAGGTAAACTGTAATTGAACCTTTTCCTGTTGACCTATTTACTCGGTTTGCAGCTTCATCTAATGTTAACAAAGGATTATCTGAAGAGCCACTATTGTTATTATTTCCTGTGTTTGCGTTTACAAAAATTTGTTTATTGGCAACAATTGGAGTAATGACCTTAACAATTTGTGCCATCGACATAAGTGAGGTACTCATGATCAAACAAAATACGACAATTGCGGACTTATTTTTTGGTATGTCGATATACTTTAAAGTTCGGTTAATGTTTTTTAAAAAACCAAAATTTCCTGTTCTTAATTCTTGTAACATATGTTAAATATTTAAAAGTGGATACGAAAAGCTAAACCTATAATCAAAACAACACCAACAAACTAGTTTAATGGATTCCCTTAATCTAGTGTAAGATATTTCTTAAACTATTGTAATATCGGACTTCATTATGATTACAGTATTCAACTGATGACAATATTATCGCTCAATATGTAGACTGTGCTTTGTCTAACTCAATCTTTGTAACTATCGTGATCTATTGAGCACAAGGATTAGAAAAGTTTTTCTGCAGGTGGCGTGATTCCAGCCAGTCGCAAGTAAACTGTCATTTGTCCTCTTTGGTGAGTCTGGTGCTCAAAAGCTTTTTCGAAAACTTGAGCTTTAGTAAGATCGAATTTTCCGAAAAGTTTAATTTTTTCAGTTAGTTGAGCAGCGGATATCTTTTTAAGTTCGTTTATAACAAAATCATAGCTTACAAGTGTTTCCTTAAGAACATTAGCCTTTGATTTATCCGTTGATTTTTCAAGCCCAACCATTTCAACTGGAATGCCTGCTCCTGTAGCCGATGACGCAAAAGCAAAATTTGTATCTGAAAGGTGTAGCATCTGATCAGCGAAGGAACGCATTTCCGGAGTTGGCTTTAGCGAATAAGAACTATCCGACATTGCATCCAAGTATTCTTTGGTATAGGCTTTTGCTCTTTCCCAGTCCTTGATTAATACGTCCGCCTTACTTTGTGCATTTGCAGTTCCAATGATTAATATAAACAGGAATAGACCGGTAATTCTTTTAAATATTTTCATTCTTATTAAAGTTTGTGAAAAACAAAGCTATAAGCTTTAGATGAGCATTAGTGTTAAACTAGTTTAAGAAACATACTTAAACTAATCCATTATATGTTAAAGATATTTGGTTCAATAAAGGGTTGGAATTGCAATAACACCGGGTGTCAGAACCTACTATTTTAATATACGGGAAATTTAGTCAACCCAAGTGTCATTGTATCCAATATGACGTTTTCAAAGCGACCAGTTGCTTATACAGTCGAACAATTGACAAAGCGTAGTGCTCCATGTTTTTTATGAAAGTCCCTTCACAAAGTAACAAAGTCTAAGGAATCGTGAAGAAAAATAATTATTAGGCTGGCCTGAAAAGTACTTTGAGGTTCCATCTTCATATGTTCGGTCACATACAAAGATTGACTTTAAGGTTGATCTTCAAAAATCAACAGTTTTGAGTTACTCATTTTCCTTCTCGTTTGAGAAACTATAGTTACGAATATAAACTTAACACTATTCCTTCCTATGTGGTAGTAAGCAAAATATAGTCTCTGTATTCCCCTTTTTGATAAAAATGAGTTGAGTATTTGATAATCCTATAAAAGTGTTTTGAATAGAGTTGCCATTTTTTCCATCTCTTTTTCACCGAATCTATGGGCCGGACCAGAAAGTCCAATTACAGATATAATTCGATTCTTATAAAAATATGGAAGGGCGATACAATTCAGCTCTTTTTCATATTCTTCCAAATCTAGAGCATAACCTCTTTCAAGAATTTCTTTCATTTTGCTGTCTTGTGCTATAATTTCATTTTCGTCTAACCCTTTATGAATAATATTAGACAGATGCGGCGAATAAGCCATAAATACTTTGCCAATTGCTGTATGCCTCATTTCAAATTCTTTGCCTAGTTCTAGCGAAATACGGAGTGATCTATTGGGCTCACATTTCCATTCATAACGAAAGTAACTCCCCATTTGAATCGCCATGAAGGAGGTTTCATTACTTTCCGCAGTTAACCTTTCTACAATTGGCTTTAGGTTATTTCTTAATTCATAATAAGGAATGTCAGAAAAGTCTAATTGGTGTACTTTTGAGGTGATTCTGTATCGCGGAGTGAGCTCATCCTGTTCTACATATCCCAGCTCCTTTAAGCTCGTTAAAAAATTATGAACTGTTGTTTTTTGAAGTCCTAATGCTTGAGAGATATCATTAACACGAACGAGGTTACCATTAGTGGCTATATATTCCAGAATATCAAAGGTCCTTTTGAGCGATTGAATCATTTGTTCATCTATATTGAATTATTCAACATTTGCCTATTATTTTCATTTCAATTGTTCAAAAATACAGCAATTTTGTAGAAATCAAAAATTGAAACGGTCTTCATACAGTTAGACTTACGTAAATATAATGCAAATCAAGTTCTATATGTTGTAGGTACTTTACGGTGAATTGGTCAAAGTCTTTGTGAAAAAGCATGAAAAAAAATTATTAATAACAACATGAAAAAAATATTAGTTACTGGTGCAAGCAATGGAATAGGTTTGGCACTTACTAAAAAATTATTGGCAGAGGGCCTGGAGGTTATTGCGGTAACCAGATCTGGCGAGATTGCAGATTTAATAAATGATAAGTTGACGATCATTAAAGGAGATATCAGCAATGAAGCAAGCATCAATGAAGTAGTAGAAAATCTTAAAAAACAATCGGTGAAATTGGATTATCTGGTGAACAACGCAGGCGTTGGAGTCGATCTTTCCGATGAAGTACCAACTGGAGATTTGATGAGAGCATCATTTGATACCAATACAATTGGAACAGTATTATTTACTGAGGCAATGTTACCATATTTAAACGATGGGTCACACGTTCTATTTCTTTCTACTGCGATGGCTTTGCTACGTAATGTTGGCCCATCAGCACCTGCTTATCGCATGTCGAAAGCTGCCCTTAATGTTTATACCGTAATGCTTAGTCAACGCCTTGCAGGTCAAAATATCATAGTGACCGCATTACACCCAGGATGGGTACAAACTAGAATGGGAGGAGAAACTGCCCCGGTTACAATCGAAGATTCAGTAAACGGTATTTACAAAGCAATTATTGAAAATACTGAAACAGGTAAATTCTGGAATGTTGATATTGCAAAAGTAGAATCTTACTAATAATCTAAATAATAAAATTTTATCATATGCCACACATCACTATCAAAGTTTACCCAGACGTAACTGAGCAACAAAAACAACAATTGGATACCAACATACAAAAGAAGTAATGGCCATCACTGGAAAGCCAGAGATCTATATAACAGTCGCTATTATTGATGTTCCAGAAGAGAAATGGATGGAGGAGGTCTACGACGGGGAAATTAAGCCAAACATCGACAGCCTTTATAAAAAGCCAGGGTATTAAAAATTTAATCAATCTATAAAAGTAAAGAGGCCATCAACTATGTAAAATGATAGTGATGGCCTCCTTTCCGATACGCTTATTTCCAAGATATAAATGGCACTATATCGGCCCATACTGCATTAAAATTCGTTTGAAAAGCTGGATGGGGCGCATTTGGAATAATGCCGAGTTGAGACTTGGGAATCATATGATAAGCATCTATTACAGTTTGCAAGGGTGCGTTTTGATCAAGCTCTCCGGCAAGTACTAAAACGGGGCAATGAATTTTATCAAACTCCGGCTTACTTACGCTAAGCGAATTATAATACTTGTTTATAGAAGCGAACCACTGATCTAACTTTTCAGGTGCAGGCATTAATTTTGTTTGCTGTACCCAGTAAAGGCTATCTAGTCCATAGGCCATTTGCTTTGTAATATTGAATGTTCTTGATCCTGCCTTCCACTCTCCCGCACCGATCGTAATTATTTTTTTTACCTTAGCGGGGAAGAGGCCAGCAAGATAGTAGCTTGTATAACCACCATCACTAAAACCTAAAACTGTTACGCTATCCTTTGTTTCTACCTCAATTATAGCATTGACATCTTTCGCCTTTTGTTCATAAGTAGGTTCACCATTTCCCATTTCAGATTTACCATGTCCTCTGGTAGATACAGCAATTACTTTGTATCTTTTTGACAGACTGTCAATAAGTTGACCCATTTCGTAAGTTGAGCCAAAGACACCACCATGTAAAACTACAAATGGCTTGCCTTCACCATATGTTTCATAGTAAATCTTCGTGCCGTCAGATTTAATGTAATGGCCTGCTTTTTTGTTATTTCCATATTGAACCGCATTTGCAGGTGATGGAGCTGATTGCATAAAGCCCCTCAGAGGTGGCATTACCTGAGCATTTGAGGGGTTGAAATAAAAGATTGAAAATATAATCAGGATAAAGTTTATCCTTAAAATTGAAGTGTTCATTGTTTATATATTTTAATTACTGTATTACCATACTGTATTGTATGATACAATATATTATTCTTGATATCATAGGATAATTACAAATTACTAACCAAAACAGCAACGCTCAATCCTTCTTATTTTCCTAATCCTATTTGATCCATAAATGCTTTATTATCCCAGAAAAGGTGTTCCTCAATCATTACGCCATCTTTCCATACACCGATAGTTGCCATTGGAAAGGCAAATTTCTTGCCTGTTGGCTGAATGAATTTACCATTGCCGATTGGCATTGGCTTAGTAAATGTACCTTCAAATAAGCCTTCTACAGCTGTAAAGTTACCAGTGCCAAAGGCAATTGGATGTTGCTTAATTCTAGCGTCAGGAGCATAAACCGCTATCGCTTTCATATCTTCTATGTGCTTAACTAGTCCTGTAGTTATATGTCCGTCTGGCCAGAAAACCTTTACATTTTCTCCATGACTTTCGTGAAGGCGTCCCCATTGCTGATTGCTAAATACGGTATAATCAAGGGTGTCTTGAGTTCTAAGGTGCTTTTGTACTAACGCATCTGCAGCTTTCAATTGTTCAAATTCTTTTTTTAAACCAGCAACATTATTTGTTGTTTGTGCATTTACATATGTTGAACCTATAGTAGCCAAAAGAGAAAAAATACCGGCAATTTTGATGTAATATTTCATTGTTATTTATTGATTTTGTATGGAACAAAATTGAGGGATAATAAGACACGCATCCCTATCTTAGGATAAGAAATTGTCTTAACGTATGTTAAGGGTTATTAATGAAACAAACCCGAGATTAGTGAAAAATACATTTAGCTATTGTATACCCTATCTAAACTTTAATTGTGAAAATGAAAGCAGCAATCATTTATAAAGCGGGTGGTCCGGAAAATATTGTATTGGAAGAAAGAATCATTCCAGTACCTCCTAAAGGTTGGGTCTTGATTAAGGTTAAAGCCTTTGGCCTCAACCGGTCAGAGTTAATGACCCGAAAAGGATATTCGCCAAGTGTAAAATTCCCGCGGGTGCTCGGTATCGAATGTGTAGGCGAAGTTGTAAACGATCCTTCGGGAGAACTTAAACCAGATCAAAAAGTAGCAGCTTTTATGGGAGGCATGGGCAGAGATTTTGATGGCAGCTACCAGGAATATGCAGTTTTACCCAAAGCCCTGCTTTATGCATTTGAAAGCAAGCTCGGGTGGATAGAATTAGGCGCAATTCCTGAAATGTTTCAAACAGATCATTTCCATTTCGAGATATCGCATTGGCTCATCAATTAATGGATGATAATCTGGCAGGAGGAAAGATCGTTATTTTAACCTAATAATATTAACCTTATAGACATGAATAGATACCGTAAGCTATTTTTCAGTTGTTTACTCTTACTTATAACCAGTCAAATTTTAGCTCAAAATGTCCCGTTGACGGCAAAAGATCTAACCGCTGTACAGGTAAACATGTCGATCACCAAAGTTCAAGGTAGAACCGCAGTCCGGGTGGTAAAAGATTCCACGGTCAAATTGTTTGATCAGCCAACTTTTGTTAAATTAAATAATATCGATTTTAGAAATGGCACCATCAAGCTAAAAGTATTAAGTAGGCTGCTAAAAGATGCGCCTGATTATGCCCGCGGGTTTATAGGTATTGCATTTCGAATCAATGGTCAAAATTCTAAGTTCGAATGCATATACATTCGCCCTACTAATAGTCATGCGGATGATCAGATCAGGAGGAATCATACTGTGCAATATTTTTCTTTTCCAGACTTTCCTTTTCAGAGACTAAGAAAGGAGAGTCCCGAACAATATGAGACACGTGCTGATGTTGAAATAGATCAATGGACAACACTTCGGATTGAAGTTAAAGGGAAAGTGGCAAAACTATTTATCAATCAAGATAAATTTCCTTCATTTCTTGTAAACGATCTCAAGCTGGGACCTGATGCTGCAGGCGGAATTGGGCTTTGGATAGACATTGGTACGGAAGGTTTTTTTAAGGATGTACAAATTCGTCCCGCCAACTAATACATTTTTATACTATTTCTATGATGGAGATGATTAAAATAATTTCACTTTCAAGACACAGCCGCCTTTTTTCTGTGCCCGATACAAGTAAGGAGTATTTATATGTTTCCGCTACCGGGCATCCCTTTCCTGAAGAACCATACAGAGCGGAGAGTTATGCTATTGCACACCTGACCGTTGGTAGTATTTATTTGCAGGGAGGTCTTAACAGCCACGAAATTCATGCCCCTTCCATTATTACGCTTGCTCCTTCTGTAATCCGTAGCTTTAGAAAGCGAAGTGACTTTTTAAAAATGGACATTATATTTTTCAAAGATAATTTCCTGCTTGAAAAATATGCTGATCAGTTATTTCTAAATAATTTCGACTTTTTTGAAAACGCAGACCTCCATGTTGTCAAATTAAATGATGCCGCTCAACTAAAGTTCAGTAAACTCTTTGAGATCATTCAATTGACGCAAGGGACAGCAAATTATCACCAGACCCAGATCATCCGCCATCACATCTTTGCACTAATTTATGAGATCGGTGCTTACCATCGGCAACATAACTCCGTAAACCAAACTTCACTTATTGGCTATACGCTTTTTGCAAAGTTTAAACAACTGCTTAACCGCAATTATATGCAGGAGCATAAGCTTGAGTTTTACGCTAGTCACCTGCATGTAACGCCTAAATCCCTTTCGGCAGCAATCAAGAAACAAACGGGCAAATCTGCTGGGAAATGGATCAATGAAACGATTGCTCTGGAAGCAAAAGTACTGTTGCAAAATAAAATGCTTACAGTTTCCCAGATCAGCGGCATGCTCAATTTTTCAGCTCAATCTGTTTTTGGAAAATTTTTCAGGGCCAGTACGGGCGTATCGCCTATGACCTATCGCAAAAAGTTTCTTTAATTATTGAGCATAACCCAGCTTTAAGATTGTATTTTATTTAAATAGAGCAAGCGGAGCTATACGCCATTTCGACGAACTATTAGGCAATTCAGGCGATTCTGTTGGCTCAATTTAGCGGAAATTTGTCCTGTCATAATAATTGACAGGAAATGACCGAACAAATAAACCATTCATTAGAAAACCGCAAACAGATCTTTCTAAAAGCAGCTGAAGGACTCTTTGCTCAACACGGGTTTAAGGGAACTTCTATAAGGATGATCGCAAGGGCACTTAATGTTAATTCGGCTATGATCAGCTACTATTTTGGTTCCAAAGAGTCACTTTATATACAAATCTTTAGAAACAGGCTGGTCGCAATAACAGATGAAATTAAAAGTCTTGAAAACCTTGATCTTGATCCGCCAGAAAAATTAGAGGCGTATTTGTTAAGTTACATTAAAAGAATATCTACTGACCAGATCTTTCATCGACTACTTTATAACCAGCTTGCCACCAGGCAGCATCCCGAAGTTATTTCCTTAGTTACTAAGGCAAGAATCGAGATCTTCAGCTTTCTACTAAAAGTTGTTAAAAGCGGTATTAAAACTAAACAATTCAATCTCATCGATGAAGAAATCTTCGCCCTTAACATCCTTTCATTTATACCGTCAGTCTTTACAGGAAATCTAAGTTCACTTCTTCACCTGGATAAACATGTGAAGGAAGACATCTCTGGACGAATGATCGACCACATCATGTCTATGGTCATCCCAGTAAGACTTCAATC
>Ga0247803_1000425_pt1 | contig 23402 bp, 23 predicted proteins | sample UWRJL014104B1_FD_180928 | JGI IMG/M metagenome (GOLD analysis project Ga0247803, IMG submission 180928) | Plant litter microbial communities from Arlington Agricultural Research Station in Wisconsin, United States - UWRJ-L014-104B-1 | ecosystem: Environmental > Terrestrial > Plant litter >...
ATTGCCGGGGTTGTTATTGATGTGGTGGTATGTGGATGGCCATATTCCTGCCGTTATCTCGATGAAATCACTTATCGCCGTAGGTTATCTATCAGTGTTTGGTTCTTTGGTGGGCGCGGCTTTATTTTTTTATGTGCTCGCAAAAATGTCACCCACAGCAGTATCGCTGATTACATTTATAACGCCCGTGCTCGCGCTCATTTTAGGTGCTTGGGTTGCCGATGAGGTTTTAACAATTCAGCTTTGGTTTGGTGCTGGCTTAGTGGTAGTGGCGCTACTTTTATACTTGAATCTTTCGGTTGAAGGCGCATTTTTTACCCGCCTGAAAAACACTTATTCGGCTCGGTGATTCTCTTCTGTTATTGAGAAGTGAAGTGAGTAATTTAAGTGAGCTCATTTGGTGCGCACGATGTTTATGGCGACTAAGGTTATGCGCTTAAATGGTGCTTTTTTAAATAAAGCGTTTTGTATGCAAGATGGTATTTTGTTTCTAACTCAATGAAAGAAAAGGAGAATTTAAAGTTGGCGTGCTATCTGCAAAGTTCTAGTCATGTCGTTCTAAATGATTCGGCTGCCTTAAAAACTAAATGTAGAAACGTACCTAGAGGATTTACTCATGAAGATGAAACAAAAATTAGTTGCTAGTGCAATCGCTCTTTCCTCAATAGCAGGCTTTGCTGTGCCAGCTGCACATGCTGAGGTTGCTGCCACCGTTGGTGCGTCTAATATGTACTACTGGCGTGGTTATGATTTGGGCGGTGGTGCTGCATTAACTGCAGACGTAAACGTAAGCGGCAACGGTTTTGTTGCGGGCTTGTGGACGTCGTCTGGCGATGAAGTTTTAGGTACTGAATACGACATTTACGTAGGTTATTCAGCAACCGCTGGTGACTTCAGCTACGGTGTCAGCTTGGTTTCTTACAACTATGCAAATACCAAAGGCATGTACGACGACGATGGCCTACTAGCTACTCCAGATGTTAAGTGGAAATCTGTTAATCCTGGCGACTATGTAGAGGTTATTCCTTTTGTTGGCTACGGCCCATTCAAGTTGACTTACTATGACGCGATTAATGCCGATCACGATTACTTCTCTGAAGATTACAGCTATGCAACCGCTGAGTTGAACTTTGAGAAGTTTGGTATTAAATACGGTCAACACTTCAATGACGGCGACTCAGGTGTTTCTCATCTTGATGTAACCTACAAGTACAACAGCAAGTTGAGCTTTACCCTTGGTAAAGTAATTGAAGACAAAGGTACCGCTCCAGATGAAGCTAACTTCATCGTTAGTTTGAGCCTTCCAATCGAATAAGTTTTTGTCGATTGATAACCCCTACAAGGCAAGCTTCGGCTTGCCTTTGTTGTTTTTGGCGGTAAGCAATTTCGTGTAACGGGATAATAGGAATTTTTATCAAAAAAGGGATTAACAGGTATACTGCGCGCTTGCCCACGCGGCCATTCTGAATTTCAAGGACCCCTCCCTTTATGAATCATTCTGTGAATCCCTCTAATGTATCCAATCGTCCTGCCATCTTAGTGACCGGCGGTGCAGGTTTTATCGGTAGTCATGTTTGCGTTGAACTTATTAATAGCGGCTATTTACCCGTGGTGGTGGATAACTTATGCAATAGTAAAGAAGAATCCCTGAAGCGCGTTGCAAAAATTGCTGGCCTTGAGCCTGTGTTTTACCAAGCGGATATTAATGATAAAAACGCCATGCGCAAGGTATTTGCGGCTCACTCGTTTGACGCTGTTATGCATTTTGCCGGCTTGAAAGCGGTGGGCGAATCCAGCCAGCTGCCGATGAAATACTACCGCTACAATGTTGCGGGCACTCTATCGCTCACCGAGGTGATGGAGGAGTTTAATGTTTGGAAATTAATTTTCAGTTCGTCTGCGACTGTTTATGGCGATCCGGTTAGTGTACCTATCGATGAGAGTTTTGCGACTTCGGCCACCAACCCCTATGGCCGCAGTAAGCTTATCGTAGAGGAAATTCTGCGTGATATCGCTAAAGCCCCTAATAACCAGTCACCGAACAACCAGTGGAACATTAGTTTGCTGCGCTATTTTAACCCTGTAGGCGCTCATGAAAGTGGTTTGATTGGCGAAGACCCAGCGGGTATCCCCAACAACCTATTGCCTTATGTTGCGCAAGTAGCGATTGGTAAATTGCAGCAGCTTGCGGTTTTTGGTGATGACTACAACACGGTGGATGGCACCGGTGTGCGCGACTATATTCACGTGGTGGATTTAGCGCTTGGGCACGTAGCGGCACTGAAAGGTTTAGATAAATCAGGCACAGGTTGCCGCGCTTATAATTTGGGTACGGGTCGCGGTTGTTCTGTGTTGCAAATGGTAAGTGCTTTTGAAGTGGCGAGTGGTCGCAAAGTTCCTTACAAAATCTCTCCACGTCGCCCAGGCGATATTGCCAGCTGTTATGCCAATGCTGATTTGGCAAAAAGTGAGCTGGGTTGGGAAGCTAAGTTTGGTTTGGAGCGCATGATGCAAGATGCATGGCGTTGGCAGGAAAAAAATCCAAATGGTTATGATGCTTAATCGTTAAAGATTGAAAAAAACGCCGATCATTTGATCGGCGTTTTTGTTTGTGCTGCTCGCGTGTTTTAAACCAAGTTTTTATCTGTTGCGAAAGACAGCGCAAACGATTTTGGCCCAACATTAATCGCTCCGGTCATGCTCATCATAGACAGCATGGTTTTAACATCGTGTTGTTTGCAGAATTCGCGGAATTCTACCAATACCGATTCGTCTTTAATTTCATCTAACAAGCCACCGTAACTCATGGCGATTACATCGCTCGTTAATCCTTGCATGACTTGTTTGCGAACGTGATCCAGTAATTTTTCCAATGCACCTAAAAAGCCTTTGCCGGTATCAATTTTCTCGGTCGCGCCGCGATGCAATTGCACAATCGGCCGCAAGTTGAGCGCGCTGGCCAATCTAAAATTGATCCATGAAATATTGTTATCGCCTTTGCGCAAGTGGCGGCGGTCGCGCATGTACGACAAATCATTTGGAATCAAGTAACCATAAATCTGGTCGCGCATATTATCGATGGCGCGAATAGATTTATTAAGCGGTAAATTCTCTACATGAATTTTCTTAACCAACTCATATACCAACAAAGCGTGGCCAGTAAACATGGACATGCTGTCGTACAAGCGAATCCTAAACGGAACGCGGCCTTCATTTTTTTCCAACTCGCGAAATTTAGGCTCGTTCACCATCGCCGCTTCTGATACGCGCTTGTAAACATCGCTTTTTTTGCTGTTGATAGTAACTACTTGAACCAAATCGTAATTGGGCAGCAAGCGCTCTTTTAAAATATGGGTCATGTCATTCACAGAGAGTGGATCTGACTGCGCCAAACCAAACTGTGCTTTTGAGTGGTTTTTGTAAAAATCCAGCATAGTTTGCGGATCGCGATAATCCAACGCTTGGCCGCCATCATAATTAATATAAATCGGCAACACTTCAATGTTGTGTTGTTGAATAAATTTTGCGGGCAAATCGCAGGTTGAATCTACGGCTATACACGTTCTGGATGACATGGTTTTCTTCTCCATGATGAAACTCTCTACAGGGCGACCTTAACAACGAATGTGTAAGTGGCTTGCCGTTACTGCTCGGACGAGCTGCTATGGTTGCCATTATTCGCGCTTGCAGATGCAAACTATAGTCGGCAATCCCTAAGAATCGTGTGAGGCAGATGAGGTGGTGAGCGTGCGAGATATCGCACACGACGGCAGATATTGAGAAGCTCGCCTAAGACATTCGCTGGGTAGAAATTTGAAGGTCAGCTGGAGGTGGGCAGTAATATTTGGAATTCGGCGCCACCCAAGGCGGATTTGTTGACTTTGAGCTCACCAGCATAGCTGTGGACAATGTCTGCAGCCACGGCTAGGCCTATGCCTTGACCGGGAATATTTGTGTCCAGGCGATGGCCGCGTTCAAGAATAAGGGTTTGCTGTTCGGCGGGTATGCCGGGGCCATCGTCAGAGACGCTAATGACCAATTGTTTGTTTTTAATCTTACTGCGAATAGCTACCTGAGACTTGCCATACTTAAAAGCGTTTTCGGTAATATTTCCCATTACTTCCATTAAATCCTGTTCGTCTCCCGCAAAAATGGAGTGCGCAGCCAAAGCAACTTGTACTTTCATCGCCTTGTTTGCATACACTTTTTGCAACGCATTTAGTAAGCGTTGAACGATGGGTTCGAGTTCTGTGCGCTGATGGCTACCCTGCTGTTGGCTGGAGACTGCGCGTTGCAATTGATAGCTGACGACTTGATTCATACGAGCAACTTGTTCAGCGGCGAGCTGTTGCAATTCTGCATCGGCAGAGGCCTGATTGAGTTTGGCCTGCATAACTGCCAGTGGGGTTTTTAAGCTGTGGGCAAGGTCGCTCAAGCTGTTGCGATAGCGCTGCCGTAAAGCTTGCTCGCGCGCCAATACTTGATTGAGGTTATCGACAATATCTTGCAACTCATCAGGGTGATCGCCTTCAATATCGCTGGTGTTGCCGCTTTGCATCTCATTAAGTGCTTTGGCTAGTTTTTTTAAGGGCTGCAAACCCCAGCGCAAAATCGCAGTTTGGGCGATGAGTAATAAAATACCGACGGCCCCTAGCCACTGCCAGAGTTGATTGCGATAGGCGTTTTTTTCGGCGATAAAATCTTCGCTGTCATGCACAGCTACGAAACGAAAAGGCACTTCACGATTTTTAGCGACTTCCCAAAAAATATCCGAATAGGCGAGAAAATAGTTGTCGTTATCTAGCTCAAAAATAATTTCGGCAGATTCACCGGGGTTGGGGTCGGGGGAAATTTGATCGTAAGTGGGCGGTGTTTGTAATGAAGTGGAATTGGATTGCCATATCAATTCTTTTTTGTCATTAAATAAGTAAGCATAAAGCCCGGAATTGATGCGCTCAAAATCTTTGTCTTTTAATTCTTTTGGCATTAGCAGCCGGGGTTTTTCATTTTTTTTCAACGCCTTTGTAGGCAAATCTGCGGCGCTGTAGAGCAAATAAATATTGCGCTGTAAGCGCGCTTTTTCGGCTGTTAGTAAGCTTTCTTGAAAGGCACTATCCAGAAAAACACCGGTAACGCCCAAAAATACCGGCAACAAAAGCGCAGACGCAAAAAACAAGCGCGCTCGAATAGACGTTAATTTTTTACTCAGTAACGGTGCTTGCACGTTTATTCTTTGAATACGTTAAAGCGATAACCCAAGCCGCGCTGGGTACTGATTAAATTCAGGCTGCCATCGGGGTCTAATTTTTTGCGAAGGCGGCCTACGAACACCTCAATTACATTGCTGTCGCGGTCGTAATCTTGCGCGTACAAATGTTCAGTCAACTCGGTTTTAGAAATATTTTTACCGGCATGCAGCGCTAAATACGTCAGCGTGTTGTATTCAAAACTAGTGAGTTCTACTTCTACGTCATCGCGGTGTACACGGCGGGCACTGGTATCAATAGCAACGGGGCCGTAGCGCAATACTGGTGCGGCATGGCCACTCGCACGGCGCAACAATGCATGCAAGCGTGCGCGCAATTCTTCAGGGTGAAAGGGTTTTGTTAGGTAGTCGTCCGCACCGGATTCCAAACCTTCAACTTTATCTTGCCAATTGCCGCGCGCGGTTAAAATTAAAATGGGAAAATTGCGATCTTTCGCGCGCAATTGCTTAATTAATTGCGTGCCGTCTAACAGCGGTAAGCCCAAATCGATAATGGCGAGGTCGTAATCGTATTCGCTGCCTAAAAATAAGCCTTCGCGGCCATCGGCAGCGGTATCGCAGGCATATTTTTCGCTGATAACAATTTGTTCAATTTGCTCGCGAAGGCTTTTTTCATCTTCAACAATTAATAAACGCATGGATCAGTTTCCTTGTTGGTTACCGCAAGTTATTGTGGGTTTTCTTCAGCCGGTTTTTCTTCAATAAGGGCGCCATTAACCGCATCCAAATTAATGGTTTTCATGCGGCCATTTTTTTGTAAAAGCTTTACCGCATAGCGCGGCTTACCTTCATCGTCGCCACTCGCTTGGTATAGGCGCACATTAATCACTTGGCCTTCGGCAAAGGTTTGCGCGCGCTGCGCTGCTTCGGTGGTAGATATAATGTTTATCTCAGGTTTTTGGCCTTCTTCTGCAGGCGCAGTTTCACCGGTTTGAGGTTCTACACTGCTTGCCGCTGATTTTTTCTCAGAGGATTCTTTGCTGCCAAATAAATCATTTTTGGTTTTGGTTAAGCTTCTTTTAAAGCGCTCTAGCTGAACTTCTATGGCTGAAGGCTCTTTGGTTGCTGATTCTTTAGATGTTATGTTTTCGTCGTCCACGTCTTTTCCGGCAGGCGAGTCTTTTACAATTGAACGCGCTTTTTGCGCATCCAAGGCTTCTCGTTTCGCTTCGGTATTGGCTAATGTATTTGCAATGGCATCGTCTGGTTTTGTTGCTTCAATTTGAGCTTTGGCACTACTGGTGGATTCCTCAGTTGCAGCGCTGTTGGCGGGTGCCAACTGTTCTGCGGGTAGCGCTTGTTTTGAACCCGGCTCATTGGCAAATAAATCTTTCTTCGCAAAGGCGCATGGCGCAGCCAAGACTGCCGCCATCACCAAGGGTGACAGCAACAATCTCAGCCGTAATGTGGGGGAGGCATGCATGGCGATTCCTCGCATCTCTTTGCTATCTGTAGCTTGGTTGTTAGCTGTGGACAATGATTGGCTCCGCTTCAGAATAATATCGCTTCCTCATTAAAAAAACTCAATGCCTCTTCTATGGCTGTTCATCAATAACGACAGTTTTGAAATAGTTACGCCAAAAAAATCAATAATCGCGTGAGCGAGTGGCCACTGAAATTCTATCGCCGGGATGGCGATCTGTACGGGTTTTATAAACACGACCTTGGTAGCGATAACTTACATCATAACCAATAATGCGCTGTTCATATTCGGTGCGATAGTGCGTGCGGCACACCTCTTCATCGCGATAACGCACTGTGCGTTTGCTGCCTGCATCGTTGCCAATAGAGGCACCTATCAAGCCGCCCACTGCGGTCGCACCGCCACGACCATTGCCAAGCTCATGGCCTATAGCTGCGCCAACTAAACCACCTACCACAGTACCGCCAAATGAATCGCCACTGCGACGTTCACGCGCAATGGTTTGTACACGGCAAGACTCGCGGGGAATTTCGACCGCAACTTGGCGATAAATAGGGCGCGCATTTATAACGCGGCCAAAATCGCTGTAATTGTTGTAATCGTAGCTTATATACGTCTTTGAGTGATGGTGGTGATGACGATTGTGGCCGTAATCTGCAAATGCGCTGCTAGCGATAAACATACCCATAGTGACCGCAAGGAGTGTATTTCCAAAACGATAATTTTTCATGGCAAAGTTCCTAGTAGGGAATTCCAGTTACAAGCACTGAAAAAGTACTTGTAACTGGTTTTAGTAAGGAATCGGCGCCTGGGTACATACGGGTCGCTCTATGAGTCACTGCACAACATACGTCACTGCAAAAAAGAGTACCTAGGCTCAAGTGCAGAATATGTCTGTGAAGCTGAATCGCTGCTGAAATTAACGCTAACTTTTTACGCATTTAGCAGCATAAATACTCGCCTTAAGCCCCAAAAGCTGTGGCTAATCAGGGTATAATCGCCGCCTTATTTTGCATTTGAGAATTGAGTTGTACCTTATGACAGATGTGATGGACATAAAAGGCTACATGGCAGAGCTTGGGCGCAACGCGCGTCAGGCTGCGCGCGCTATTGCAGCGGCGTCTACTGGCACTAAAAACAAAGCGCTTTTAGCAATTGCGGATGCGCTAAACAGCAACCGCATTACTTTAGTGGCCGAGAATCAAAAAGATTTGGCGGCGGCGAAGGCTAACGGTTTAGAGCCGGCGATGATTGATCGTTTAGCTGTTAAGCCCGCTACGATTGACGCCATGATTGAAGGCCTGCGCCAAGTCGCGGCATTGCCTGATCCTTGCGGTGCCATTACCGATATGAGCTATCGCCCAACCGGTATTCAAGTAGGCAAAATGCGTGTGCCGCTCGGTGTTGTGGGAATCATTTACGAATCGCGCCCGAACGTGACGATTGATGCCGCCAGCTTGTGCCTCAAGTCTGGCAATGCAGCGATTTTGCGCGGTGGCAGCGAATCCATTAATTCCAATTGCGCAATTGCAGCGTGCTTGGCAGAAGGTTTAAAAGTGGCTGGCTTGCCAAGCACAGTGGTACAAATTATTGAGACTACCGATCGCGCTGCGGTAGGTGAGTTGATCGCCATGCCTGAGTTTGTGGATGTGATAGTGCCACGTGGCGGCAAAGGGTTGATTGAGCGCATCAGTAAAGATGCCAAGGTTCCAGTGATTAAGCATCTTGATGGTATTTGCCATGTGTTTATCGATAGCAAAGCCGATTTAAACAAAGCCTTTGATATTGCACTGAATGCCAAAACCCATCGTTACGGTGTATGTAATGCCATGGAAACCTTGTTGGTGGATGAGCAAGTCGCTGCAGATATTCTGCCGCGCTTGGCAGCTGCTTACGCCGAAAAAGGTGTTGAGTTGCGTGGCGATGAAAAAACTCGCGCCATTATTCAGGCCAATGTAGCTACGGAAGAAGATTGGGCGACGGAATATCTTGCGCCAGTATTGTCGATCAAAATCGTTTCTGGTTTGGATGAAGCTATTGACCACATCACCCGTTACAGCTCGCAGCATACAGACGCGATTGTGACCGAAGACTTTACCCGTGCACGTCGCTTTATTACCGAAGTGGATTCTGCCTCAGTAATGATCAACGCCTCCACCCGTTTTGCGGATGGCTTTGAGTACGGCTTGGGTGCAGAAATTGGTATTTCTACCGACAAAATCCACGCGCGCGGCCCTGTAGGATTAGAAGGTTTAACCTCACAGAAGTGGGTTGTGTTTGGCGATGGGCATGTTCGCCAATAAAGCCATTAGGTTAATCGGCAATGCGTAAAAAAATCGGTATTTTCGGCGGTACTTTTGACCCAGTTCATATCGGTCATTTGCGTATGGCGTTGGAGTTAAAAGAACAGCTAGGGTTGGATGAAATGCGCTTGGTGCCGTGCCATCAACCGCCGCATCGGGATGCGCCACAAGTGAGTAGTGCGCAGCGCGCAGAAATGTTGCGTATCGCTTTGCGCGATTGCCCTGAGTTGCAATTGGATGAACGGGAATTGCAGCGCGATAAACCGTCTTACACTTACGACACGCTATTGGAGTTGCGCGCGGAATTAGGCAGTGAAGTAAGTTTGGTGCTGTGCATGGGTGAAGATGCGTTTGCAGGGTTGCCCAATTGGTATTGCTGGCAGGAATTAACTCGGCTTGCGCATATTGTAGTGATTGCGCGCCCCGGTTGGGCGATTCCCGATTCTGGCGATGCGCGTGATTTGCTCAACAAACATGAGCGTGAACCAAAATATTTAGATTACGAACCGGCAGGTTCGATTGTATTGCAATCGCCGCGTTTGTTACCGATATCGGCAACTGAAATTCGCCAGCAAATTCACGCGGGAACATCGGCGCAGTTTTTAGTACCGGATGCAGTGTGGAATTATATTCGCGCGCACGATTTATATATTAAATAAGTCGTCATCTCCGCAGGGGATGACGACTCCCTGTTTAGATTTTGTCTGCAGTTAATCTGAGCTACACATTTTTTCTTTTTTTAAAACTTATAGGTAATTGAATGTCTGATTTAAACAACGCCATTATTGAAGCTCTGGAAAATCTTAAGGGCAAAAATATCGTCACGCTGGATGTGCGCACGCTGACGGATGTAATGGACACCCTGATTATTGTGAGCGGTACATCGAATCGCCATACACGTTCGCTCGCTGAAAATTTGGTGGATGAAACCAAAAAGAAAGGCTTTCGCGCTAACGGTATAGAAGGTTTGGAAGGTGGTGATTGGGTGTTGGTGGATTACATTGATACCGTGGTGCATGTGATGCAAGAACAAACCCGCGATTACTACGAGTTGGAAAAGCTGTGGTCCATGACGCCTGCTAGCCGCACTGACGCTGAATAAATTGCTGAGCTGAACGACTCGTGCGTATCCGAATCATAGCAGTAGGCACCAAAATGCCCGATTGGGTTGAGGCGGGTTATGCCGAATACGCCAAGCGTATGCCGCGAGATGTCGTGGTAGAGATGGTGGAATTGCCGCTCGCCCAGCGCAGTAAAAATTCTGATCTTGCCAAAGCGATGGAGAAAGAAGGCGAGGCAATTTTGGCGGCTATTGGCAGCTCCTTAGGAAAAGGCGAACAAATTATTGCATTGGAGGTCAAAGGCAAGCCTTGGACAACCGAACAGCTGGCTGAAAATTTGGCAAGCTGGAAAATGAGTGGTTTTAATTATTGTTTATTAATCGGTGGCCCCGATGGTTTAGCGCCGGAAATCTCTGCACTAGCATCGATAAAATGGTCACTGTCGCCGCTGACGTTGCCGCATCCGCTGGTGCGCATTTTGGTGATTGAACAGTTGTATCGCGCCTGCACTATTTTACAAAACCATCCTTACCATAAATAAAAATTATTTTTTTGAGTTATTCCCCGCATGTTTGAAAACCATCACTTTAAAGATCACCAGCGTGAAGCGCGGATGTTCAAAATCCGTTTGGGGGTGATGGTTGTTATTATGGCGTTGTTGTTTGGTGTGTTGATTTATCGCTATTACAACTTGCAGATTGTGAATCATCTTGAGTATGCCACCCAGTCAGAGCACAACCGCGTTCACGTAGAACCAATAGCACCTACGCGCGGCATTATTTACGACCGCAACGGCGAAGTGTTAGCCGATAACCGCCCCAGTTTTACCTTGTCGCTCGTGGTGAGCAAATCCATGGATTTGGATGCAACCTTAAATGTACTTCGTACGCTCGTCGATATCAGCCCCGCTGATCTTGATAAGTTTTACAAACTTAAAAAACAGAAAATTCACCCGCTAGACCCAATCCCATTGCGTTACCGCCTAACAGAAGAAGAAATTGCGCGTTTAGCTGTTAACGAATTTCGTTTGGAGGGCGTGCAGGTAGACGCAGAGCTGGTGCGTTATTACCCGCACGGCGATTTATTTGCGCATACCATTGGCTATGTGAGCCGCATTAACGAAACCGAGCAACAAAAATTCAGCGAAGACCAATTGCGTCGTTACAGCGGTACGCATTCGATTGGGAAAACCGGCATTGAACACAGCTATGAAAGTATTTTACTGGGGGAAGTAGGTAGTAAAAATGTGGAGACCAATGCGCGTGGTCGTGAGATTCGTGTATTGGATCGCATTGACCCCAAGCAGGGCAAAAATGTCACACTGAATATAGATTTCAGGTTGCAAGAACAGGCGGCAATTACTTTGGCGGGTCGCCGTGGTTCAGTAGTAGCGATTGATGTAAAAACCGGTGGCATATTGGCCGCCGTGAGCAACCCCGGTTTTGACCCTAACTTATTCGTCACAGGCATCGGTTTTGCCGATTACAAAAACCTGAATGAATCGCCCGATACTCCCTTAATTAACCGCTTTATTCAGGGGCAATTCCCCTCTGGTTCTACCATCAAACCTATGATGGGTTTGGCGGGCTTGTACTACGGCATTACCGACGAGCATCGTGCGATCAGCGACCCCGGTTATTTTATGTTGCCCGGCAGTTCTCATAAGTGGGGCGACTGGAGTTTGCGCGCTTTGGGGCGTGGTCACGGCAGTGTGAATTTAAAGAAGGCCATTGCAGAGTCGTGCGATACCTATTTTTATGATTTGGCGGTGCGAACTGGCGTCGATAAGTTGCATGAATTTGGTGTTAAGTTTGGCTTGGGCTATCGCACTGGCATTGATATTCCCAATGAGCGTACCGGTGTATGGCCATCGCGCGAGTGGAAGCGCGCCAAGAAAAAAGAGGCTTGGTACCCCGGTGATAATGTGAACATGGGGATTGGGCAAGGGTTTGTATTGGTAACGCCACTGCAGCTTGCCGTTATGACCGCAACCCTTGCCAGCCGAGGAGATCGCTATCGCCCGCGCTTGGTGAAAGCGATTGATGGCGTAGAAGTTCCACCGATTTTGGAGCAACACACCGAAGTTAAAAAAGAACATTGGGATGCTGTTTACGATGGCATGCTCTCGGCTGCTTACGATCCTGGCGGCACACTTACGCGCTATAAGTTGGGTTTAGGGGCGGATTATCGCATTGCCGCTAAATCGGGTACCGCTCAGGTTATTAATATTGCCCAAGGTGCCAAATACGTAATTGGTTCTTTGAAAGTGGCGCACCGCGACCACGTTCTCTTTGTGGGGTTCGCTCCGGTGGAGGACCCGAAAATGGCTATCGCCGTTATTCTTGAAAACGACGATCACCTTAAAACGTCCGAAAACCCCAGCTTGTTAGCACGAACCTTGTTTGATGCCCATTTGCGCGGTTTATATCGCCCAGCCGGTGAACCAATCCACGGTTTCCCTGTTCCTAAAACAAGCCAAACGGCAACGTCTGCGGCGAGCGTGCCTGAGCAAAGTGAAACATCGGACGAGATGTCTGAAACACCGGCTTTCTCGGATTAATGCGACCCTAGAGTTATTACTATGAAACGAATTATCGCAGTGCAGGTTTTCATTCTATGAGTGGCCAGGATTTTCTGCGGCGCATGCCCAAAACCGGTGTAAATTTTCGTCGTCGCGACCGTATTGCCCAGCGTTTCCATATCGATTTTGTACTCTTGTTTTTGCTGTTAGGTATCGCCAGTTTCGGTATGTTGGTGCTTTACAGTGCGAGCAGTAGCAGCGTACTGACTATGCAAAAGCAAGGAACATTTTTTGCCATTGCCTTTACCGCCATGTTTGTTATCGCCCAAATTCCCGTGGATTTTATGCGCCGCGCCGCGCCATGGATGTATGTAGCCGGTATTATTTTATTGGTATTAGTGCTGCTGGTAGGTATTGGTGCAAAAGGTGCCCAGCGCTGGTTGGGTGTGGGCGGTATTCGCTTTCAACCTTCTGAAATTATGAAACTGGCAATGCCTATTACGATTGCTGCCTTTTTAAGCCGTCAAGTTTTGCCACCGCGTTTTATTCATATCCTGATTACGCTTGCGTTAATCGCCGTGCCCACTGCCTTAATCATTAAACAACCCGATTTAGGTACGTCTATTTTGGTGATGGTATCCGGATTAGTGGTACTGTTTTATGCCGGTTTGCAGTGGCGTTATATCAGTTTGGCCGTAATAGGTTTTTGCGCGAGTTTATGGCCCGTATGGCACTACATGATGCACGACTACCAACAGACGCGCGTGTTGATGTTGTTGAACCCGGAGAGTGATCCGCTGGGTGCGGGTTGGAATATTATTCAATCCAAAACAGCCATAGGTTCCGGTGGTTTGGATGGCAAAGGTTGGCTGGAAGGCACGCAATCGCGCTTGGATTTTTTACCCGAAGGGCACACCGATTTTATCATCGCGGTTATGTCTGAAGAGTTCGGGTTGCTAGGAGTAATTCTGCTGATCATCGCGTATATTTTGGTGATCGCGCGCGGTATGCATATCGCCATTAATGCGCAAGACAGCTTCGGTCGCCTGTTGGCGGCGAGTATTTCCACCACTTTTTTCGTGTATGTGTTTGTCAATATGGGTATGGTGGCAGGCATGCTGCCCGTCGTGGGCGTACCGCTACCCTTTATTAGCCAGGGTGGAACGGCGATAGTTGCGCTTATGTCTGGCTTTGGGATTTTGATGGCGATAGCCACGGAGCAAAAACGGGTTATGAGTCCGCAAAGTTAAGATGGCATTCTGCGATCTGTTTGCGTAAAAAGACTTCATTGATATCGATTAAATGTATTTAGGTGAGTAATTCTGTGAAAGGTTGTTTAACAGTTTCTATAAAAGATTTCGCGAACAGTAAATCTTTTATCCGTGTGCTTCACATATCCGCGTTGGCGTTTTTAACTGTCGTTGCGTTGCCGGGTTATGCTGACTATACCAAGCATCCAGAAGCCAAAAAATTTGTGGCGGATATGGTCAGCAAGCATGGGTTTAGCAAAGCCGAACTTAATACCTGGTTAGAAAGCGCTGAAAAAAAGCAGTCGATATTAGACGCTATGGCGCGCCCGGCAGAAAAATCCAAAACCTGGAAGGAATATCGCCCCATTTTTATGGTGCCGCTGCGCATTGAAAATGGGGTGAAGTTTTGGGTAGAAAATAAAGCCGAGTTAGAGCGTGCGCAAAAAGAATATGGTGTGCCCGCTGAAATGATTGTGGCGATTATTGGCGTAGAAACCAATTACGGCCGCAATATGGGTAGCCACAGAGTGATAGATGCACTCTCAACCCTGGCGTTTGATTACCCACCGCGCGCGCCGTTTTTTCTGTCCGAGTTAGAAAACTATTTGCTGCTCACCCGTGAGCAAAAACATGACCCTTTGGAATTTAAAGGTTCGTATGCGGGTGCGATGGGTTACGGGCAATTTATGCCTTCCAGTTATCGCAAATGGGCGGTTGATTTTAATGGCGATGGCTTTACCGATATTTGGAAAAACCACTCGGATGCAATTGGCAGTGTCGCCAATTATTTTAAAGAACACGGTTGGAAAACGGGCGAGCCAGTCACAGTGGGGGCGCACGCAGCCGATAATATGAATGCTCCGCAATTAAACAGCATAGTACCGCCCACCATCACGGTAGATCAGTGGCGTGAACAGGGTATTAATCCTACCTCGTGGTTGCCGCCTACCACACGCGCTATCGCCTTCCAGTTTGAAGGTAACGATGGCGCAGAGTATTGGTTTGGGTTGCAAAATTTTTACACTATCACCCGCTACAACCGCAGCCCCATGTATGCCATGGCGGTATATCAGTTGAGCCAGTACATTAAAATTGAGATGGGGAAAATGTAGTGCGACAGCAGTTAATCGGTAGGCGCGGTTTTGTACTTTTGCTGATGTTGGCGTGGTTGGCCGGTTGTTCGGGCCCAACCCAGCATAAGCCGGGTGGCGCTTCATCATCATCAACGGATAAACCGCGTACATCTGATTCACAATCGGGGCGTTATAAAGGCAAACCCACTGATTGGGGGCCAGATAAAGAAATCGATATGTCGCATGTGCCTGATGCCGTGCCGCGCTACGAAAATCGCACTATCGCGGGTAATAAAAACCCCTACACCGTACTCGGTAAAACCTACTTTTTAATGGAAGATGAGCGCGCATATATTGAGCGCGGCAAAGCCTCCTGGTACGGCTTTAAGTTTAATGGTGAACTCACGTCCAACGGCGAACTCTATGATATGTTCGCTATGACCGGCGCTCACAAAACCCTGCCGATTCCCTCTTATGTACGAGTGACTAATCTGGATAACCGCAGCAGCGTGGTTGTACGTATTAATGATCGCGGACCCTTTCACGCCGGGCGCATTGTTGATTTGAGCTATGCCGCCGCCCAGCGTTTGGGTATTACCCGTGCGGGTACTGGTAATGTAGAAGTTGAAGTGGTTGTGCCAGAAGGCGACCCTCGGCCGCCATTGCGCATGCGCAAACAAAATAAGGTTGATCGCGATTCTGGTTTGGTTTCTCAAGCGGAAACAGGCACTACCCCTGTTGATAGCAAACTACCGGATGGCACTTACCTGCAAATCGCCGCTTTTGGGGTGGAAAAATCGGCTAAACAATTTGCATCGAGCGTAAAGGGCAGCGTAAGTTTCCCCGTAATTATCAGCGTGGCAAAGTCACCCGTGACGCTTTATCGCGTGCGCATTGGGCCTTTTAAGGATGCCCAAAGCATTCAGCGAGCGCGTGAGGAATTAGGGAAAATTGATATTTCCGAGGTTCATGTTGTCTACCAGTAAGTATTTATTGGCTGGTCGGTGTTACAATTTCGCCCAATTCTTATTTTCGCCTATTTTTTTTGATTAATTTAAAGTGATTTTTTATGTTTAAATCCCTAATGTCATTTACTAAACCGCTCAGCATCGCCCTACTGGCTGTGAGCTTAAACGCCGCAGCGCAAACGCCTACACCAACGCTGGGTCAGGCTACACCCACACAAGCTGCTGCGCCTGCTGCAGTCCCGGATGCACCTTTATTAGCTGCCAGCGGGTATATTCTGGTTGATGGCGAAACGGGCGAAGTGCTTGCACAAAACAATGCCGATGAGCGTTTACCGCCTGCCAGCTTGACCAAAATGATGTCGAGCTACCTCGTTATTGAAGAATTGGTAAACGGCCGCATCAACGAATCCAGCCTCGTCAATATCAGTGTTAAAGCCTGGAAGATGGAAGGCTCGCGCATGTATGTAAAAGAAGGCACTCAGGTTCCGGTGATTGATTTACTGCGCGGCGAGATTGTTCAGTCTGGAAATGACGCAACCGTGGCTTTGGCAGAATATGTCGGTGGCACTGAAGACGCTTTTGTTGATTTGATGAACAAAAGAGCGAAAGAGTTGGGCATGACTAACACGCATTACCAAAATGCCGCCGGCCTACCCGCTGAGGGCCATTACACCACGGCGCGCGATTTGGCGACCTTGGCGCGTGCTGTTATTTATAAGCACCCGCAGCATTACCCGCTCTACGCGGAAAAAGAATTTAAATACAACAATATTCGCCAGCCCAATCGCAACCGCCTATTGTTCCTTGACCCTACGGTGGATGGTCTTAAAACCGGTCATACCGAAGAAGCGGGTTACTGCTTGGTTGCATCGTCCAAGCGCGAAAACACACGTTTAATTGCAGTGGTACTTGGTACCAAGAGCGATAGTGCACGTGCCTCTGAAACGCAAAAATTACTCGCCTATGGTTTCCGCTACTTTGAAACGGTTGATCTCTATAAAGCCAATACAGAGGTGACTAAATCACGTGTTTGGTCGGGTAAAGCGCCAGAAGTCTTGTTGGGATTGGCAAAAGATGTACGCATGTCATTGCCGCGCGGCCGCATTAACGATGTAAAAGCCAATGTGCATGTTAACGAAACTATTACTGCGCCGATTGCTGCTGGACAAGAGCTGGGCAAGCTCACCATCGAGTTGGATGGTAAAGTCATTAACACCCAGCCTTTAGTTGCTTTGCAGCCAGTAGAAGAAGCCAGTTTCTTTGCCCGTATGTGGGATAAAGTGAAGCTATTCTTTAGAGGTTTATTTAGTTAACTTTTTTTAGTTAAACCTGCTTAACGTGATCAGCTTTAAAAATGAATAGGTGCAACTTCAGGTTGCATCTATTCCAAGCCGTTCGGAGTACTTCTTGTCAGAACAACAGCCCCCCAAAATCGAATTCCCCTGCGAAAACTATCCCATTAAGGTGCTGGGCGATGCGGATCATGAAATGCATACGCTTGTTATTGAGGTTATGGAACGCCACGCGCCGGGGTTCGATCAAACTCGCATCACCATCAATGAATCCAGCAAAGGCCGTTTTCAATCACTAACGGTGTGGATTACTGCCACCGGCATTGAACAACTGACGGCTATTCACGAAGATCTGCGCATCAGCAAAAAAATTCGCATGGTGATGTAAGGTGCCGCATTCGCTCAGGTTGGATGTTTGTCATCTTGGCGTGCAGCCTTATGAGCAAGTTTGGGCTGCCATGACGGAATTCACCAATACGCGTACACCAGAATCTGCCGATCAACTTTGGCTGGTGCAGCACCCTCCCGTATTTACCCAGGGCCAAGCCGGCAAAGCCGAACATTTATTAGTACCGGGTGATATTCCGGTAGTGCAATCAGATCGTGGCGGGCAGGTGACTTATCACGGCCCGGGCCAGCTGGTGGCTTATCCCTTACTAGATTTGCGACGCCTGAAAATGGGTGTTCGCGACTTGGTAACAGCGATTGAGCAAACGATTGTGGCGACCTTGGCGCATTATCAAATAGAAGCCTTCCCAAAGCCCGATGCACCCGGTGTGTATGTCAATAGCGAAGGCCGTGTAGATAAAATTGCCTCGCTCGGCTTACGTGTGCGCCGCGGCTGCAGTTTTCATGGCTTAGCGTTGAATGTAGCGATGGATTTATCGCCTTTTTTACGCATTAATCCCTGTGGATACCAAGGTTTGGCGATGACGCAAATACAGAATTTGTTGCCTAATGCGCCTAGTATTGAAGAAGTACAACAGCAATTGGTTACCCAATTTGCGCAGAAATTAGGTTATGAAACCTGTACAATGCGCGCCAGTTAATCGTGGAGCGGGAGCCGGATAAGGTGTCGCAAGACACGCCGTGAACCCATCCATGGGGGCTCGACGCCGACATCCATGTCGTCGACGGTCTCGCAACACCTTATCCGACTCCTTCTGTGCCTCCTCGGGGGCTGAAAAAAGCAAAGAGCTTCTTATGTCTGATCTACCAAGCGTTCAAATTCAGGAACTGCAACCTGTTAAGCGTACCGAACGCCATAAACAGGGCGAAAAACTGCGCGATGCGGATAAGGTTGAGCGTATTCCTGTAAAGGTTATCGCTAGCGACCGCGAAGAAATTCAGCGCAAGCCGGACTGGATTCGTGTGCGTATTCCCGCATCGCCAGAAGTGGATCGCATTAAAAGCATTTTGCGTAAAAACAAACTTTCATCGGTATGTGAAGAAGCTAATTGCCCGAACTTGGGCGAATGTTTCAGCGGCGGCACCGCGACCTTTATGATCATGGGTGACATCTGCACCCGTCGCTGCCCATTTTGCGATGTGGGCCATGGCAAACCCAATCCTTTAGATGCAGAAGAACCGCGCAAACTCGCGGAAGCTATCGCTGAAATGCGCTTGAAATACGTGGTTATAACCTCGGTAGATCGCGATGATTTACGTGATGGCGGCGCACAACATTTTGCGGATTGTATTCGCGATGCGCGCGCGTTAAGCCCTAAATTGCAAGTTGAAGTCTTGGTACCCGATTTCCGTGGCCGCATGGATATCGCCTTGGATATTTTAGAAAAAGAAGCGCCGGATGTGTTCAATCACAACATGGAAACCGTCAGCCGTTTATATCGCCAGGCGCGCCCCGGTGCTAATTATGAATGGTCGTTAGAGCTGCTAAAACAATACAAAGCGCGCCGTCCGGATGTATTAACCAAATCCGGCTTAATGGTTGGCTTAGGTGAAACCAAAGAAGAAATTATTGAAGTGATGCAGCACATGCGCAATCACGATATTGATATGCTCACCATCGGCCAATACCTGCAGCCATCAAAAGATCACTTGCCAGTAGCGCGCTACGTGCACCCCGACGAATTTGCAGAGTACACTCGGTTAGCCGAAGAAATGGGCTTTAAGCACGCCGCTTGTGGCCCGCTGGTTAGATCGTCGTACCATGCTGATAAGCAAGCGCATGGCGAAGATATTAGCAATTTGTTGCCTGCAAAAAACCAGTAATCGTCTTTAACAAAATACGCTCCTAAAGTAGACCATCAGGATAGGCTTTAGGGGCGTATTTTTTTGCCAAAAATATTTATGACAAGTAATCAGTGACCAAAAAATCCGATATAAAATTTCAATTGCTTCAACATCTCCCGGAGCATTTTGCCCAGGTTGCCGCTTGGCATCATCAAGAATGCGAACGTCAGGGTTTACAGTCCACCCTTGCCATTCGCCAACAACGCTTGTTGTTGCACGTACAGCACACCACCATTCCCAAAACAATTATCGCCCTGCAAGGTAAAACACCGGTAGGTTGCGTGAGCGTGGTGAACTATAGCTACCGCACAGACCGCAGCGTATTAATTCCTGCAAGCTCTGATAATCTATGGTTAAGCAACCTGTATGTGATGGATGAAAAACGGCAGCAAGGCTTGGGTAACCTGCTTATTGAAGCGGTAAAAAAGTATGCACACGATGCTGGCGCGCACGAATTATGGTTGTCTGCAGCGGAGTTTACTGAGTATTACCAAAAGCGCGGTTGGCAAGTTGTGCGAAAAACTCGTTTAGGTGGCCGTCAAGTAAATGTAATGCGAATAAGCCTGACCGAACAATTTGATGCTGCTGTGGTCAATGGTTAATATCAAACAATAGTTTTACCGCAATTAGTAGGTTTATTGTTAAACATGGACGGTGAGTGTTTATGCGTAAATCCCTATCAATAATAGTTGGCTTTGTTGCACTCGCGGTTATTTTGGCCATAGCGGGAGTATGGCAATTTAAACGTGTACTCAATAGCTTGCAGATTGAATCATTTAAATACCAACTGGAAACCCTAAGCCTGCACCGCGCAACATTTTCTGAATTGTCTTTGGTGCACAAAACGGAAACACTTCAACATACTTTTCATTTTTACAACATGGCTGCAGATTGGTCATGGCGTTCCTGGTTTTCACCGCAGATCACGATTCTCAATATCGAACAAGCACACATAACTCAAACCAAACTTGGTGCTCTAAATCCCCAGTCTGTCGATAATTCATCTCCTATTTTTTCTTTACCGGAAAATTGGTCTTTGCCGGAGAGTTTGCCTGAGCAAATTACCATTCAACAATTAACAGTAACCTTACCCTGCGCTGCAGTGCAGTGTACGTTTGAGGGCATTGCTAACCTTACCAAGTTAAAAGTTGGAGAGGCAGTTTCTGGCATAGATTTCAAACTCAAAGCAAGCCCAGATAAAAATATCGAGCGTCAAATAGCGTTGCATGCAACCTATATTGCAGAAAAAAATTACCCCACCTTAACGGCACAATTAACTGTGGGTGACATAGCAAACTTGCAATTAAACACGTCGTTAAAACATCAACATGAAACTTACTGGGCAGGCAGCATAAAAGGCAATGCTGCTTATCCTGATGAGTGGTGGTTATCCTATTTTAAAAAATGGGGTGTTCAAATAGCTCCACAACCCTTTGAGCAAAAGGGTGCAGCATCAACTATGAATGTAGATACCAAATGGCAACTGGCACTTGCACCGCTTATCAACTTATCGGCCGCAACGAGTACATCAGAAGGAATAAAGGCGCTAACAGGTAGCTGGGTTTTAGATGCAAAGATTCCCGCTCCGCTGATGATTGAAAATGTCGGCGAATTCTTTGGAGGTGCAAATATAGATGTAGATGTTAGCGCCGGCAAATTAAATCGTTATGCGTTTGCAGCTGACTTTAAAGCCAGCAAGTTAGTTGTTCCAGATGATTTGAAAGGACGTGGTCTTATTGCGGATAGCATGAATATTCAAGTCAACTCAAATATGGATTCAGCTGTTAGTTTCAATGCGCTTCCTATCGTTTTTTCTGGTGAAACCCAAGGTGCAATACAATCTAATCTGGCAGGGAAACTGTTGGTGGATATCCCAGCAAAAAAAATCACTGTCCAACAATTGAATTTAGCAGCAAAAGCAAAACAGCTAAAGCCCGTAGTGGGGCTGCAATTGGATAATGCTAATGCAACTTTACAGATAAGCGGTTATTGGCAACCCGATAAATTTGAGCTTGATGTATCTTCGCCAAATAAAATGTCTGCAGATGTTTCAGAAAAAAGTATGCTCATAACCGCAAAAGCAATACAGCTGGAAACATCGAAATTGAATATAACGGGCGAGGTTACTGGCGGTGAGATTCTATGGCCGCAATTAAAACTCGCTACGGATATTCAATTGAAAGGTGGCGAGTTTAAGCATCCTCAAATCAGTGCTAAAACGTGGTATTGGCAAGGCAAAGTAAAAGGGTCACTTGCGGATGTTGAGGTGAATGGCTTGCTTGGTTTGGGAAGCTCGCTGTTTGTAGAGCATAAAATTAAACGAAACGCATCAGAGTTGCTATTAGATTGGAAAGTGCCCAGTATTTTTTTGTTAGCCTCCAATCCCTATTCGGAAATGTTAAGTGTTTGGCCATCGTTGCTAACATTGTCGCGAGGGAAAATGGACGCTAGTGGAAATCTAGTGCTTAATCTTGAAAAAAATACGCTCATGAGAACAAATACAACCGTGCAATTGGGCGATATTTCTGGCGTGTATGATACCTTGGCCTTTCAAGGGCTTGATGGTCAAATAAAAGTGTCAACTAAGGGAAATAATCTGGATGTTTCAACCGAAAAATTCACGGTTGCTAATATCAATAAAGGATTTGATTTTGGTCCTTTGGTGGCGGCAGGTAAATATACAGCTGCTTTGAATAAGCTCACACAAGGAAAGCTTAATCTATCCAGTTTTAGTGGGTCAGTTATGGGTGGGAGCCTCAGTACCGCAGCACAAAAATTTGATTTTAGTCGTACGACACAAAAATTTAAGGTGGATGTAAAAGACGTTAATCTCGCCAATTTGTTAAAGCAATATTCGCCCGGTGAATTGTCGGGAACCGGATTGCTGTCTGGTTCAATTCCTATCGAAATCAATCCTAGCGGTATTCGCATTGAACAGGGCGCAGTTGCTGCGGTGGCGCCTGGTGGGTTGCTGCAAATGACATCCACACGTGCTAATACAATCGCAAAAAATCAACCCAGTATGAAGTTGGTGGTGGATGCTTTAAAAGACTTTCATTACACCGCACTGGCAAGCCAAGTAAATTATGATGAAGAGGGCAAGTTATTGTTGGCAATAAAATTAGAAGGGCGAAACCCCTCTCTGGAACGCGGTCGTCCGATTAACTTAAATGTTAATCTTGAAGAAGATGTTCCCGCTATGCTCGCCAGTATTCAGCTCAGCAGTAAAGTGAGCGATATCGTCAAAAAACGCTTGCAGTCACGCGTTCGGGAAAATGCATCTGATAAAGAAAAGCTTAATACAAAGCAGTAAATAATTTTTCAGTAAAAGGTGCAGTTAATAAAATTACATTAATAGAAAATGGTAGTTTTCGTCTATAGTAACTAGCGAAACTATGTAAATTCACTCAACAGAAGGGCGCTAATTATGTGGATTAAACGAGGATTGTTGTTCACCCTGCTTGGGCTTACGGTGGCCTGTACACCTACAGTGCAGCTTGCCATGCCAAACGAACCCATAAACATTAATCTTAATGTGAAAATTGAGCATGAAATTTATATAAAAGTTGATAAACAATTGGATGATGTATTTAGTAAATCCAGTGGTTTATTTTAATTAGCAAAATCCCATAAGGAGTTCGATATGAAATTATTTACTACAGCAAAACTGAGTTTCTGCGGTCTATTATTAGCGCTTTCGATCCCGCTCATGGCGATGGATTTACAGCAAGCGATGAGCGGGCTGAGCGCTGCTAAAAATCAAGGCTTGGTGGGCGAGCAGCCCGATGGTTATTTGGGTGTGGTGGCAAAATCTGGTAATGCGGATGACATTGTTAAGCTTATTAATGATGCACGCCGCGCTGAATATCAACGTGTGGCAAAAGACAATTCCATTGCTTTGCCCGATGTAGAAGCTATTGCTGGACAAAAAGCGATGGAAAAAACGCCATCCGGGCAATATGTTCAGGTTAATAAGAAATGGATGAAAAAAC